>Ga0123337_10002887_pt1 | contig 18999 bp, 19 predicted proteins | sample frozenSSSSmetaG_FD_89792 | JGI IMG/M metagenome (GOLD analysis project Ga0123337, IMG submission 89792) | Glacier valley bacterial and archeal communities from Borup Fiord, Nunavut, Canada, to study Microbial Dark Matter (Phase II) -... | ecosystem: Environmental > Aquatic > Freshwater > Ice >... | reverse complement strand
GTTTTTATAGAGGAGGCCGATTATTATCTTGTTATAATCATATATATAAATAATTGTCATTGAACTGACATGACTTTTAAAGTTGTAATATTTAAAAAATCTTACGATGAAAGAGAATATACACAAAATTGCGGAAAACATTGAGCATCGCGGAAATGTTAATAATGTAGCCAGTAAATTTCAACTGGAGATGGAATTAATAAGGAATATGAATCAGGAAAAACCTATTTATTCCTTTGATAAAAACAAATCAGAATCAACATAATGTAGTCTTGATAAGATCATCCACTCTGCCTCGCCCGGCAGGTGAACTTGATGTTGCTAAAAATCAAGATAATTTCTATTACCCGACATATTATCTTGGTTCTATGCACCTTAACTTTTTGAATGCCGTGTATTATTCATCTTTTACCGGAAAGGAGTAAAAGAATTTATCTTTATTGATTCGCAGAAAAAACACTACAATAAGTGGTGTCAATTTCTTAACTTAGTTAAAAATAAATTTAAAAGGAGAGATTATTATGACATACAATACTAAAAAACTAATTAATGCCTTACAAAACCAAAGCAATCAGAGCGAATTTAATTATTCAAACGGAACTTCTTCTGTCAATCTTAATGGGAACGGACACGAAATCAATGGAATCAATGTGAAGAATAGCCTTCGTTCTGTATTGCCAATTTTAGATCTTATATGCTTTTCGCATTTACGATGGAATTTTGTTTTTCAAAGGCCTCAGCATCTTTTGACCCGTTGGGCAAAAGAAATGAGAGTCACCTTTATTGAAGAACCCATTTTTGGAAAATTCGGCCTTAACGAGTTAAGAGCCACTACGTCTAAAGAGAGTAATAATATAACTGTGCTTACTCCTCATATCATTGAAGGCACCGATGAAAAAGAGATAAACGTATATTTAGAAAAAAGCATCAAAGAATTTATTAGTAAAAATAACATTGAAGATTATATCTGTTGGTATATTACCCCCATGGCTATTAAATTTTCAATTAAATTGAACCCCCGGATGGTCATTTATGATTGTATGGATGAACTCTCAGGTTTTTTAGGTGCTAACCCCGATATATCAAAAAATGAAACTGAACTTTTAAAATTGGCAGATGTTGTGTTTACAGGGGGTCATAATCTTTACGAACATAAAAAAAACAAACATTCAAATATCCATCCTTTACCAAGCAGTATTGATCAAAAACATTTTGAAAGCGGTAAAGGTAGCATTGATCCAGCAGATCAGGCAAACATATCTCATCCCAGAATTGGTTTTTTTGGCGTTCTTGATGAAAGACTTGATTTAGAATTGTTAAATGGACTGGCAAAGGAAATGCCACTTGCTCAATTTATTATGATTGGCCCGGTAGTCAAGATAGATCCCTTTACCCTTCCCAAACATGATAATATACATTACCTGGGACAAAAGAGCTACCAAGAATTGCCAAATTATCTGGATCATTGGGATATTGCGTTTCTGCCTTTCGCGAAAAATGACAGTACACGTTTTATCAGCCCTACCAAAACCCCTGAATATTTATGTGCCGGCAAACCTGTAGTATCCACTTCAATTCATGATGTCGTAAATCCTTATGGAACAATGGGCTTGGTACAAATAGCTGACAATACTTATGACTTTTCTGTTGCGATAAATGTAGCATTAAACCAAATTAATGATAAAGATTGGGCCAATAAAGTACACGATTTTTTAAAAACAAATTCATGGGACCTTACATGGTTAAGGATGAAGAAAATTGTATTTGAAACATTGGCTAAAAAAGAAAGCAGCAAAAAAAGTTACGCATATCCTTCACCAACGTTGACCAGTAAATCTCAATCATCGTACCCCAATATTTTATGATGGGTTTAGTTATAGAACAAACCTATGTTGGTTTAAAAACTATAGAATGGAATCACTATATAATAATGAACATTCGGTAGAAATATGGGGAGGTGTTGAATGTACTATTGCCCGTTTAAAAAACAGGGTGCATGATCAACTCGAAAAAAGCGGCCATGAAAGTAGACTCAGTGATTTTAACCTTTTCGCTGACCTGGGGATAAAAAAAATCCGCTATCCTTTGCTGTGGGAAAAATATGAATTAGAGAAAGATAGATTTCTTCTGCTGCATGATGAAAGGCTGAATAAACTTAGGGAGCTGGAAATTTTACCCATAGCAGGGTTATTGCATCATGGAAGCGGACCTATATTTACAAACCTTCTGGATCCAGATTTCCCCCGATTGTTGGCAGAATATGCCTATACAATTGCAAAAAAATATCCGTGGATCAATTCATATACTCCCGTTAATGAACCTCTTACAACAGCCAGGTTCTCGGGTTTATATGGTATCTGGTATCCGCACAGCCGCGATGACGCTTCATTCACCAGGATCTTTCTGAATCAATTAAAAGGAATCGTCCTGTCCATGAATGCTATAAAAAGTATTAATCCCAATGTGGAGTTGATTCAAACAGAGGATATTTGCAAAGTTCAAAGCACAGACATTCTAAAGTATCAGGCAGAATTTGAAAACCAAAGAAGATGGTTGACTTATGATATCCTTACTGGCAAAATGGATGCAAATCATCCTCTGTGGGACTATTTTTTAAGATCGGGCATTAAAGAAAAGGAACTTGAGTTTTTCTTAAATGCCAAAACAATTCCATCTGTTTGTGGATTCAACTATTATGTGACGGGCGAAAGATTCCTGGATGAAAATTTGTCGGCCTATCCCCAATCCTCTCATGGAGGAAACGGTTTTCACCAGTATGCTGATGTAGAGGCTGTAAGAGCAGATGCGGCATCTCCCGTGGGATTTTATGGTCTGTTAAAAGAAGCATGGCAAAGGTATCAATTGCCGATGGCCTTAACAGAAGTTCACTTAGCCAGTACCCGCGAAGAGCAGCTCAGGTGGTTTCACGAAGCATACAAGACTGCTATAATTTTAAAAAATGAACAGATAGATTTTCGTGCAATTACTGCCTGGGCTTTTCTTGGCAGCTTCGATTGGAATTCGCTGTTGAAAAAAAGTGGCAGCTGCTATGAATCCGGAGTATTTGATATCAGGTCAGGAAAGCCTCGGGCCACTGCATTGGCAGGAATGATAAAAACAATCAATGCAGGTAAATATTATACCAGCAGTTTACTTGAAATTCCTGGATGGTGGAAAAGAAGTGTACGCAAAATTTATATCCCAATGGCGGTTCCACAGGTGATGCAAGATTACAGCCATGTAGCACCATTACTCATTTTTGGCAACGGATCATTGGGGAAAGCTTTTGCCAGAATATGCAATGCAAGAGGCCTTCCTTATCATATAATCAACAGAAATGAAGTTGACATTACTTCGAGAGAGTCAATCGACCTGATTTTCAAAGAAAGGAAACCCTGGGCAGTTATTAATGCAGCCGGGTTCTCTAAAATTGATGAAGCTCAAAAGATGCCCCAGATGTGTTTTCGTGATAATACTTTAGGCCCTTCAATATTGGCAGAAATGTGCAAGGCGGAAAATATTAAAATGGTCACCTTTTCTTCCGATCAGGTTTTTAACGGAAAAAAAAGTATTCCCTACCTGGAGGATGATATAACATCACCCTTAAATATTTATGGAGAATCCAAAAAAAAGGCGGAGGAATACATTCTAACAGCTAATCCGGGGGCACTTATCATTAGAAGTAGTTCATTTTTTAATCCCTGGCAAAAGAACGATCCTCTTACCAACATTCTTTATTCGGGCATCCATTTAAAGCAATCGCATTACCTGGCATCGGATATTATTATTTCACCTACTTATATTCCTGATCTGGTGAATACCACCCTTGATCTTCTGATAGATGACGAGTCAGGTATCTGGCATTTATCAAGCCAGGAAGAAATTTCATGTTTCGAATTTAATAAGCTGGCCTTAAATATGGCCAGTATAAATGATGAAAATATATTTTCTGTTCTCCAGACAAAACTTAATTATTCAGCTCAACGACCTAAATATTCAGTTCTCATGAGCTCTCATGGCGTCACTCTACCCTGTTTACAGGATGCCCTGCAATGCTATTTAAATGAACTTCCGTCTGGTTGGAGAAGTATGTAAAATGAAATTACAGAAACACTTTTGCCCTATCAATTGTTGGTTTAGTTTACGATGTTTTTAATGATAATATAAGAGCCAATGAAAAATTTCATGTTTGCAACAGGCATCGAGAATAGTTACCCGACTATTGCATTGCCAGATGGAAGTATAAAAAGAATAGATGAGTTGGAAAAAACAAATCATTATAAATATTGGGAAACAGACTTTAATCTACTTAAAGAAATGGGAATTAGTTTTTTGCGCTACGGTCCTCCCTATTACTCCACCCATTTAGCTCCAGGAAAGTACAACTGGGATTTTACAGATATAACTTTCAATAAATTAAAACAATTGGGCATTACTCCTTTGGTTGATTTATGTCATTTTGGAGTTCCTGATTGGCTCCAAAACTTCCAGAATCCAGATTTTCCTGAACATTTTGCTGAATATGCCAAAGCATTTGCCAAGCGATATAAATGGTGCAGAATCTATACCCCTATTAATGAGATATTTATAGCCGCCATGTTTTCAGCTCAATATGGCTGGTGGAATGAACGGCTCCAAGGAGACGAATATTTTGTTACTGCCCTGAAAAATCTTTGTAAAGCCAATATGCTTGCCATGCAGGCAATACTTAAAGTTCAGTCCGAGGCCGTTTTTGTTCAAAGCGAATCGGCAGAGTATTTTCATGCCGAGGAGCCTTCGTGTCAACCATTGGCCAAGATTTTAAACGAGAAGCGATTTTTGTCCTTAGATCTTGTATATGGCCATCCCATAAGTGTTCCCATGTACGAATTTTTGCTTCAGAATGGGATGTCAAAGGATGAATATAACTGGTTTATGAATAACTCGCGCAAAAACAGATGCATCATGGGCAATGATTATTATATCACCAACGAACATATTGTAAGTTCTGACGGATCAACAAAGGCTTCAGGTGAAATCTTTGGTTATCACGTCATTACACAGCAATATTTTCGCCGGTACAGTTTACCCGTCATGCATACTGAAACCAATCTGCTGGAACCTTTGTCTGTGCATTGGTTGAAAAAGCAATGGACCAATGCCTATCAGTTGCGGCAGGATGGCGTTCCCTTGCTCGGATTTACTTGGTACAGCCTCATTGATCAGGTGGATTGGGATTCAGCCTTACGGAATGATCATGGAAAAATTAATGAGCTGGGATTGTATGATATGGATAGAAACATACGACCCGTTGGAATAGAATATAAAAAGCTGATCCAACAATGGGGTTCAATTATGGACAATGAATTGTATGGGTTCCACATGTAAGTTAAAGGGAATCATAAAATCAATCAACTTACTGCAAAGAGCTGGATTTCATCTTTATAACTATGGACACAACCTATATTACGAAGCTTAGGGGATATATTGCAACCGAGCCTTCACGTTCTTTACTACGGATCAAATGAAGGCCTCATATTAATAGGTGTAATTATTTATTTGCTTTCCGTTTTGTTTCTCTCAATTCAAAAAGCTCCTCCGTAGAAATAATATTTTTAAATCCTTTACTTTCTAAACCTTTACGGAGAGCCTTATCCCCGGACCAGATCTTACATTTATAAAACATCGAAAATGCCATGTACGGAGTATCCTTAGGATCAATATCCAAAACGATATTTTCTGCTGAAATCCATTTGTTTTCAGGAATATGAATCCCTGACATAAAAATAATAGGTTTTGTTACCTTATTCTCAATAAGTTCAATCTCATTGATAGTCAACTTAAATATTTTGGAAATCTTTGAGTGATACTTCCGTAATTCTGTTTGAAGATAATCGGGAGCTATAAAATCAAAAGCCCGCTTAGAGTTTAATAATAAATCTGCAATCTTGCTATTGGTATTGAGAATAGCACTAAAAACAATATTAGCATCAACAATTACTTTCACTTAATGAATTTATTACGGTTATTTTTCCACCAGTTTTCATTAAGTTCATCAGCAAGCTTATCTGCTTCATCCTGAGACGAATTACTTTTTGAAGTTAACTCTAAATATTCAAGATAATCTATAATTCTCTGAAATCCAAAAGTATCAACTTGAGGCGAAACCTTAATTACTATTTGACTTTTTGTTCGTTCAACTATCATATCCTAAATTTTATATCAAAAGTAAGCAAAATTGATGAAAATTAAAAGCATTTATACAAAGAGCCATCCGGTTTTGCCATCATAGTTTTCAAATTCCCTCTTTTTTCATTTTTTAACTATCTTTTGATTGAAGTACTGATAATACAATTCCTCTTTATCAATGCGGTTGAACACCAAAAATTAAAATAAAAGCCACAAGTATTCCAAAAATAACCACCATCATCAAAATAAATAATCTTACTGCTTTTGGATTTCCAAAATTCAAAGTCCAACCGATCCCTGGAAATGATTTTGGCACCATAATCCTTTTATCTATTTTATTTGAATAGAAGCCACCATTCAGATAAGTTAGCTGATCTCCAATTGAATCTACAATGTTCTTTTTCATAGAAATTCTATTTTATTTGTTTATAAATTGATGCTGTTAATTTTTCGCACTTAACACTTGCTGCCGACTCGCAAATAGCGTAAATGTCATTCTACTTTCCCAAATCTTAAAAATACACATTCATTTATTTTCCCTTCAAATTTAACAACATTTATTGTCATCTCCTTATATTCATCTGTTTATTTTAACTCGCAGGATGTTTTTTTCAATATGCTAAAATAAGTACTAATTATTTCATTTACAGACCTGATTTGGTCCAAATTCAACATTCCATTACCTATTAATTTCTTCACTCCCTGGCTGAATAATGTGCAGATACAAATGATGAGCCCACCCTCTGTTAATGATAAAGTTTTTATTCGAATTATGCTCAACTCAAACATATTTTATGTATATTTAGATATTCAAGCAATATAACTACCTTTAATGTTACACGTTACACCTTCCTGTCTGCTTTTCAAAATAAGCAATCTATACTGGATTTAGCTCTGGTCCCGATGTCCTCTACCCGCATGCTGTCTGCATCAGATGATGCAGACAGCATGCGGGTAAAAGACATTGGAAAATCAGTTTAAAATAATTGGCCCATATTATCCATATTTCTATATTAACCATATATACCATTTTCAGTTTATTCAATTTTATTTCTTTTTTTTATAATAATCAAGTAAATTGTCTGAACCTCAGATTGGTTCAGACAATTATAGAGAAAAATTAAGGTTTCTTTTAATAAGCATAACATAAATTTATCTTCTGCCCCTCAATAAGTTCATTGGTTCCGTAAGCCCCCTAAAATGAGCCCTAAAAGTGTTCTTCAACATCTTTTGAGATTTGCACAGTAAGAGTTTTGAAAATGTATTTGGCAAATTGAAATAGTTTATTGACTTTTGAAACGTAAAAATCATTTTCAGCCTTTTGTTGTGTCAACTTAATAATGAAGCAGAAGCATTAAAGGTCGTCTGGAACCATGATCGGAACGTCATTGCGAGGAACGAAGCAATCTCTCAATCCTGTAAATTATATGGGATTGCTTCGTGCCTCGCAATGACGTTCCGATGATGAGTTGCTGATGCCAGAAGCATCATTTCTACGTTGACACAACACTGTTGTTTGGAGTGGTCTAAACATTTATTATTTTTATTAACTAGAAAAAACCAACAATTATTCTTTACTAAATGAAAAAGACAAAAGCAGGACTCTTTACCACTGAAGATGGAAGAAATCATACATTTATTTTCTTTCTGGTTGCTCTTCTGTTTACTTTGTGGGCAGTAGGTAACAGCCTGATAGATACCATGGATAAGCATTTCCAGGATTTCTATCACCTGACAAAAGCCGACTCGGCCAATGTTCAGTTTTCGCATTACCTGGGCTATTTCTTTATGGCATTGCCGGCCGGGTGGTTTATTCAAAAACTGGGTTATAAATGGGGGATTGTTTTAGGCCTTTCATTAGCTGCACTGGGCTGTCTGTGGTTTTATCCCGCCACCCAAATTGATGGGTTCTGGGCTGTCCTGTTGGGCGTATGCCTGGTAGCCATGGGATTTTCATTCCTCGAAACTGTTGCCAATCCTTATACTACAGTATTAGGAGATCCAAAATATGCTGCTTCCCGAATTAATCTGGCACAGTCGTTCAATGCCATTGGCTGGCCCATTGCTCCCTATATTGGCGGGCTATATTTTTACCATACTGATACGGCACTGAACGCTCAGCAAAATGCTGAAATAGCCCATCAAACAATGTGGATACCTTATGTAGGGCTTGCTATTATTATGTTGGTGCTTATTGTTGCTTTTATTAAAAGCAAGATGCCCGATGTAAAAGAAACTGACAATACGAACAACAATACAGAAAGTGAAACAGTTAAAGTGGAGGTATTTGGCCAACAAAGCCGGTTGTCAACAATACTTCTATACGTGTGTGCCATCTTGTTTAGTTTTGCAGTAGGGATGATTGTACGCTTCTTTGTTCAATTGTTTTATATGGATAGAGAGACCCTTGGCAATCCGGAGGCGATGGTGGCTTTAAATCACCTTTTAGCATGGGTATTTAATATAACTACCAGTATTGTTGGTATTGCTTCAATTATTTTTATAACCCTTAGAAGAGACAGACTGATTCATAAAGATAGTTTATGGTCAGCTCCGCACTTTACTGGTGCAACTATTGCACAGTTCCTTTACGTGGCAGCACAAGCAGGCATATTCAGTTTTTTTATCAATTACATGGTTGAAGAAGTGCCGGCCATAGGAGAAAGCTTTAAATCAAGTTGGTTTATTGGAGGCGAAAATGGCTCAATTTTAAGGAATGGCGCTTATTTCCTAACCGAAAGAGGGGCCACCTCCCTCATGTCGTGGATGGCATTTCCATTATTTCTGATAGGCCGTTTTACCGGTTCGTTTATTTTAAGGGTTACCAAAGCCCATAGTATGCTAGGCCTATATGCCCTTATTAATGTACTGTTAATGTTTGTAGTTGTAGCCAATATAGGCTGGATATCAGTAGCGGCAGTATTCCTAAGTTTTTTCTTTATGTCCATTATGTTTCCCACTATTTTCTCGCTTGGTATCTTCGGATTGGGAGAAAAATCAAAGCTGGCTTCTTCATTCATTGTAATGGCCATTATGGGTGGTGCTGTATTGCCTAAGGTGATGGGAGCAATTGCCGACAAAGATGGCATGTCGGCTGGATATGTGGTTCCGGCTGTGTGCTTTATGGTTATTGCACTGTATGGATTCTTCTGGACCAAGCTCAGTGGTTCGGATGGATTAAGCGGCTTAAAGATTAGAACTGGTCATTGATTTTTTAAAGAGCATTTTGGTGATTCTTAACTTTTGAAGGGTTTAAAGTTTCAAGTTCCAGGTATCAAGTTGCGTGCCGATCTGGATGCAACTTTAAAGTTTAAATTTAAAGGATGAGTTGCCTAAGATCGGCAAGCAACTTGGAACCTGGAACCTGGAACCCTTTTAACTATACATTTTTGAAATTATTTTATTTTAATCTGATTTACAATGGAATACACAGGAACATCAAAGCCTGCTTCATACAAGCGGTACTGTAAAACACTTGAACTTAAAAACGATCTGCAACTGATTATTGATTATAAAAAAGTTCATGCTCCCGGAAATACATGGCCTGAAATAACACAGGGCATGCGGGAAGTGGGTATTATCGACATGGAGATATATCTACTTGGAAACCGGCTGTTTATGATCATGGATACGGTTCCTGATTTCGATCACGACCGCGCCATGGATCAACTGGCTGGAAAGCCCCGGCAGAGTGAATGGGAAGCTTATGTATCCAGGTTTCAGCAAACTTCAGCCGAAGCTACTGCCGATGAGAAGTGGCAACTGATGGAGCGCATTTATAAATTATAGAATGGTGAACAAAACCATGCAGCCATCATCCCCTATCCCATTCGGAAAAACCGGGCTCTCGATTCCAACCATCATTTATGGAACCAGTTTTATGGGAAACCTATACCATGAATTGCCGGAAGAGGTGAAACTGAAAATCATGCAACAATGGTTTGCGGTTTCCGAATCGGCTCCCATGATTGATACTGCCGGTAAATATGGTGCAGGACTTGCTTTGGAAGTGATTGGTGAAGGACTTAAAAAACTGGGGGTACATAAAGAGGATATCATCATCAGCAATAAACTGGGCTGGTATCGTGTGCCGTTGACCACCGTTGAACCTACTTTTGAACCTGGCGTATGGGTCAACCTGAAATATGATGCGGTACAAAAAATTAGTTACTCCGGAATACTGGAATGCTGGGAACAGGGCTGCCAACTACTGGGTGGATATTACAAACCTCAGGTAGTGACGGTTCATGATCCTGATGAATATCTCCTTGCAGCAACCGATGTCGCTGACCGCAAGCAACGCTTCAATGATATTCTGGAAGCCTACAAAGCATTGTTTGAATTGAAAGAAAAAGGTGAAGTGAAGGCAGTGGGCATAGGTGCCAAAGACTGGCTGATTATCAGGGAATTGTATGATCATGTAAAATTCGACTGGGTGATGTTTGCCAATAAACTGACCATTTATCACCATCCGCCAGAAATTATAGAATTCATCGAACGCATTCATACAGACGGCGTAGGAATTATCAACTCGGCGATTTTTAATGCCGGCTTCCTCACAGGAGGTGAATACTTTGATTATCGGAAAATTAATCCTGATTTGGCTTCTGACCAGGCATTACTGGCATGGCGTGAAGCTTTTTTTGCAATCTGCAAAAAATACAACGTGGCTCCCGGAGATGCCTGCTTAAAGTTTGCACTGTGTATGCCCCAGGTAAATGCAGTGGCCCTTAATCCAAGCAAACCAGAACGTATCCGTCGCAATGCAGAGGTACTGGCAACCGATTTACCTTCCGGATTCTGGATAGAAATGAAGGAACAAAAAATAATAGGTAGCAATTTTAAATATCTGTAAATGAGCCATACCGAAATGTTTCAAGTTTCAAGTTCCAAGTTTCAAGTTGCGTGCAGTTCCCCCGATCGGCACTTAACTTGAAACTTGAAACTTAAAACTTGAAACTTGAAATATATTCACAAATAACTGGTATAAATTGATTATTGATTCCCATCATCATTACTGGCATTACAGTCCCGTGGATTACGACTGGATTGATGATTCAATGAAAGTCATCCGCACTGATTTCCTTCCTGAGAATTTGGAGCAGGCCATTCAGGAGGCTGGAATTGATGGTGTCATTTCGGTTCAGGCACGTCAAACAATTGAAGAAACCAACTGGCTGCTTGATATGGCCTATGAGAACCGGTTCATGAGAGGTGTGGTGGGCTGGGTACCTTTAACGCAGGATGATATTGAAGTTTACCTGATTAAATATTCAGGAGAAAAATTACTGAAAGGGGTTCGTCATGTCCTTCAGGGAGAAGCCGATCAGGAATATATCCTCAGAAGTGATTTTAACAGGGGCATTTCACTGCTCAAAAGATATTGCCTCGTTTACGATATTCTGGTTGTGGAACGGCAATTGCCCAATACCATCAAGTTTGTAGACCGGCATCCCTGTCAGCCTTTTGTACTCGACCACATCGCCAAACCTTTAATTGGTTGTAACGAATTGTCGCCATGGAAACAAAATATTCAGGAACTGGCCAAACGGGAAAATGTAAGTTGTAAAATTTCAGGAATGGTGACTGAGGCCGCTTTTAACAATTGGACACCAGAACAACTTCTCCCCTATTTCGAAATCATTCTGGAAGCTTTTGGCCCTGACCGGTTGCTATTTGGCTCCGACTGGCCTGTTTGCCTACTCGCTACCTCGTATAAAAGCTGGGCTGATCTGGTAAGGAAAAGCATTTCTACCTTTTCAGCAACAGAACAGGCAAAGATTATGGGAGGAAATGCTGTTAGAATATATGATTTGCATTAAAATATAATTACTTTTATGACAACATAATAACAAAAATATACACATCGATACATAGAAAACATAGTTTAAATATTTCTATGTGGACTATTTATCTATGTGTTTAATATAAAAAATAAATTAAAATAAACACATAGATATGTTGATTATTATCTATCTACAAATATTTAGCCCCAAGTACTCGTGGTGCACCTATAGAGCGGAAATTCGTGTAATCCGTTTTAATCCGTACAATCTATAATTATAAACTATGAAAGCCATTCAAATAATCACGCCAGAAACGATACAATTGGTTGACCGGCCTGAGCCTGTTGCAGCCAAGGGAGAGGTTAAACTGAAAATCAAATATATAGGGTTTTGTGGATCGGACCTCAGCACATATTTGGGTAAGAACCCCATGGTAGATTATCCCCGCGTTCCGGGGCACGAGATTTCAGCCGTCATTAAAGCTGTTGGTGAAGAAGTGCCGGCAAATTTCAAAACCGGGCAGGCAGTAACCGTTGTTCCTTATACCAACTGCGGCCAATGCTCATCGTGCCGTAAAGGCAGGTTCAATGCCTGCCGTTATAACCAGACACTGGGAGTTCAGCGCGATGGTGCCATGCAGGAATTCATGACAGTTCCATGGCAAAAACTGATGATCGACGACCATCTTTCAGCCAAAGAACTGGCGATGGTGGAGCCACTAACCGTTGGATTCCATGCCATTGACCGGGGACGGGTAACTGACATTGATGCGGTGATGGTTTTCGGATGCGGAATGATCGGTTCAGGAGCAATTATCAGGGCTGCTCTTCGCGGTGCAAAGGTAATTGCAGTGGATATCGACGATCAGAAACTGGAGTTGGCACGAAAGATAGGTGCCAGCTTCTGCATCAATTCAAAAAACACCAACCTGCACGAAGCCTTGCAGGTTATTACCGGAGGACATGGTCCGGATGTAATTATCGAAGCTGCAGGAAATCCATTCACCTATCAGTCTGCACTTGAAGAAGCCGCGTTTGCAGCCCGTGTGGTTTGTATTGGGTACGCCAAAAACGATATCAGCTTTGCTACCAAACTTTGGGTACAGAAAGAAATCGACATTCTGGGTTCCAGGAATGCGACCCCTTCCGATTTTGAAGCTGTGATCAATTACCTGAAACAAGGTAGCTTCCCGCTCGATGAAATGATTACCCGCATTATTCAACCCAAAGAAGCTGCTGATGCAGTTGTTGCTTGGGCTGCTAATCCGGGGCAAGTGATGAAAATACTGGTTCAGTTTTGATCTTTCAAACAATAAAATTATCTTTGGAATAGTTTGAACTAAACCATTACACCATTAACATGAAACAAATGGCAGGTGGTTACCTTCAAGATTGAATTCAAAAAATAATATAAATTAGGTCTCAAGTATAAGCTCTGATACCTATATTTCCATATTTTCTTTAAGAACCTTAAGGACTTTAAGATCCTTAAAGTCTGAAATGAATTGTATTCCAAAATGCCATTCCACCAATTGGTGGAATGGCATTTTGGAATACAATAATAGCCCAATAATAATAAGATTTCATTCATCTTACTGTTGAATAATAAATAAATTAATATATATGATCAATATAAACCTTCTCCAAAGAAGAAAAATATTAAGCTTGCATACCACCAATTACGCCATTTACGCCATTTACGCCATTTACGTAAACCGCGTAATTGACGTAATTGACGTAATTGGTGACAGATAATTTTGACATCCAAAAGATGAAAACTATATTTCTCTTTAAATTATCGATAGCTGTCTGTATAGAGGTACAAATACCTGACAATAGTCACACTTTTCCAAAGATTTAATTCAATTCGAAGTTACACTTATTTAAGTAGCTGAATATATTGAAGATATGAATGTTATCAATTGATTAAAAACTCATCATTTTGTTGCCCTAACTACTTAAAAAGCACTAATTTTGCCCACGATTTTCTAAACAGTTACATTATTATGGTAGAAAAATATAACAAGCTATTTGAAGAATTTCCACCCGTCAGCACTCAGCAGTGGATGGACAAAGTTACTGCTGACCTGAAAGGCGCTGACTTCAACCGCAGGTTGGTATGGAAAACAAATGAAGGAATTGACGTTCAGCCATTTTACAGGGCAGAAGACCTGGAAAAACTGAACTATCTAAGCAGCTTGCCCGGTGAGTTCCCTTACACCAGGGGAAACAAGAAAAACAACAATGAATGGTTAGTCCGTCAAAGCATTAAAGTAAATAACTTTGCTGAGGCCAACAAGAAAGCCCTGACTTATTTGATGAAGGGGGTGAATTCTTTGGCTTTTGTATTTAATGAATGCACCGAATTAACGATTGCCGATCTGAGCGTTTTACTGAATGATATCGCACTGGAAGCCGTTGAGGTGAATTTTGTATGCAAATGTCGCGCCTGCAAAATGGCCGATTTGTTTGCTAAGTATGTAAAACAAGGCAACTGGGATCCAAAAACAATCCATGCTTCTGTTGAATATGATCCATTCGGGAAATTTGCCCTGACAGGAAAGTTCAAAAAAGGTCAGGAGTTTGCCATCAACAAGGCAGCAAAAACGATCACCTCAACTGCTGAATTCACCAAATTCAGAACTTTGGCAGTCAATGGTAAAAACTTCAGCAATTCAGGATCATCCATTGTTCAGGAATTGGCCTATTCATTGGCTCAGGGCGCTGAATACCTGACTACATTGACGGAGCAAGGGCTGGAAATTGATACGGTTGCAAAAAAGATAAAATTCAATCTATCCATCAGTGCCAACTATTTCCTTGAAATAGCCAAACTGCGTGCTGGTCGTATGTTGTGGGCACAAATTGTGAAAGCTTACGAACCCAAATGCGATTGTTCATGTAAAATGATCGTCCATGCCGAAAACGGAAGCTGGAACAAAACCATTTATGACCCTTATGTGAATGCACTACGCACTCAAACCGAAGCCATGAGCGCTTCTCTTGGTGGAGTTGATTCGATGACCATATTGCCGTTCGATGCCATTTACGAAGATTCAACTGAATTCTCGGATCGTATTGCACGCAATCAACAATTGCTTCTGAAAGAAGAAGTAAACTTTGACAAAATTGCCGATCCAGGAGCCGGATCCTACTATATCGAAGAATTAACCGCATCAATTGCTGATCAGGCCTGGAAAATATTCCTTGAAGTTCAGGAAAAAGGTGGATTCCTTGCTGCCCTTCGCGAAGGATTTATTCAGGCTGAAATTAAAAAGATGGCAGCCAAGCGTGACATGAACATTGCCACCCGCCGCGAAAACCTTTTGGGAACCAATCAATTCCCCAATTTCAATGAAAAGATGGATCAGAAAATAGATCCTTCAGTTTTTGAACCTATTGATATAACTTCGGAAGACGCTGAAATCGAAACCTTGAAACCCTATCGTGGTGCACAAGCTTTTGAAACGCTTCGTTACAAAACCGATGAGTATGCCCAGACCAACAAACGTCCGCTGGCTTTCATGTTAACCATGGGTAACTTGAATATGCGCAAGGCCCGTGCACAATTTGCCTGCAACTTCTTTGCTGTGGCTGGTTTTGATGTAATGGACAACAATGGATTTACAACTGTTGAAGAAGGATGGGCTGCGGCTCAGAAAGCGGATGCTCAAATTGTAGTGCTTTGCAGCTCCGACGATGAGTACACTGAACTTGCTCCTGCTGCATTTCATGCTATCAATGGAAAAGCCATCTTTGTAGTAGCCGGTGCTCCTGCCACTATGGACGAATTGAAAGCAAAAGGCATTGCTAATTACATCAACGTAAAAAGCAATCTGCTAACGGAACTTAAGGCGTACCAGTCAACATTGGGAATTTAAAACAAAAAACATGAAGCCAAATTTCAAAGATATAAACATCAAAGCATCCGCACCACAGCAAAATACTACTGAATGGAATGCTGCCAATCAAATTGAAAAGAATTGGATTACACCAGAGCAGATTCCGGTGAAACCAGTTTACACCAAAGACGATCTGGAAGGAATGGAGCACCTGCACTATGCCGCTGGTGTGGCACCTTACTTACGTGGCCCTTATTCAGTAATGTATGCCATGCAGCCCTGGACGGTGCGTCAGTATGCAGGTTTCTCGACAGCCGAAGAGTCCAACGCATTTTATCGCCGTAACCTTGCTGCCGGACAGAAAGGCCTCTCAGTGGCATTCGACCTGGCAACGCACCGTGGATACGATTCCGATCATCCCCGTGTAGTGGGTGACGTTGGTAAAGCCGGTGTAGCCATCGACTCGATCCTCGACATGAAAATCCTGTTCGACCAGATCCCATTGGATAAAATGTCGGTTTCAATGACCATGAACGGCGCGGTACTTCCTATTCTGGCCTTCTACATTGTAACTGCACTGGAACAAGGTGCCACTTTGGACCAACTGGCAGGAACCATTCAAAACGACATTCTGAAAGAATTTATGGTGCGTAATACCTACATCTACCCACCTGAATTCTCTATGAAAATCATAGCCGACATCTTCGAGTTCACTTCTCAGAAAATGCCAAAATTCAATTCCATATCTATTTCGGGTTACCACATGCAGGAGGCAGGCGCTACGGCAGACATTGAAATGGCCTACACGCTGGCTGACGGACTGGAATACCTGCGCACCGGTATCAAAGCCGGAATTGACATTGATGCTTTCGCGCCTCGTTTATCGTTCTTCTGGGCCATTGGCATGAACCACTTCATGGAAATCGCCAAGATGCGCGCTGCACGTATGATCTGGGCCAAGATGGTGAAACAGTTCAATCCGAAGAACCCGAAATCAATGGCCTTGCGTACGCACTGCCAAACTTCTGGCTGGTCGTTGACAGAACAGGATCCATATAACAATATTGGCCGTACCGCTGTTGAAGCAATGGCCGCCACGTTGGGTCATACCCAATCGCTGCATACCAACGCATTGGACGAAGCCATTGCTTTGCCAACCGACTTTTCTGCCCGTATTGCCCGTAACACACAGCTTTACATTCAGCAGGAAACTGAAATATGCCGTGCTGTTGACCCATGGGCAGGCTCCTACTACGTGGAAGCATTGACTCAGGAACTGGCTGACAAGGCCTGGAAGCTGATTGAAGAAGTAGAGAAACTCGGAGGTATGTCTAAAGCTGTTGAAACCGGAGTGCCTAAAATGCGCATCGAAGAAGCGGCTGCACGTACACAAGGCCGCATTGACAGCAAAACTCAGACCATCGTGGGTGTCAACAAATACCGTCTGGAAAAAGAAGATCCAATTGACATTCTGGAAATCGACAATTCAGCCGTTCGTTTGTCTCAGATTGAACGATTGAATAAACTGCGTGCCGAACGTAATGAAACAGAATGTCAGGCAGCCCTTGAAGCCATTAGCCAATGTGTTGAATCTGGTAATGGCAACTTACTTGAACTGGCAATCGTGGCAGCTCAAAAACGCGCTTCACTGGGCGAGATTTCATATGCATGTGAAAAACATGTAGGACGTTATAAAGCAATCATCAGAACTATTTCAGGCGTGTACTTATCAGAAAGCAAAAACGATTCTACCTTCAAGGAAGCGCAGGATCTGGCCTCTAAATTTGCAAAACTCGAAGGCCGTCAGCCACGTATCATGATCGCCAAAATGGGTCAGGATGGACATGACCGCGGTGCCAAGGTAGTAGCAACAGGTTATGCCGACTTAGGGTTCGATGTAGATATGGGACCCCTGTTTCAGACTCCTGAGGAAGCTGCCAAACAAGCCGTTGAAAACGACGTGCATGTAATGGGGGTATCGTCACTGGCAGCAGGACACAAAACCCTGATTCCTTCTGTAATCGCTGAATTAAAGAAACTGGGTCGAGAAGACATTATGGTCATTGCCGGTGGAGTGATTCCTGCCCAGGATTACCAATTCCTTTACGATGCAGGAGTAGTTGCCATCTTCGGCCCTGGTACCAGCGTATCACTTGCCGGCAAGAAAATATTAGAAGTTCTGTTGGCTGCTCACGCAGAATAATTGAATTAAATATCTACTGATCGGATGACTCGAAGTCATCCGATCAGTTAAAAATACAAAAGCCGTTTCCTGAGAGGGAGGCGGCTTTTTTTATTCCAAAAATATTATCAATTTTGAGTCATGAAATTAAATCAAAAACAAGGCTCAAGACATATAGAGTTTGAACTCAATGGGAGAGCATAATGAATATACTATTGATGTGGAATATTTAGGTGAAGAAAGATTTTATAAAACATATTCCCGAATAGGAACTAGAATTGTTGGGGTGTTTTTTTATATTATGATGATTATTTACATTATTAGTTTCTTTATAAAGGATAATCGGGCTAGCAGCGATAATATCTGGGGACTCATATTAGGCATATTATTGGGCGAAGGATTGGGAAGCTTAGCTTTTTTTGCTCAATTACGTAATGAACTGCACCTTGTGGGCGGTTCAGCACAGGTGATGTTTTTATTAAATAAGCCTTCAAAAGAAGAAATGGAGAACTTTATAAATGAAATAATCAATAGATCCTGTAAGATTCTAATTGACAAGTACAGTAAAGTTGATCCTGATTTACCAGAAGATATTCAAATTAGAAATCTATACTGGCTAAAAGAAAAGGGCTTAATATCTGAAGAAAAATACGAAGAATTGAAGCAGGAATATAGAAATTTAAAATTGATGCAATAGCTTGGGTAATATGTTTCCAGACAATTATTGGTTGATAGGAGCTCTGGCCTCATTATAATCATTCATCTCCTCGTCACTCCAAGTAGGTGCATTCAGAATCAATTTTTATAATGATTGATTTGATTTACCTTATGCCATTTCAGCCTGCAATGTTATTGTCAACCGTTCAATCTCCTTTTTCGGAAGCTGACGAATCAAATTCAGTATTTGATTGTATTCGATATTTATTTCTGAGTCCATAACGGTCTGTAATTTATATCAAAGATATAAAAATTTAAGGTACTATTAATTCTTCGGCACTTATCGATCGTGTAATTCACTCTAG
>Ga0123337_10002886_pt1 | contig 19003 bp, 17 predicted proteins | sample frozenSSSSmetaG_FD_89792 | JGI IMG/M metagenome (GOLD analysis project Ga0123337, IMG submission 89792) | Glacier valley bacterial and archeal communities from Borup Fiord, Nunavut, Canada, to study Microbial Dark Matter (Phase II) -... | ecosystem: Environmental > Aquatic > Freshwater > Ice >... | reverse complement strand
CCACCTCCGAAGAGGTGGCTCCACTGCCTGACCAGCGAACCGGACAGGGGTATATACTTTCAGTATACCATGTTGAGCGAAAAAGTCAATACTCAATCGCAGATATATTTACAGCGTTCTCAACTTTCGTATTGACAAAGCCAAAGTATTGTTGCAGGCAGAATAGTCGTCGTACTCAGAGACAAGGAAGTAAACAAAAAAACGAAAGGCTCCGGCCTGCGCCAGAACCTTTCACCGAACGGTGAGCCCAGTCCCGGTACATTTCTATTGTACGCCGCACGCCTTCTTTTGATAAGTGGTGTTCGACGCAGTTTCATAAAGTATATACCTGAAGGTCTCTTTGCAATGTCCTACACGCGTACCCGAATCAAGTTTTGCGGAATTACCAATCTCATCGATGCGCGCGCCGCTGTAGAATATGGTGCGGACGCACTGGGATTTATCCGCGTCGAGGGCAGTCCACGCTACGTCTCCGATCGGCAGTTGGACGAACTGGCAGAAACCTACCCGTTCGTCGGAAAAGTGATCGTCGTCCGCAGACCCGAAGACGCCTCTGAGATCGATCCAAAGGGTTTCCGATACGTGCAGCACTATGAGGAGAGTGCGGATGACGAAAAAGAGGGAAAGCAGGGATGGGGGTACGAAGCGAGTCGATACATTCGCGCGTTTCGTATACGGGAGCAGTCGGATATCGAGGAGATGGAACGCTATCCGTTGCAGGCAGGTATGCGCGCCTACCTGCTCGACACCTACCATAAAGACCAGCTCGGTGGGAGCGGCGAGACTTTCGACTGGGAGCTAGCAGTCGAAGCGAAGCGCCGTTTTCCCGATAAGCGCATCATTCTGGCGGGCGGGCTGACACCGCAGAACGTCGGCGAGGCGATCCGGCGCGTCCGTCCTTATGCAGTCGATGTCTCCAGCGGTGTCGAAGCGGAACCGGGGCGCAAAGACCATGCGAAACTGCGTGCCTTCGTCGCAGCCGTCCGCGCCGCCGACACTCAGCCCTGAATATTACAATAGACCACCGGCCCATATTACCGGTGGTTTCCTATTCCCAGGGTTAAAGCCCCTATCTCGCTGCCGTTCTGTCGAGTGTCCTTCAGACGCAATGCCAGTACAGTGCAAATTCACTACCTGCGAAGGAGAAAGCTGACGGGAATGTATTACTCCCCCTCCTTGCGAAGGAGGGGGTTGGGGGTGGTTAGACTTCCCACGAAGGTGAGGGATGTCCCCGGAGTGTTACCCGATGTGAAAAAGGACACCCAGCCCATACGTTACGCCGCCGCACAGGAAGCCGACCAACGTCATTTCGAAACCGCTCGTCCACCATGACCGCGCCGTGACCAGACTCTTTGCTGCGCCGACCGCAAAGTGCGCCGCCATGCCGATCAGCGCCGAAGCAATCACGGCGTGAATGCCCTTGATGAAGAAGAACGGCAGTACGGGAATGATCCCGCCGACCGCTGTCGAGAGAGCCGCAGAACCAGCGCCCACGAGCGGATTCGGGAAGTTGCGCTCGCTCAAGCCGAGCTCTTCCTGCGCCATCGTCTTCAGAAAAAGCTCGGGCTGTACCGCTACACGGTCAGCAACACCCCGCGCCTCTTCCTCAGAAAATCCCTTGAGCTGATAGAGCAGCTGCAGCTCTTCCTTCTCATGTTCGGGCGACTGCTCGATCTCCTGACGCTCCCGATCGATCTCCGCCTGATAGACTTCGCGCTCCGACTTGCTCGCCATAAATGCGCTCGATCCCATCGAGAGAGCGGACGCCAGCATCGCGATCAGCCCCGCCGCCAGCACGACCTTGCCGCCATCGGGGCGCTGACCCGCCGCGCCCGCCATGCCGCTGACAACTCCGAACACCGAGCCCAGCCCATCGTTCAGCCCATAGATCGCATCGCCGATCCAGCTTCCGGTCGAGCGGTGCCACTTCTCGCCCTTGAACATCGCTTCGAGGCGTGTACTTGGCTCGTCGGGCGATTTGAGCGTGTGCAGCATCGTCGCGTGCTGCTTCTCCTCGTCCTCGATGCGCAGGAACAGCGAATGCGACTCCTCATCCTCTTTCAGCGCCTGTGCGTACCGGTCGAACTGCGCGATATTGCGCTCCTCTTCGGCTTCGATCCGACGCAGCATCGCCTCCGTTCCGAGTGAGCGCATCTGAATTCGCTGGCCCGAGGTCGGCTCTGTACTGCCCTGCGGAGGTATGCCACCCAGCATCAGTATCCGGTCGGCGAACTCGCTTGCGTGCTGCTCTTCAGCCTCGGCAAGCCGAATGAATATCTTATGCCGTCGCTCGTCCTGCTCGTTTTCGCCGAGCACACGATAGAGCTGCGCCGCCTCGACCTCGCGCTCCCATGCCGCTTTCAATGCCGCAATTACTTTCTGATTGTTCATAATCCTGTTACTTCCACCCCGTATCCATAGCAATTAATAGCACATAAGCGTACAGTCACGTCCCACTCAAAGAGACATTCGCTGCGATCAAGCGTATTGTCTCCACGGACAAAACATACCGGTCGCGGTCATGTATCGGGTGTTCGGTGAATTCCTGAAAGTCGTATCGTTCATACAGCTCCCTGCCCTGAGGCGTCGTTCGTAAATGCAGTCCAATCATTCCGACACAGTCTGCTGCATTTTTCACGATTGTCAATGCCTCGATCATCAGGAGGTCGCCGACGCCGGTTTCTCTCCATTGCAAACCTCGTGCCAGCCACACCAGTTCGACAATCGGAACTTCGATCGAGCCTCTTTTATCAATCCAATCATCGAAATAGGATTCGCTAATTCTGAGTGAATCCGCGCGAAGCGTAAAGAAGCCTGCGACGTTGCTTGCCGCAGGCATCCCGTGATCGATCTCCACGAAGGTGCGCGCAACGTTTCGCTGCATGTCCTCGAAAGCCTCCTCCTGGAGGTACTCCGTGATCTGATCGTCTTCGCAGGAAAACATCCGAACTGGATGGTGTTCGTTGAGCGGTTCCAGGACGAACCGTTCGCTACTCATCGTCAGTAGTCGTCAACGCGTAATCCTCGCGTTTTTGAGGCGATTGTAGTTGTCGACTGCCCTCCGCCACTTAGGGGTTATTTCCGTAGCGACAACAACGTTGTTATCTACGAACCGACGAACAGCTTCGGATTTACGCTTCGCGACGGCGTGTGGATCGCTGCCTACAGCAGCCGCTGCTGAGTCGTCAGCAGTAACCTCCTATGTTGGATTCTGTTTTATCGCCATCGTTTTTGATCCTTTTTGTAGGGCGCTCAGAATGATGCCTACGCCTTGCATGCCGACGCGCTAACTACTCTACGCACATTCGGGCGCAGAATACAGCATTTCAAGGGCTTTGTAAAGCGCTTTGCCGCTCCAGAAAGATTATAGGCTTTTTCGAGTTTGCTAATCTATCTGCCCAGATGTGAGCCGCTCGTCGCATTAATTTCAGGGCCCGACTTCCTGGCTATTTCACCTTCTCCAGCTTGGCGTAGGCGAGCAGCAACTTCTTCGGACCGACGTTCGGGAAGACAGCCTCGACCGTCGTGTTGTCGCCCTCGCCAGTTACATTCAGCACGACCCCGACGCCGAAGGTCGCGTGCTTGACTTTCTGCCCGACACCCCACTCCCCCACCCGCTCACTGCGCTGCGCCTCGCGCGGCGAAATCGGACCCTCTGTCCATAGTTTACGTTCGGGAGCGGGCTGACGTCCGCGATTCTGACCGTTGTCTTCGTCGGGATCGAAGCTGGAGACGACCGGACCGCGCCCGCCCTGCTCCCTACCGGTTTGAAAAAGCTCTTTGGGTATCTCGCGGAGGAAGCGCGATGGTGGGTTATAGGAGATATTGCCGAACACGGTGCGCCGATTTGCGAAGGTCAGATAGACCTCCTCCTTCGCCCGCGTGATGCCGACGTAGCAGAGCCGCCGCTCCTCCTCCAACTCCTTGTCGCTCTCGAGCGATCGGACGTGCGGGAAGACGCACTCTTCCATTCCGGCGAGAAACACGACCGGAAACTCGAGCCCTTTGGCGGCGTGCAGCGTCATCAGCGTGACCGACTCCGAGTTGGCATCGAGGCTGTCGATGTCGGAGACGAGCGAGACCTGCTCGAGGAAGTTGCCGAGCGTCGGGTCGTCGGTCTGGTTCTCGAACTCTTTGGTGACCGAGAGCAGTTCGCCGACGTTTTCGAGGCGGCTTTCGGCTTCGAGCGTTCGCTCCTCTTCCAGCGCTTTTTTGTAGCCGCTGCGATCGATGACCTCCTGAGTCAGCTCCGTAAGCGACCTTGTCCCGCGCTCGTTACGCAGAACGGCGAGCATCGTGGCGAACTCCGCCAGCCTGCCCCGTGTTCGCGCCTGCACTGTGCTGAGCGAACCGATATCCTGCAGTACCGTCCAGAACGACCTGCCGGAGAGCAGCATCTCCTCGTCGATCGCAGAAAGCGTCGTCGCGCCGATCCCGCGTGTCGGGACATTGATGATGCGGCGCAGGCTGACGCTGTCGGCGGGATTATGGATCACGCGCAGGTACGCCATCACGTCCTTGACCTCTTTGCGCTCATAGAACCGCACGCCGCCAACGATTTTGTAGGGCGTATACCAGTTGCGAAGCACGTCTTCGAGCACGCGGGACTGCGCGTTGGTGCGGTACAGAATCGCGAAATCGCTCCACTTTCTGCCGCCCAGCTTGATCACATCCCGCATCTTCTGCGCGATCCAGACCGCCTCTTCCTGCTCGTTCATCGCTTCATACTGCGTGATCGGCGAGCCGTGATCGTTATCAGTCCAGAGTTTCTTGTCCTTGCGCCCTTTGTTGTGGCGCACGACGCCATAAGCGGCTTCGAGGATCGTCTTGGTCGAGCGATAGTTCTGTTCGAGCTTCAGGAGTTTGGCGTCGGGATAGTCGAACTCGAACTTCAGGATCAGCCCGACATCTGCGCCGCGCCAGCCATAGACCGACTGATCATCGTCGCCGACGACGCACAGGTTACGTCTTTTCGCCGCCAGCAGCGAGAGAAAAGCGTACTGCACCTGATTGACGTCCTGATACTCATCGACGAGGATGTAGCGGTAGCGATCCTGAAGGCGTTCGAGGACGTCCGCTCGTTCACGCAACAGGCGCACCGCTTCGGTCAGCAGGTCGTCGAAATCGAGGGCGTTGTTCTGGCGCAGCTTATCGCGGTAGACCGGATAGACCCTGCCGCAGACATCGTCGAAGAAGCCAGAAAAGTGTTTGTGCCAGTCTTCGGGGCTTACGATCTGCTCTTTGGCATGGCTGATGCGGGCGAGGATCGCGCGCGGCGCGAACTTCTTCTCGTCGATGCTGAGCTGGCGCAGCGCCTCCTTGATCAGCGTCATCTGATCGCTGTCGTCGTAGACGACGAAATCGCGGTCCAGCCCGATTTTTTCGCCGAACTCGCGCAGCAGACGGGCGCAGGTGGCATGGAAAGTGCCAACCCACAGGTATTTACCCGCGTTTTCGCCGACGAGTCTGCCGAGCCGCTCCTTCATCTCCTGCGCGGCTTTGTTGGTGAATGTGACCGCCATAATGTGTCGCGGCAGGACATTTCTAGCGGCGATCAGGTAGGCGATCCGATGCGTCAGAACGCGTGTCTTGCCGCTGCCCGCTCCGGCGAAAAGCAGCAGCGGTCCATCCCCGTAGAGGACGGCTTCACGCTGCACCGGATTTAGCCCTTTCAGCAGTGGGTGCGTACTGGTGAGCGGGTCGTGTGCGTTACCGGAATCGATTTCGCTGGCAATCGGCGCGTAGTCGTCCTCTGGCGCATTGGCTTGATTGCGAGCGATGTCATCTACTAAAAAGCGATCGTCAGCGGTCTCTACAGCAACTTCGGGCGCATCGGCATCGGTTGGGAAAGGCACGTTTTCGGCGGGCGCGTGAATCTGTTCAGGCATTGGGTATTCGTTCTCCTCGTACCTCTATTATACTGCACAGACGTCTCTTTAATCGGAATAGCTTACCGAAGAAAATGTAGCTGCGGCCCGGCAAATTTATATCAGAATATCCCGTATTACGATCATTCATCCTCGAAACATTAACTTTGCAACACATATTTCGTTGTTTGTGTTCATACTATAAGCAAGCAGACATTGAGGAGGAGCATAAATGGTAAAAGAAGGACAACCGAAAAAAAGCAGCACTATGTTCCGCAAAGTTATCTTCGTCGTTTTGCTGACAGAAATGATAAGCTATCAGTCTTCGATAAGAAGTTGAACAAACCACATTTTGCTTCAATCGCTGACGTGGCATATGACAAGTATTTCTACGATATTCCCTTGGAAACGTTAGACCTTGGAACAGCAGAAGCTGACTACGATCCCCAAATGATAGAAAATGAGCTTAGCCGGATCGAAGGCGACTTCAAAACTCAAGTCGATGAGCTTTTGAAGACAGTTGAGGTGAGAGGGATCAACTCTGAGCAACGTTCAGCTATGTCGTACTTCATTATGCTTCAACAGAAGCGAACGGCATCCTCCCGCAATGAACTTATGTCCCTCTATATAGCCGTGATCAACAAAATCGTCGAGATCGAGATTCAGGCTAATCCTGATTTCCCCAAAGATACAAAGGTTACCCTATGTGTCAGAATAGAGTGGCGAGAGGGTTTTGTTATCTCTATCGGTTGCCAGTAATTGAAGAAATAGTCGATACTCGAGGTTTTGATGTAGCTATTACTCGCAGTTCAAGCGAGCATTAATGGCAGGACAAATAGTGCATTCGCTTGAATGAGCTTTATGCCAGGATGTGAAGTGAGCAGCTATTCGTAACTCACCACTGCCCAATCCCCTCCAAATATTGAAATAGTAACGGATGGGAAGAGAATGCACATCCGTTAGCTCTTGCCTCAGGGGCTGATATGCTGGCTGAACAGATGCGTTCGGTAGATGATACAGTACCAGATAGTACGATTCAATGTGTTGCCTGAAAATGTGTTGCGTGAAAAGGATAAACAGGAGGGAGGTTACACAAACCGTGTTCGAGCGAGGCGAAGAGTTACGCTTGTTTGTCGATGCGGGGCGGGCGTCCGAGAGCAAACATTGCTTCGGCATTAGCGCGAGAATACCAATCTCCGCTCATACGCCCGATGTAATCGATTTGGGTGGCGTCGATTTTGCCGCTGCTGTCGAGCAGACGTTTGGCGACATGGAAATATACTACTTCTCCAATCACATAGTTGGCTGAGAGCGGTGCGCCGCCATGCTCGACGATCTGGAATAGGCGGCACTCCATTGCGAGAACGCTCTCTGCAACCCGCGCCGGACGCACTTTGACGGTTGGCGCAGGCGTAAATCCTGCCTCGTCCCATTCACTGACGCCGCGCGGAAACTCGACGGAGGCATGGTTCATCCTATCACGAATGTCGAAAGTAACCACGTTGATCACGAACTCGCCAGTCTCGCGGATATTGACGAGTGTGTCTTTGGGATCGCCATTACGATTGTAGGAGGGGGAAAAGGCGACCGAGGGCGGGTTGGCGCCGCCTGCCATGAAGAACGAAAACGGCGCGAGGTTCGGTCTTCCTGCTGCGGATAGCGACGAAACGAAGGCGATCGGGCGCGGCGAGACACAGTTGAGAAGTATCTGGTAGGCGTCCTGTTTCGACAATTCCGCAGGATCGAATCCGACGAAAGCGTTTTGTGTCTGTCGTTCCGCTTGTTGCTCTGATTCCATTTCTTCCTGCATATTTATCCCAATTCACGGACTCCTGCCGCCACCATCGTTAGAGAAAGTGAACCAGCTATTACCCCCGACCACCGGTTGAAACCCATGTCTGGCTAAAGCCGAGCGTCCTTCGGACGCGATGCAGAGGCTCGAATCGAGACTCGCTGCCCTCTCGGGTAGGAGGGAGCAATTGCGTCAACGCGGCTGCCAGCTCGCGGGATAGCGTCCGTCATCGAGATCGGCGGCGGCGCGTGTCAGCCAGAGCGGGCGGAACGTGTCGAGCATCACGGCGAGTTCTTCGGTTCGTGTGTGCCCGAGGCTCGCTTCGACCGCGCCGGGCTGCGGACCATGTGGCAGACCGGAAGGATGCAGCGTAATCGAGCCAGCCTCAATACCGCGACGGCTCGCGAAGTTCCCGTTGACGTAGTAGAGCAGTTCGTCGCTGTCGAGGTTGCTGTGGTTGTAGGGTATCGGCACGGCGTTCGGGTGATAGTCGAGCATCCGAGGGCAGAACGAACAGACGACGAAATTGTGTCCCTCGAACGTCTGATGTACCGGCGGCGGCTGATGGATGCTGCCGGTGATCGGCTCGAAGTCGGCGATATTGAACGCCCAGGGATAGAGAAAGCCGTCCCAGCCGATGATGTCGAGCGGGTGAAAGTCGTAGAAGTAAGCGGTCAGCCGCCCGCGCGCTTTGATCCGAACCTCATGCCGCCCCGTTTCGTAGTGCGTCTCTAAGGTCTCGGGCACGCGAATATCACGCTCACAGTAGGGCGAATGCTCAAGCAGCTGGCCATATTCGTTGCGATAGCGGTCCGGGATTTCGATCGGGCTGTTCGACTCGATCACCAGCATTCGCGTTGCAGGCGTATCGGCGACGACACGATAAATGATGCCGCGCGGGATCACGAGATAGTCGCCCGCATGATAGGGCAGCGTGCCGAACATCGTCTCCAGCCGCCCTTCGCCCTCGTGGACGAACAGCAGGTCATCGCCGTCAGCATTCTTGTAGTAGTAGTTCATCGGCTCTGCCGGGCAGCAGATACCGAGCGCGACGTCGTCGTTGAACATCAGTGTGGTACGTCCGCTGATCGGATCGCCTGCCGGGGTTGCAGCCTGTGTTTTGAGATGATGGTGGCGCAGCGGCTCTTCCGGAAGCCGTTCGGGTCGCAGGTCGTGCAGCGGCTCGAAGGAGGCGACCTGTGTCGGCGCATGGATATGGTAGAGAATGGAGGCGATCCCGACGAAGCCTTTTGTGCCGAAGACCTGCTCGGCATAGAGCGATCCATCTGGCTGGCGGAACTGTGTATGGCGTTTGGGCGGTATCTGCCCGAGTTGTACGTAGCGCGGCATGGTGGTGTCCTCGTGCTTTCTTCAACAGGGCAGGCATCTTCGCGCTGGCAGCCCTGACATTTCTAATATAGACTGCGCTGACTATTCCTGATCCCAGAGCGTGATATAAGTTCCGCAGACGAGGCATTGAAATAGATAAAATTCGGCGGAGGAGGCTGTTTCGCCGTCCTTCGGTGAGTCGTCGCGCAGGCACTCTTCCCAGAGAAATTTCGCCTGCTCTGCTACTTCAGAAAGCTTATAGCCGGAAAAGTCCATGCTGGCGAACCAGGCATCGTAGCCATCGTGTAGTTCCGAGATCGCTTTATAGTCGGGTCTGCCCGCGTTTTTGAGAAAGCAGCAAAAGTCACCGCAATGGACCGGAAAGTCGGTGTCCTGCCACGTGACCATACCGGGCGTACGGGTGTGCAGTTCTAAAAGACGTTCGTCGGCTACGGAAGTTACCTGCTCCGCACTCCACACGGGATTTCTCTGCTGCAACTGCTCGCTGACAAGTTCGATATTTCCATCATTCGTCTGCTGCCCTTTTTCCGCGATCCGGCCAGCAATCATACATGGTTCGCAGACAAAATCGACGTCCTCACTTATACCAGAATAGACGCCGCCGTAGCCAGGACGAGTCTCCCCACACATATCGCAGCGTTCAGGCGTTGTTTGGTAACTCGAAAAATGATGAGGATCGCGAAAGTAGCGGTCTGGTGTTCCATTCGTGTCACGTCCTCATTTCAACTTCGACGATGCATCCAAAAAATCCGGCACAGGCAAGGAGGTCAGGGCTTTAGCATTCGCTCGTGGAGCATCGTTTCGGCAAGGGCGCGAGCATTCGGATCGGAGGAATCCTGCAGCGCGGAATATACCCCCTTGATGTCTTCCGGCGATCTATTCTGACCGAGCTTGAACTTGCCCTCCAGCCGTACGATTTTCATTTCGAATCCCACGATCCCGCGCAGCATCTTCGATTTGTACTCGGCGGGCATTTCGCCCTTCCAGGGAGCAGGCATTCCCGATTCGTAGCGCTGTATGGTTTTCGCCAGCAGGTCTGACAACCGTTCCGGGTCTTCGATGATAGTTGGGAAACCCAACGCATGTACGGCGACATAGTTCCAGGTCGGTACGGAGGGCTGAACCGTATACCAGGTTGGTGAGATATAGGCGTGCGGTCCCTGAAAGAGTATTTGTGTGTCACCGCATTTCGGTGAATCGACCGTCCCGTCTGGACTGCCTGCGAATACTTCTTGTTCGCCGCGTCCGAAATGCTGCCACTGTGGATTTGCGCGCGACATGTGTCCGACGAGCGTACCGTATTCACCGCGCTCCTCGTCGAGCAGGATCGGCAAATGGCTCGCGAACGGCATACCGCCTTCCACCGTAACGACAGTCGCGAAACTGTTCTCGCGTATGACGTCCCACAGTTTCTCTCGCTCTTCGACACGGAAATGTCCCGGAATATACATCGCCGCCTAAAGACCTTCTACTTCAGAAACAGTGACTACTCAGAAACAGTGACTATTCGGTTCTCAACAGCCGTAAGGATATAGTTTCCCGAAGGGAAGAGGGCGCAGTCCAGCCAAGAAAGGGCCCAGCAAGCAGCGCCCCTGCAAATGCCCGGGAACCCAGGGTTGGAACCCCAGTCTGGTTGGCGTTCCGCCCTCGTCCTTCGGACGCAATACTCGCCTGTAGTGTATTCCTCCCCCTTCTTACGAAGGAGGGCAATCGGTGGTCAGCCTCCTTACGAAAGAAGGGGAGAGGAATCAGTAGAGCAGCATAGCATCTGCCTTCAGGGAACGTTGTTTTCGTTGGACGCAGGATAGGCGGACGTCGGCTTCAGAGTGGCGTAGGTGCCCGTCCAGTCCGGCTTGCCATCTGCGCCGGGAGGACCCGTGGAGACAGGAACCGCATTGTCGACCGGCTTGATACTCTGCAGATAGGCGGCGATCGCGTAGATGTCCTCGTCCGTCAGATCACGGTATTTCGGCCATGGCATCGGCGGCGCAAGGAATTTGCCGTCCTTACCCTTACCATTTCGCAGCGCATTGAAAATATCCTGCGCCGTCCACGTTCCGATCCCTGTTGTTGCGTCGGGCGTAAGGTTCGCCGGATAGGTGGTGAAGGGACCGATCGCAAACGAGGCATTCGGCGTTCCCGCCTTCGAGCCAGCCAGCCATAGAGGACTGGCTGGATCCGTCCCGCCGCCGCTATGACAGTCGGCGCAGGCGCCTGTCGTCATCAGATGGCGACCCCGAAGCGTCTGCGCCCGTGTCGCCTTTCCTCCGGGCAATCCGGATGTATTGACGTTGGAACCGCCGCCACATCCATAGAGGGCGACGGCTCCCAGCCCCAGTGTGCCGGATAGCATCGCTATCGAATATCGAACACTTTTTCTGACCATGTCGACTCCTTGTACTGCGTCGCGTCTTCGCAGCGCTCAACTCTGTTGATTTATCGTGTCAGGCACAACACAGCATTATCCGCACTGATGTCATTAAACGCTGAACAACAGGCTCGGGTTATGCACCAAACGACCAAACATTTTATGTTTCGCCATAATCCGCATAACTCCTGCGTCCTTTAATATAATTCTCATTAAATCAGAGTAATCTGGAGTCACTATGAGCCGAGCACACCTGCTCCGAACAGAAAACGATATCAGGCGTTATTCGACGATCGTATTTTCTAATGCACCAAGACTTTCGATCTCCAGCCGCACGATATCCCCGATCTGCAGCCAGGGATAGGTGCCGGTTGGGAATTCGGTAATACAGCCCGTGCCGACCGTGCCGGAGCCGATTAGATCTCCTGCTCTCAGCAGCGTGTTCTGCGAGGCACGGGCGATCAGTTCTGCAAATGTCCAGTGCATCTCATTCGCGTTTCCACGAGAGATTTCCTGTCCGTTGATCGCTGCTGTCATCGTTAAATCATAGACATTACCACGAGTTCGGTCGGGCAGCAGGCGGTCGGCGAGTTCGTCCGGGGTAACGAGGAATGGTCCGATACTGGTCGCGAAATCCTTGCCTTTTGCTGGTCCGAGCCCGACTTTCATCTCCTGACGCTGGATGTCGCGCGCGCTCCAGTCGTTGAGAATCATAAAGCCTGCGATGTAAGTGTCTGCTTCCTCAACGGGTATATCGCGCCCTGGTTTGCCGATAACTGCCGCGATCTCGAGCTCGAAGTCCAGCTCGTTCGTCTCGGCAGGTTTCCGCACATGGGCGTCGGGACCGAGAATGCTGGCGGCGTTAGAAAAGTAGAAAACCGGCGCTTCGTACCACTCTGGCACCATCTCGAGACCCCTGCGGCGGCGGGCATTGATGACGTGCCGTTCGAAAGCATAAAAGTCCCGAAATGAGGGTGGATCGACCGGTGCGAGCAGTTCTTCGCCCGCCAGTGGGCGGCGAAAGGCGCGGAGTTCGTCATCGGGGATGTCGTGCAGCCGAGCGACAGTGCGTGCAAGCATTCCAGATCGCGCCTGCATTTCCGTGAGCACCGGCAGGAACTCCAGCGCATCGAGCGGCATACGAATCCGAAGACTGTCGGGTATCGCCATCGCGAAGTCGAAGAGCTCGCCACCGATCACGATATCATAAAACTGCGGGTTAGTCGCGCGTCGCGCCAGCTTCAATATACACCTCATTTTCGCAAAGAACTGGAGTGGGCTATTCGAGCCGGGCGGCGCGATGTACGGAGGTTTCAGGGCAGAGGATGCTCATGCCGCCATCGACGAGGAGGTTGTGACCGGTGATGAATGAGGCATCCGACGAGGCGAGAAAGACCGCCGCGCTCGCCACCTCTTCCGGTCTGCCACATCGCCCGAGCGCATAGGAAGACTCCATTACCCGCTGCTCCTCGACCGAATTATCCTGCCGCCAGACCGCTTCGCCCCGGCTCATGATATGCCCCGGGCTAATCGCGTTGACCCGGATTCCGCGCAGTCCGAGTTCGACCGCCAGGCTGCGAGTCAGTCCGAGAAGCGCAGCTTTGGACGTGTTATAGGCGATGCGCCCCGGTATCGGCATCTCCGCGACGAGCGAGGCGATGTTGACGATCGAGCCGCCGGGCTGCGCTGTCAGGTAGGGCAGAGCGTGTTGCACGAACAACATTGCGGCGCGTACATTGATCGCCATTACGCTGTCCCAGTGCGCTTCCGTGATGTTTTCGAGATCAGCGATCGCCTGGCTTGCAGCATTATTGACGACACAGTCGAGCCGCCCGAACTTCGCGACGCAGGCTTCGACGACAGCACCTATTGCCTCTGAGCTGCCAATGTCGCGCTGCAAGCCGAGCATTTTTTCACCGATTTGCCCGCCGTTCGCAACGTCTGAATATTCCCTTGCCTTCTCGACACAGAGCCGCACCGTTTCTGTAACGCCCTCGCCATCGATGTCGACGACAACTACCGACGCACCCGCCCCGGCGAAAGCGATCGCGATCTCCCGCCCAATGCCGCTCCCCGACCCCGTTACAATTACTGCCCTGCCCTGCATTCGCCGCTCAGTCAATCCCATACTGCGATTGCTCCTTCGATTCCTTATCCATTGATGCATGGCACGAACTTATTTCTTTGAAGTAGGCGATGCTGCGCTCGACGAGCGCCAGTTCCTCTTTACGAACGGCGCTCGAATCCTTACCGCGCTCCCAAGCGCTCGAATAGGGTTCTCCCTGCGGACGTCCGTTGCGCCAGAGGATTTGCAGAGCGCCGAGCAGATCGGTCGCGGGTCGCGGCGGGTAGCATTCCCACCAGCTCGGCTCTAAAATCGGAATGGTTCGCGTCTGCTGTGCGGCGACTTCGATGCCGGGGAATACCGCGTGTTCAGTGTTATGCACGATCTCGAGTATTGCCGGGAAATCGATCACGCCGTCGCCCGCCGCGCACCGCACGAGTCGATAGCCCTCCGGCGCGAAATGGATGGTGTAGTCTTTGCAGTGAACGTGCCGGATCAGATGCGCCATACGTCGCGCCGCTTCGACTGGGTCCTCGCCAACGGCGAGCGGATTGCCTGTATCGAGCGTGATTCCATAGGCGGTGCTGTATCCGACCATCTCGTGCAGACGCAGTAGATCGTCGGTAGTGGCGTCCTGATGATTTTCCATTGCGATGCACAGCCCGAGGTCTTCGGCGATCGGCAGCGCTTCCCGCAGACGTGCTGCAACGGCGTCTAAATGCGCGTCCCATCCGCCTGCCAGGCTGCGCCGATCGCCGCAGAGCAGCCCGCTGATCATCGCGCGAACGACTTTTGCGCCCATCGCCGCCGAACGCCGCAGATACCCACGAAATGTTTCCGCGTCGAATGAGAGCAGGCTCATGCAGTCGATCACGACACGCATGTTATGCGCTTCTAACAGCGCGCGCAGAGCGTCATCGGAGGCTGTGTCCGTCGCAGAAAGCGGCATTTCGACACCGGCAAGACCGGCGTCTGCCGCCAGCCCGATCAGCGCAAACTCCGTAATCGGCTCTGGGCAGGGCGCACCTGCCTGCGTCGGCAGATAGCCCATCGCGTGCGGCATACTGTAGGAGGTCAGTACCATCGGCAGCAAATTAGTGTCACTGGACATAGTTTTGCCTTATATCGGGAGTGTTGATGATTGAGGAACAAGGAAGAGCAGTCGCCCGGCTTCCAGTAGGGACGCTGCTTGCCGCGCCCTTTACCGATACGGCTGCACCCGCAGACGCGGGAATTATGCGGCGAAAATGCTGTAGCCGCCATCGACGCGCAGCACCTGTCCGGTGATGAAACTCGAAGCGTCGCCCGCCAGGAAAGCGACCGCGTCGGCGATCTCTTCGGGCAGTGCGTAGCGGATCAGTGAACCGTCCGCCGCCATCATCGCCGGATCGAGTTCTCGTGTGACGAGGAACCGCGCCGTACGCGTCGGTCCCGGGCTGATTGCGTTGACGCAGATGCCGAACTCGCGCATCTCCTGCGCGAGACAGCGCGTATACTGCACGACCCCGGCTTTTGCGACCGCGTACATCGCGCCCTCCGAAACGCCGATATGCGCCGCGACCGAAGCGATATTGATCACCCTGCCCTGCCGACGTTCGCGCATCGCCGGACAGACGGTGCGGCTGACGAGAATCGTGCCGATCAGGTTGCGATCGATCAAGGCACGAACGTCCTCAAACGGAATATCGAGCACGTTGTTCGGCTTCGGTTTACCGCCTTTTGCCGCGATATCGCCGCCCGCACAGTTGACGAGAATGTCTATTTTTCCGAGCGCGTCGATTACCTGCTGCGTCATCGCACTAACTGCAGATTCGTCGGCGATATTGCCCGTGACCGCTGTGACTCTCCCGCCGTGTACGCGCAGTTTTTCGGCGACGTCGTTCAGTGTCGCCGCCTCGCCGAACTCTGCCGGCGCCGTTTGCGAGATGTCGTGCAGAGCAACGTTCGCTCCCTGTTCCGCAAGCCGTGACGCGATCGCCCAGCCCAGCCCACGACCCGATCCGGTAATGAAAGCGGTCTTGCCAGTCAGCGTCTTTTCCATAGTTTCTTTCTCAACTCATGTTACAGGCGGCTATTTTGCCAGAAGCTAATAGCCGGGTAGTTAAACCCCGAATCGGCTGGCAGTGGCAGCACATTCGGTATCAGCCCTCATCCCAACCCTTCCCCCTCCCAGAGGCGACACGTCCTGCTTCGAGAGGCGACACGTCCTGCTTCGAGAGGCGACACGTCCTGCTTCGAGAGGCGACACGTTCCGCTGCGCGTCGAACGTGTTCTGCTTCGCTTTGGGCGTACTTCAATTTTATCATTCTTCGCCAGGAAGAAGGGCGAATGCAGCAGAGCACTTCTTCCTCCCCTCTCCCTGATGAGGTACGAAATAGAACGGAACATATTCAAAGCGAAGCAGAATGTGTTTCCTCTGGCAGGGGGAGGGGTCGGGGGTGAGGGCTGACAGTCCGCGCAGGCGGACTTTGCATCTCCAGACCGGGGTTTTAACCCCGTGTCACAGCTCAACTCATGTTACCGGCATCTATTGCGCTGTCCAGCCGCCGTCGATGAAGAGCGAACTGCCCGTCACGAACGAAGAAGCAGGCGACAACAGGAAGAGCGCTGCACCTGCGATCTCGTCCAACTCACCCCAGCGCCCCATCGGTATCTTCTCGACGAAGGCACGATATTTCTCAGGATCGTTGAGCAGTTCTTTATTCATATCGGTGGCGAAAGGTCCCGGGCAGAGCGCGTTGACCGTCACGCCTTTCGCCGCCCATTCGAGCGCGAGCACACGGGTCAGATTGACCAGTCCCGCCTTCGCCGAGGCATACGGCGCGCGTCCGGCGATCCCGATCACGCTCAGGATCGAACCCATGTTCAGAACACGTCCCCAGCCTCGCGAACACATTCCGGGACCGAAAGCGCGGACGCACAAAAAGGGCGCTTTGAGGTTGATGTCGATCACCGCGTCCCAGTCCGCTTCCAGAAGTTCCTGTGTCAGCCCGCGCCGATTGATACCTGCATTGTTGACGAGAATATCGATCGGACCGAGCAGACTTTCCGCTTCGGCGGCGAGACGCTCGACTTCGGCGGACTGCGTGACATCAGCGGCGAGGGCAATCACTCGCCGTCCGCTGGCGTCACCGATTTCGGCAGCGGTCGCTTCGCATTCGGCAAGCGTCCGGCTGACGATGACGACGTCTGCACCAGCATGAGCCAGAGCGGTCGCGATCACTTTGCCGAGCCCCTTCGCGCCGCCCGTAACCAGTGCACAGCGACCGTCGACGCGAAACGAGTCCAGCACATTGCTGCCAGCGAGTAGATTATTGCCTGGTAGTGGTGAGGTCATAGTGGTGTGGTCATCGGATACTCGCCAGCATGGTACGTGAGGATGTCATAGCGTGCCGCGCAGCTCCTGCTCGCGCTCGATCGCCTCGAACAGCGCCTTGAAGTTGCCCTTGCCGAAGCTCTGCGAACCGTGCCGCTCGATGATCTCGAAGAAGAGCGTCGGACGGTCCTCGACCGGTTTGGTGAAGATTTGTAGCAGGTAGCCCTCGTCGTCACGATCGACAAGAACGCCGAGTTCTGCAAGCCGCGTCATGTCCTCATCGATATGCCCGACGCGCTCCGGTAAACCCTCATAATAGGTCGGGGGCACGCGCAGAAACGAAACATCATTGTGTACCAGCGCGGTTACGGTCTCGAAGATGTTCTCCGTCTGAAGCGCGATATGCTGTACGCCGGGACCGCCATAGAACTCGAGATACTCTTCGATTTGCGACTTTTTGCGACCCTCCGCCGGTTCGTTGATCGGAAACTTAATGCGTCCGCGTCCGCCAGTAACGACTTTCGACATCAGCGCGCTGTACTCGGTGCTGATGTCCTTGTCGTCGAAGCTGACGAGCTGCTTGAAGCCCATTACGTGTTCGTAAAAATGAACCCACTCGTCCATTTTGCCGAGCGCGACATTGCCGACGACGTGATCGATCGCTTTGAGACCGACGGGCTTGAAAGTGCGCGAGCTGTAGCGTTCCGGGTCGAGTGGCTGATAACCGGGCGCAAAGATGCCCTTATAGTTGTCGTGGTTGACGAAGGTATGTGTCGTATCGCCATAGGCGCGAATGATCGCGAATTCGTAGACGCCGTGTTCGTCTTCCAGGCGCGTGAGCGGCTGCACGCCCTCTGCGCCACGCGCGGTCGATTCGGCGTAGGCGGCGGCGACATCATCGACTTCGAGCGCGATGTCGCGCACACAATCCCCGTGCTGAGCGAGACGGAGGTTATCGGGATGCTCGGCATTGAGCGGCGATTCGAGGACGAAGACGATTTCGCCCTGCTGCAGCACATAGCCCGCCTGGTTCTTGAGACCCGTTTCGAGGCCGGCGTAGGCGAGTACATCGAAGCCGAACGCGTTGCGATAGAAATAGGCGGACTGACGGGCGTTGCCGACAAAGAACCGGATATGGTCGATGCGGCGCAGCGGCAGAACTTCGTTGTTCATGCAGTTACTCCTTGGTTACAAACAATATTACACAGAGTATGGACAGTGGCAAGGATAATAGTAGGGACAGCAAGGAGGGTACTGGCTTGCTGCATTTCTAGCTCACGATCCTTTGTGCAGCCCACGCATAGGCGGGCATCTCCGGCGGACCGGGCACGAACGTCAGGTTCACGATGTGACCAGGATTGAGCAGGATTACGCCTCCGCCGCGCCGCCGGGCATGAATTACGGGGCTTGCAAATATCTGGTGGATGAAGCGCCCCATGTCCATCGGCGTCGCCGGCTCGATCAGCGTATGAATTTCGAGCATCAGGCGCTCGCCATTTACCATCTCGAACTCTGCGTAAGTAACCATGCGCCGATTGAACAGCAGAAGTGGATCGCGAATTACCTCGGTCGGATCGTATCGCTCCTTGAATTCTTCCTGAGTGACTTCCATAACGTCGGATGCGCCATAACTGAAGGGCCAATCGGGATAGGATTCGGTCAGAAAGTCGATGCGGACGACTGCAGAGCAGGGATAGGCGGTGGCAGACACATCGGTGCCGAGCAAAAAAGTGTTTTGCTGAAATATTTTGTTGAGCTGGATGTGGCTGACGATGTGCAGCGCCTTGATGGGATCGGGCTGGTCGAATTTAGCGATGGTGCCGTCGGTAAGATGAAAGTGTATTTCCATAGGTGGGAAACTCCCTGGTTTCGAGATCGGCGGTCCAGTAGTCGGCAAAGAATTGTCGAAAGACTTACGCTGAACTCGTGTGATGCAGTTTGCGTGGGGCTGTGCTTTCATTTCGACGTGAATCCGTCGACTTCCTGCCTTGAATTTATTGTATTCCGATACTGTTTGAGCCTGCACCCTGACTAACGAGCGCAATATAGTAGTCAGTCAAGCAAAGTTTTGCGTGTTGCGAAATCGACGCGAAGTCGTAATTCGAACGGTTTCGTCATGCGAAAAAAGGACAAAATATTACTTAACTAACGAATAGTCGTTAGTTAAGTATAGTTTTGTGTGTTGCGAAATCTGCGTGAGATCGTAATCTGCGCGGTTTCATCATGCCAACGAGGGACAAAACAT
>Ga0123337_10002885_pt1 | contig 19006 bp, 19 predicted proteins | sample frozenSSSSmetaG_FD_89792 | JGI IMG/M metagenome (GOLD analysis project Ga0123337, IMG submission 89792) | Glacier valley bacterial and archeal communities from Borup Fiord, Nunavut, Canada, to study Microbial Dark Matter (Phase II) -... | ecosystem: Environmental > Aquatic > Freshwater > Ice >... | reverse complement strand
TGTGCAAGGTGCGGGTGCTCGATCCCGCGTGCGGCACGGGCAATTTTCTCTACGTGGCGATGGAGAAGATCAAGCAGCTTGAGGACGAGGTGCTGGAGGCGCTGGTATCGCTGGGTGGGCAGGAGGCGCTGGGGTTCGAGACGCATCGGGTGGACCCGCACCAGTTCCTCGGCATCGAGGTGAACCCGCGAGCGGCGGCGATTGCCGAGCTCGTGCTGTGGATCGGGTTTTTGCAGATTCACTACCGCTCGAACCGGCAGCACCCGAACGAGCCGATCCTGCGGGCGTTCCGGAATATCGAGTGCCGCGATGCGGTGCTGGACTGGGATGGGGTGGGCGCGCCGAAGCGTCCGGGATGGCCGGAAGCGGAGTTCATCGTGGGTAATCCGCCGTTCGTGGGCGGCAAGGATATCCGGTCGCGGATGGGCGACGGCTATGCCGAGGCGCTATGGGCAGGGCATCGCAAGATGAACGATAGCGCCGACTTCGTCATGTACTGGTGGGACCGGGCGGCAGAACTGCTGGTGGTGAAAGACACGGTGCTGCGGCGGTTCGGCTTTGTGACGACGAACTCGATTACCCAGGTGTTCCAGCGGCGAGCAGTGGAGCGGCACCTGTCCGGGACGCGACCGATCTCGCTGGTGTTCGCGGTGCCGGATCATCCGTGGACGAAGGCAAGCAAAGGTGCCGCAGCGGTGCGGATAGCGATGACGGTGGCGGAGGCGGGGACGCGCGAGGGGGCGGTGTATGAGGTGGTGCGGGAGGAGGGGCTTGATACCGATGAGCCTGGCATTGAACTCAGGGAGCGGGTGGGGCGGATCAATGCGGACCTGACGCTTGGCGGCGATCTGACCAAGGCAACTGGATTACTTGGAAATGCGGGGCTGTGCTCGCCGGGAGTGAAGCTGCACGGTTCGGGTTTCATCGTCGACCGGCCGATGGCCGAGTATCTGGGACTCGGCAGGCACACAGGGTTGGACCGCCACATCAGGGACTATCGAAATGGGCGCGACCTGACCGGGCGGTCGCGTGGTGTGATGGTGATCGATCTGTTCGGGTTGGAGGCTGCCGAGGTGCGGGATCGATACCCGGAAGTTTACCAGCGTCTGCTTCTGACGGTCAAACCCGAACGGGATCGTAACAACCGGCAGAGCTATCGGGATGCGTGGTGGGTGTTCGGAGAGCCGCGGAAGGACCTCAGGCCGGCGCTGGCAGCACAGACTCGCTACATTGCAACGGTGGAAACCTCGAAACACAGGACATTCCAGTTCCTCGATGCTTCGGTCATCGCTGACAACATGCTGGTCGTGACTGCGTCGGACGACGCCTTCCATCTCGGCGTTCTCTCATCGGCAGTCCATGTGTGCTGGGCACTTGCGCAGGGCGGGACGCTGGAGGATAGGCCGCGTTACTCGAAATCCGTCTGCTTCGACTCCTTTCCGTTCCCCGATCCCGATGAGCGCGTGAAGGTCGAGATCGCTGACATTGCCGAAAGGCTCGATACGCATCGGAAGATGGTGCAGTCGGTGCATCCGGAGGTGACGCTGACCGAGACGTACAACGTGCTCGAGAAGCTGCTGTCGGGTGGGGAGCTTTCGGCGCGCGAGGAGGCGGTGAAGGTCGATGCGCTGGTGCTGGTACTGAAGGACTACCACGACGAACTCGATGCAGCGGTGCTGCGCGCCTATGGCTGGCCGGCGGGGATGGACGACGAGCAGGTGCTCGAACGGCTGGTGGCGCTGAACCGGGAGCGGGCAGCGGAGGAGGCGCGCGGGATCGTGCGGTGGCTGCGGCCGGACTACCAGATCGCACGGTTTGGCAGCTCGGTGCAGAAAGCCGAGCGCGGCGAGCTGCGGCTGGTGGCGCCGGAAGAAAAGGGCAGGCGGAGCTTCCCGCCGGGTGAGGTGGAGCGGGCGCGGGTGATTGCCATTGCGTTGGCCGCAGCCCCCGGTCCGGTCAGCGCGGCGGAGATTGCGGCGCGGTTCCGGCAGGGCAAGCGGATCGAGCGGGATATTGCGCTGACGCTGAAGGCCTATGTCCGGTACGGCGATGTGACGACGCGTGATGGCGGGCGGACCTTCGAGCTTCGGCGAGCTGCCTGAGCCACCCCTTGCATCCATCAATTCCCGTTCATACCTGATACCCGCGGCATGGCCTTGAGGCGGGGGACGGGTTAGGTTCTTCTTTGCCTGCCATCCGAACAGCGGGACATTGAAATGACGATCGATCCGAGTTTGCGGTCAGTGGTGGCCGTCCGTGCTCATATTCCCGACGACGCGTTCACCGCCCAGGGGCTGGGGACGTTGCGCGAGGGCAGCGGGGTGGTGATCCGCGAGGACGGGCTGGTTTTGACCATTGGCTACCTCATCACCGAAGCCGAGGAAGTGTGGCTCACCACGCATGACGAGCGGGTGATCGCGGCGCATGCGCTGGCCTACGACCAGGAGACCGGGTTCGGGCTGGTGCAGGCCCTGCAGCCGCTTGACCTGCCGGCGCTGGAGCTGGGGAAATCCGGCAAGGCGAAGGTCGGCGATCCGGTGGTGTTCGCCGACGGCACCGGGAAGTCGATCCGCTCCGCCATCGTCGCCAAGCAGGAGTTCGCCGGCTACTGGGAGTACCTAATCGACGAGGCGATCTTCATCGCGCCGGCGCATCCGAGCTGGGGCGGGGCGGCGATGATCGGGGCGGATGGCGACCTGCTCGGCATCGGCTCGCTCAGGCTGCAGATGATGCGCTCGGGCAAGACGGTCGAGATCAACATGGTGGTACCGATCGACCTGCTGCACCCAATCCTCGACGACATGCTGAGCAAGGGGCACGCCGAGCGGCAGCCGCGGCCGTGGCTCGGGGTGTTCTCGGCCGAAAGCGACGGCGACGTGGTGGTGATGAGCGTGTCGGAGAACGGACCGGCGGCGCGGGCCGGCATCCAGCGCGGCGACATCATCCTCGATGTGCGCGACGGCGGGGTCGAAGGGCTGGCGGATTTCTACCGCAAGCTGTGGGAGACCGGGCCGGCCGGCTCGGAAGTGCCGATGCGGATCGTCCGCGACGGGCGCGAGAGCTGGCTGAGGGTAAAGACGGCGGACCGGAACAATTTCCTGAAGCGGCCGATGATGCAGTAGGGGGCTGAGGGCGACGATACGGAGTCTGGTGGATCGGACAAGCGCAACTGCTAGGATATCCGCCACCAACGCGGTAGCTCCTCACATCCGACCAAAGCGGGGTTTACCTTAGGGGCGGATGGCTGTCTGGTGCCCGGCGTGAACCGGAGGATGGTTCGCGGTTGGGAGATTGCTTATGAAATATCGCTATCTGGGCCGTTCGGGCCTGCTCGTGTCGCGGCTGTGCCTTGGCACCATGACCTTTGGCAATTCCCAGTGGGGCTGCGACCAGGAGACCTCGAGCGGCATCGTTCGCAAGTTCATCGAGGGCGGTGGCAACTTCATCGATACGGCGGATGGCTATTCGGGCGGCGAGAGCGAGAAGATGCTCGGCGTGGCACTCAAGGACTACAACCGGGACAGCCTGGTGATCGCCAGCAAGTGCTGGTTCCCATCGGGCAATGCGGTGACGCAGCGCGGCCTCAGCCGCAAGCATATCGTCGAGGCGGCGGACGCCAGCCTGAAGCGGCTCGATACCGAGTATATCGACCTCTACCAGTTCCACGGGCCCGACCCGTACACCCCGATCGAAGAGAGCCTGCGCGCGGCGGATGACCTGATCTCGGCGGGCAAGATTCGCTACCTCGGCTGCTCGAACTTCTATGCGTGGCAGATCGCCAAGACGAACGGCGTCGCGGCGCTGAAGAACTATGAGCCGCTGGTTTCGGCGCAGCACCTCTACAACCTGATCCGCCGCGACATCGAGCGCGAAATCCTGCCGGCCTGCGAGGACCAGGGCCTGGCGATGATCTGCTGGAGCCCGCTGGGCGCGGGCATGCTCTCGGGCAAGTATCGCGGCGCCGACAAGCCCGACCCGAACTCGCGCATCGGCATCCAGGCGCAGATCACCATGGGACGCTACTGGTTCGACGAAGCGCTGAAGATGATCGACCGGGTGGGCGATATCGCCGACCGGCTGGGCAAGACGCCGAGCCAGGTGGCGCTGAGCTGGCTGTTCGGCGACAGCCGCGTCACCGCGGCGATCATCGGCGCGCGCACGGTGGAGCAGGTGGCCGAGAACATGGAAGCCGGCGACTTCGACCTGCCCAAGGACGTGCGCGACGAACTGACCGAGGCGATGGCGATGAAGCTTGGCTACCCGTACGAGTGGACCGACATCAACGTGAACGCGACGTTCGGCAAGGCCGAGGCCGAGCCGCGCCATGCGGTGCGGATACCGTAAGCTGCCAGCGGGACGGACCGGCATCGACCAGGGGCACTTAGTCCGGCGGTCCGGAGCGGAGCTTCTTGGTGGTCGAGCGCTGCGCCTTGCCTTCGAGGCGGCGCTTCTTCGAGGCCAGTGTCGGCCGGGTGGCGCGGCGCGGCTTCGGAGGGACGAGGGCGGTGCGCAGGATCTTGGCGAGGCGGTCGAGCGCGTCGTCGCGGTTCATGGCCTGCGTGCGGTGGCGGTTGGCGGTGATGACGATCTCGCCTTCGGTGGTGAGGCGGCTGCCGGCGAGCGTGGCGGCGCGGCGCTTCACCGGATCAATGAGCAAAGGCGAGTTCATCAGGTTGAAGCGCAACTGGGCGGCGGTCGCCACCTTGTTGACGTTCTGCCCGCCGGGGCCGGGGCTCCGGATATAGGCGATCTCGATGTCGCTCAGCGGAATGGCGAGCGAGGGCGATAGGACCAGGCTGTCGATGGCGGGGCTCCGTCGATCTTTTCTGGCACCCTAGCATGGAAACACAAAACGCCGCCCGGGTGGGCGGCGTTTCATTGCAGTGGTCGACTCAGCGAGCGCGGACGCGGAGCGAGCTGACCTCGTCGTCGGCGGGTCCAAGATTGGCGGCGCTGCGCGAGATCACGACGCAGCGACCGTTGAAATTGGTGCGCTCGCAGACCAGGGCACGGGCATCGCCGCGGACGCGGATCGAGCTGATCTCGTCATCCCAGCGGCCGAGCCGGGCGATATCGTCGCCGGGCTTGGCGCAGAAGCTGTCGCCGCGGAAGTTCGCACGTTCGTAGAAGCAGACCTGGTCGCGGTCGGGACGGCCGGGGCGGCCGGGCCGGATGTCGAAGCCGCCATTGCCGACCTGGAAACTGAAGCCGGGGATGGAGAAGCCGACGCTCACATCGACATCCGGGCGGCCCGGACGCGACGGGGCAGGGGCCGACTCGTCGTCGTCACTACTGAGATAGTTGGCTGAAACCCAGCCGTCGGGGCCGGGCTTGTTGACGTAGCACCAGCCGGAGGAGACGCAGCGGTCGATCTCGACCTGCTGGCCGGCTCGCAGCACATCGACGACGGCGCCATTCACCGGCGCGTTTCGGACGTTGACGGTGGAGGTGGCGGTCGCGGCGACGGCGAGGGAGGGGAAGAGCAGGGCGCCCATCAGGGCGGCGCCGACGATGGTCATTGGTCGGGTCATTTCGGGTCCTTGAAGTCGTGGTTTTCCCACAAGGATGAAATGCGCGGCGCGGCGGTGAGTTCCGGCAAGAAAAGAGGGGCCATAATGGCCCCTCGGTGTGCGCGCTGACTGTGCCGCCCCCTCCACCGGCTTCGGCGGTCGCCCTCCCCCGCACGCGGAGGAGGATCAAGGAGGGCTCAGTGCCGGTATCAGTTCACTTCGTAGGACGAGATGCGGTTGTCCAGCGAGTTGGGGAGCGACTTCTTGGAGGAGGTGATGTTGGAGCACGCGCCCTCAAGATCCTCGTCGCGGCAGACCAGCACTTCGGCGCCGCCGGACACCTCGATCGAGGAGATGTTGTCGTCCCAACTGCCCGACAACGAATCGTCGCTGTCGCCCGGCTCGACGCAGAGGCTCGAGCCATTGAAGTTCTTGGACTTGTAGAAGCAGACCTGCGGATCCTCGTCTTCGTCATCACCGACCACGATGGAAGGGCCGCCATTGCCGACGCCGATCTGGATGCTCGGCTTGCCGTCACCGCCGACGCCGAACGAGAAGCTGAAGGGCGCATTGCTGGGCTTGCCCTGCTTGAGCGGGCCGAAGGCCGACTGCTTGGCCCAGCCGCCTTCTTCCTTCACGAGGCAGAAGTTGTTCTTGCAATCGAGCAGGGTGACGACGTCGCCCTTGTCGACTTCGGAAATGACGGTCGAAGCCGGGTTGGGGTTCTTGAGGACGTCGGCGTCCTTGATGACGTAGGCGTTGGGCGCGGCGAAAGCCGGGCCGACGGCGAGGCCGACGACGAGCGCGGCTGCGGCGGCGGCGAAGTTGAACAGGCGGGTCATGATGTGGTGTCCCTCAGTGGCGGCCGTGCGGGCGGATGGGCCCAGCGTTCCCGGCGCCTTACAGGACCGAGCAATATGCCGAATCCAGTGGGAAATCGATTAAATAGAACAAGCAAAACGCCCGCCGGTGAGGGCGGGCGCCGGATTTGATCGCTCTTCGTGTCAGTAGACGCGCAGCGAGGTCACGCCGTTGTCGAGGAAGCCCTGCAGGCGCTCCTGGCTCTCGTTGACGCGCACGCAGAACGACTTGAAGTCGCGGTCGCGGCAAAGCAGCACCGAGACGTTGCCTTCGATCTGCACGGACGAATAGCGATTGTCCTCGTGGGTGAGCAGCAGGTCGTGGACGACGAAGCCCGGGCCGGCGCACAGCGAGTCGCCGGTGAAGTTGCGGCCTTCATAGAGACAGATGCTGCCGGGGCCGCCCTTCTTGTAGTTGAGGCGCGGGCCGGAGAGCGGCGGCCGGGCTTCCTGACCGAAGGCGAGGGCGTAGAGATCAACCCAGCCGCGCTGGCCGCCGGCGTGGATCTGGCACCAGGTCTTGGAGCAGCGATCGACATAGACGCGGGCCTCGGCCTCGACCTCCCCGGTCACGTCATAGGCATTGCCGGGGCCCTCCATCAGCGTCAGGGCCTTGAGCGTCCAGGCTGGCGTGCCGGTCTGCACGGCGTCGGCAGGCAGCGCGAAGCCGAGGAGCAAGGCGAGGGAAAGGGCGAGTTTCACGAGGGCGCGCATGGGAGTGGCCTTCACCGGTAGAACAAGAAGTGATGGGCGACGCTAGCGCGGCTTGATGACGACGGAAAGGGCGCCCGCGCCACAGCGGCGATATTGTTAACGGATAGAAGGGCGAAGGCGCCGGTGGACGCGGAAATTCCCGGCGACTTGTCGAAACGCATCCGTGCCATTCGGCTAGATGGGAACCCACAGGAGGACGTCATGCCGCAGTATATGGTCGCCATCCATCATCCGGACGATTTCGAGCCGTTCTCCGAGGGCGAGGATACGGTACGGGACATCGATGCGCTCAATGACGAGATGAACGCGGCCGGGGTGATCGTGTTCGTCGGCGGAATGCAGCCGGCCGGCATGGCGAAATCGGTGCGGGTACGGGCGGGCAAGAGCATCGTCAGCGACGGGCCGTACCTCGAAACCAAGGAGCATATTGGCGGCTTCTGGGTGCTGGAGGTAGCCGGAATGGACAAGGCGGTCGAGTGGGGCAAGAAGGCGGCGGTGGCCTGCCGGGCGCCGGTCGAGGTGCGGGGGTTCTTCTCGGGGGCGGAGGCGGGGAGGGAGGCGCGTCGGAGAAGTAGCGTGCTGAACTGCCCCTCACCCGGCGGCTAAGCCGCCACGCTCCCTCAAGGGGAGAAGGCCGAGAGCTCCAGTCAGGCCCTTCTCCCCTTGAGGGAGAAGGTGGCGAGGCCGAAGGCCGAGACGGATGAGGGGGCTGCTACGCCGTCTCTATCTTGCGCTTGTTGCCGTGTTCGTCGAGGGCGACGTAGACGAAGCGGCCCTGGGTCACCTTTACGCGGTCGGAGAGGCGGTTGCGGCGGGCCCAGGCTTCCATGCCGATGGTGATCGAGGTGTTCCCGATGCGCTCGACGGTGGTGTAGATGCAGAGCACGTCGCCCACCTTTACCGGGGCGATAAACGTCATGGCCTCGATGGCGACGGTGGCGACGCGGCCGCGCACCGTCTCGACGGCCTGAATGGAGCCGGCGATGTCCATCTGGCTCAGCACCCAGCCGCCGAAGATGTCACCGGCGGGGTTGGTGTCGCCGGGCATGGCGAGGGTGCGGATGGTCAGCGCGCCGCTCGGTTCGGTGTGTGTGGACTCGGTCTGCGTGGTGTCGATGCTCACGATTGGCGTCCTTAGCCTTGCGGGCCTTTTACGGGCCAGCGGCCGATTTCTTCTTCCCAGTGCTGGCGGCACAGCGACACGTAGATCGACTTCTCGATCGACACCTGGCTGCCTTCCCTGATGGTGCCGCCGTGTTCGTCGCGGCGGACCACCATACTGGCCTTGCGGCCGCAAAAGCAGATGGTGCGGATTTCGCGCAGCTCGTCGGCGATGGCTAGCAACTCGGAGGAGCCGGGGAACAGCTTGCCCTGGAAATCCGTGCGCAGGCCGTAGCACATCACGGGGATATGGAGACGGTCGGCGACGCGGGCAAGCTGCCAGACCTGGCCGTGCGAGAGGAACTGCGCCTCATCGACGAAGACGCAATCGACCTTGGATTCGACAGTGTGGTCGTTGATGCGCTGGAACAGGTCGTCGTTCTCGGTGAAGATTTCAGCGTCGGAGGCGATGCCGATGCGGGAACGAATCTTGCCGATGCCGCCCTCGGCGTAGAACTTGTGGGTGAACAGCAGCGTGCGCATGCCGCCCTCGATGTAGTTGTACGACGCCTGCAGCAGCAGCGTGGACTTGCCGGCATTCATCGCGGCGTAGTGGAAGTAGAGCTTGGCCATGGCTCCGTTCTGCCGCAGCCGGGGAGTCGGAGCGAGGGGCGTGAGCCCGCTTCCAACAAAAAATCGGCCGCCTGGCGGGGGCGGCCGATGAAATGCCGATTGGAGCTCGGCAACGGAACGCCATTATGGCGGCGGCATCCCGCTCAGAAGCGTCTCCGGCTGCTCAATTGGCGGGAGCAGCCAGCGAGGGTTCGGGGCGATTGGGGATAGCCCGGAACACTTCGGAAGTTACCTGGGCGACGTGACATGCATGTGACGCGGAGCCGATCATATTGGTGTCACTTTCTCCCCGTAGCCGGCACTATCGGTGGGCATAGAGGAGGCAGAAATGAATCGGCTAGCGAAGTTCTCGTCAGTGGCCCTGGTGGCGATTTCGATGATTGCGCCTGCGGTGGCGCAGGATAACGCGGTGGTGGGTGTGTGGCAGCCGGACAAGGATTCCGACTACACCGCCAGCATGTGCGGCTCCAAGAACGACCGGTTCTGCCTGACGGTGACCGAGCTGCGCGGCGGCATGCGCAAACCCGAGAACCTCAAGTATCTGGGCAAGGATCTCATCAACCAGGCCAAGCAGAGCGGCAAGAATCGCTGGAAGGGCACGATCGACTTTTTCGGCATCAGCGGCGATACGACGGTCACGCTGCAGAACGCCAACACGCTGCACCTCAAGGCCTGCGCCTATATCGTGGTGTGCAAGGAAATCACGCTTAAGCGCAAGAGCTGACGGCTCCCAAGCGAAAGAGCTGACGGCTCAGGCAGCAGCGGCCCGGCGGTTGGTGATCGCCGGGACGGCCTCGACCAGGATGATGGCGAAGAAGATGAGCGCCGCGCCGGCATAGCCGACGGGGCTCAGCCGTTCGCCGAGGATCAGTGCGCCGCCCAGCGCCGCGAACAGGCTTTCGGCCGACAGCACGATCGCGGCGTTGGCGGTGGGCAGGTGCTGCTGGGCGATGGCCTGCAGCGTGAAGGCGACGGCTGTCGACATCAAACCGGTGTAGACAATCTGCACCCAGGTGGCGGCGAAACCCTCGATGGACGGCGCCTCGATCGGCAGGCCGAAGGCGAGGCAGATGAGGCCGACGCTGACGAAGGTGATGGCCGAGAGCGAGACGGGCAGGGCGGTGGCGCGGCTCAACTGGCCGAGCAGAAAGACATGGGCGCCCCAGAATACGGCGCTGACGATCACCAGCATGTCGCCGAAGTTCAGTGCGCCGAGGTGGCCGCCGTTCAGGTAGAAGATACCGACCAGCGCCAGCGGGGCCCCCAGATAGATGATCGGGTGCGGTTTGGCGCGGACTGCGAGGTAGGCGATCAGCGGCGCGAACAGCACGTAGAGCGCGGTCAGGAAACCGGAATTGGTGACGCTCGTTACGGCGAGCCCGTATTGCTGCAGCAGCGAACCTACGAGGAAGGCGCCGCAAAGCAGCCCGATCATGCCCCAGCGTTGGCGCGAGACATCGCCGAGGCGGACCTGCTTGTTCTTCAGTTCGGCGAAGGCGAATGGGAGCAGCGCCACGCCGCCCAGCAGGAACCGCGTGCCCGAAAAGCTCAGCGGGCCGAGGTGATCCATCGCCGATTTCTGCGCGACGAACGCCAGGCCCCAGATGACGGTGGCGATGAGCAGCAGAAGGACAGCGACGGGACGTGACATGGCCGGTGTGTAGCGACGCCGGGCGGCCAGGTCGAACGGATTTTGACGATAGGGTCGATCGCCGCCGCTGATGGCGTCGGCGGGCGAAAGCACAAAGAGCGGAAGCCCCGGCGAGGGACAGGCCGGGGCTTCCAGATGAACGGCGAACGGCCGGTTGAGGGTGGGGGCACCGGCCTTGGGGGTTCTCAGCCGTCCAAACCGTTGGCGTGCGGCTTCATCGGGTGATGACGGCCGCCATGGCCAGAGGGAAACAGGTCGGCTTTCTGCTCCTCGGAGAGGCTCGCGTAGAAGGCCTTGAAGTCGGGCAGCACGGCATTCATCGCGGCGAGGCGGGCCTCATCGACTTTCAGCCGGCTCTCCATGCGATCGACGAGATCGGGGCGTTCCTTGCGCTCGGCGCGGGTGGCGCGCTCCGGGCGGATGTCGGCGCAGGTGTCGGCGAGGCCGGTCTGCGCGGTCAGCGCCGAGGTCATGAATGCGTCGTAGAGCGTCTTCTGCTCATCGGTGAGCTTCAGGCGCTCGGCCAGGCGGTCGTAGCGGTGCTCCATGCGCTCGGCGGCTTTCGGGGCGCAACTGAACTGGGCGAATTGGAAACGCCCATCGGCACCGGCGTGAAAATCCAGCATGCGATGTGACCGCATGTCCCGGGCTTGCTTCACGTCCTGGGCCATGACGGGGGTGAAGGCCGACAGGCCGATGGAGGCGACAATGGCGGCGATGGCCGCAACGCTATGAGGTGTCATGGGAGGTCTCCCTGTTCAGGCCTGGGTGAAGGCGACGGGAGCAAAGCTAGGCCGCGCCGGATTGCGTGGCGCTGTCCGGAAGATGAAATCGGGGAAAGGTGGCGCCAGCGGGCGCGGGAACTTGATGTTGGCCCATCGGACGCGCGTGCCGCCCCCTCGACCGGCTACGCCGGTCCCCCTCCCCGTGGCTTCGCCACAGGGGAGGACCAAGGAGAGCTCAGTGTTCAGCCACAATTGCCACAGCTTTACCGCGCCCCTCCACCGCGACGCTGTGGAGGGGCCAGCCGAAGTCCGGTGGCAGGGGCGTCCGGCAAACTCGCTCTTACGACGCGATGTATTCCCGTAGCGCCAGCGCTTCCTGCTCGGTCTCTTCGATCTTGCGCTTCACTACGTCGCCGATCGAGACGATGCCGACAAGCGTCGTGCCGTCAACCACCGGGATGTGGCGGATGCGGTGGTGGGTCATCAGTTCCATGAGCTGGGAGACGGAGTGCGCCTTGGTGGCGGTGATGACCTTGGTGGTCATGGCGCCGCGCACCGGGCTTGCCAGCAGGGCCTGAGGATCGCCCTCGAGGCGGCGGACGATGTCGCGCTCACTGAGGATGCCGGCCACCTTGCCCTTGGCGTCGACGACCACAACGGCGCCGATCTTGTGGGCATTGAGCAGGCGCACAGCCTCCGAGAGCGGGGCGCCAGCCGACACAGTGTGTACGGTCGAGCCCTTGGATTGAAGGATAGTATCGACTTGCATCGTTGTAGTCCTCCTCTCTAGACCGGGCAGTCTGCGCCGATCCGAAGCCTCGGACAAGGGATGCGGGAGTATTAGGCGGAACGGCGTGTATGTCGGCCGTCGCTCCGCCCGAACTCGCCCGGTTACTGCTGGGCCGGGGCCTTGAGGTCGCGCTTCTGGTCCTGCAGCGACGCGCCTGCTTCGGCGGGGCTGGCGGGGGCGGCATCAGGTGCCGGCGCCGGAGTGACCTCGACCTGCGCCACCGGATCACCGCTGGCGATGGCGGAGACGGTGACCTTGCCGGCGAGCACCGTGGGGTCCTTCTCCAGCGCCGAGAGATCGGCAAGGCTGAAGCCGGCGCCGTCCTTGGCGGTCAGCGTGATCGACACCCTGGAGTTGGCGCCCGAGAGGAACTTGCCGAGCTCGCCGACGGCGGCGAGCGAGGTCTCGTCGGAGCCGAGTATGGCAAGCGTCATGCCCTGTACCATGCCCGAGAGCGCGGTGCGGGTGGCCTGCAGCGGCTGCCCGCCTTCGGCCGAGCTGATGGCGAGCACCATGCCGTAGAAGCCGCGATCCTCAAGATCGACGGTCAGGTTCTTGACCGTGAGGCCCATGCCGGCGGCCATCGCCGCGGTTTCGTCTTCGCTGAACAGGGCCGGAGTGGCGTTGCCGATGGTGCCCGTGACCGCGATGCGGAAGAACTGGTCGGCGTCCGACAGCAGCTCGTCGAGGACGATGGTGTTACTCGCCTCGTCCCAGTGCAGCTTCACGTGGGTGTCGGAGCTGATCTGGGTGATGCCGCGGGCGGCGATCTCGGCGGCGGCCGGGCCGGCGCTCAGTTCGGGCGGGATCGGCAGGGTGGCGTCGTCGAGCGCAACCGCGATCTCGCTGGGGAGGCCATTGATGTACTTGCCCAGCGTGATGTCGAACAGGCCGGCGGTGCCCTTGCTGCGATTGCCCGGGCTGGCGGAGTCGGGGATGTCGAACGAGACGTCCGAGATGCTCAGGCCGTCCATGGCGGGGACTAGCTTCCGCCAGTTGGCGGTGAACCAGGCCTCGTCAAGCTGCGCGGCAGCTTCCAGTGCCTTGATCGGGCCGTTGAGGTCCATGCGCTTCCAGGTGAGGTTGCCCAGCTTCACGAAGCCTTCGTCGGCCTCGACGTTGAAGCCGTCGAGCGAGATGTTCGGGTAGATGCCGGGCTCGAACTTGGCGATGCTGATGGTGCCTGAGCCAACCTTGAAGGGCTTGCTGGTCGTCGGGTCGCTGCCCGAGCAGTCGAAGCCGTCGAACTGCATCGGATCGGAAGCGAAAGCGGTGAGCATGTCTGTGTAGTAGCCGACCAGGGACTTCACATCGGCGGGGGCCGGCATGGCCGTGGGATCGGCCTTCTGCGCTTCCTGGACACGGAGGACGACCGCCTCGAGGTCGGCGAGCGAGGTCTTGAGCGGGCGGGCAAGGAAGCGGCCGGCGGTGGCGGCGCCGAAATTGCAGCTGAGCATAGGGGAAGCGTCAGGGCCGACCCTGAAGCTGCCGCCCTCGAATTTGAAGTCGGCGTAGACCTCCTTCATCTCGGTGCTGGGCGAAACGCCCGGGCCACCGATGCCGTAGAAGGCGAGCATGGCGCCGATATCGAAGCGGCCGCTCGACATCTTGCCGAAGGTCATCGACATGCCTTGAGCCGCCGATACGTCGGCGCCGGCGACGAGGGTCGAGCCGGCGACGCCATCGACTACGTCGTTGAACTCGATGTCGCGGTAGGTGATGGTTTCCTCGACCGCGGCGCCGCCCGGGGTGGCAGCCGGCATTGCGTATTTCATCGAGATCTCGGGGATCTTCAGCGACTTGGCGGTAATGCCGGCCCACTTGCTGAGATCATCGACCGAGTCGATGCGGAACAGATCGCGAATTTCGGCTTCGGTGAGGTTACCGTCAGTGACTTCGACCGAGGGGATGGCGAAGTTGTAGAGCGAGGCGCCCGGCAGCTCGATGTTGTCTACCCTAAGCGTTTCGGCATGAGCGCCGGTTGCGGCGGCCGTCGCGAGGGTGGTGCCGAGCAGCAGCGCCGCAGCGAAGCGCAGGCGGCCCCTCGACGCGAGATGGGTAAAGGTCATGTGCGGTTTCCTCAGGCGGATGTGCGACGCGAACGGGCGACAGTGGGCCCGGTCGAAGTTCTCTCACAGCAAAGCTGTCTGCAATATGAACGCGCGCCGAACAATGCGCACCGGAATACTTCAGCCTTCGCCCCGGCCGGGGCTCCACGGCTCGAGCGGGTTTACGGCCGCGCGGGCGGGCTCGGTGCGGAGGCTGCCGGTGAACGAAGCGCGCACCGCCTCGGCGAGGATGGCGAGGGTCAGCGCGCAGAGCGGTACGAAGAGCAACAGGATGGTGGCGTCGATGTCGTCGAGGGCGGGCAGCATGCGCTGCGGCACGAGGCCGAGCAGCATGGCGATGCCGGCGCCGACCAGCGTCAGGGAGAAGGCGATCACCGCGGCCGAGGAGAGCCGGATGGCACCGGCGCGCTGGCGTGCTGCCCGGAGGAGCTTGCGGTTCGGCATGGTGGTACTCCCTAATCACAACGCAGTGAGAAGGCAGCGCGACTGCGGGTTTTGCTCGTTGCTAACGGGACCAAGCGCGTACGATTTGAGGGCAATCCTGTGGCGATGCCGGCGTAAGGCGCGATGAGGAGGGTCGGATGGGTCGGTTCGTAGCTTATCTGTGTGCCATGCTGGTGGTGCTGCTGATGGCGGGCCTTGCCCAGGCGGAGGAGCCGGTGGCGCCGGCCGAGCCGTGGCAGGCGGTGGTCACCGGCCAGATCGAGGCGTTCCGCGCGCATGATGCGCCGGGGGCATTCCAGTACGCGGCGGCGCCGTTCCAGACGGCGTTTCCGAGCGCCGAGGCATTTTTCGGCGCGATTATCGGCTCGGGCTATGGGCCGATCATGGACTCGAGTACGCACAGCTTTGGCTCGTTCACCAGGCTTAATGAGCACTCGGTGGCGCAGGAGGTGATGCTGACCGGCAAGGACCTGTCCCGCTTCGAGGCGATCTATGTGCTGACCGAAGAAGAAGGCGGCTGGCGGGTCTCGGGCGTGCAACTGGTGAAGGCGCCGGGCATAGCCGTTTGAGGTCGCAGTTGCCCCGCGGGCCTGGGCGGCCTATCAAGGCGCCCGGGTTTTTCCGGAGCTTTGAGACATGGCCTTCCTTTCCGATGCGGTGGGCCGCATCCAGCCTTCCGCGACCGTAGCGATCAACTCGAAGGCCGCCGACATGAAGCGGGGCGGTGCCGACGTGATCTCTCTTGCGGCCGGCGAGCCAGATTTCGACACGCCGCAGAACGTCCGCGACGCTGCCATCAAGGCGATGAGCGAGGGCAAGACGCGCTACACCAATGTGGATGGCATCCCCGAGCTCAAGGAGGCCGTAGCGGCGAAGTTCCGACGCGACAACCATCTCGACGTGACGGCGGCCGACTGTTTCGTTTCGGCGGGCGGCAAGCAGGTGATCTTCAACGCGCTGCTGGCGACGCTTAATCCTGGCGACGACGTGGTGATCCCGGTACCGTACTGGGTGAGCTACCCGGAAATCGTGAAGCTGTGCGGGGCAAACACGGTGTTCGCCGTCGCCGACTCAACCACTGGCTTCAAGCTGAAGCCAGAAGTGCTGGAGGCGGCGATCACCCCAATGACCAAGTGGCTGATCCTCAACACGCCGTCGAACCCGACCGGTGCGGCCTATAGCTACGACGAGCTGCGGGGGCTGGCCGACGTGTTGCTGCGGCACCCGCAGGTACACATTCTCACCGATGATATCTACGAAGTGCTGGTTTATGACGGCGGCAAGTTCGCGACGATCGCCGAGGTGGAGCCCGCGTTGCGCGAGCGGACGCTGACGATGAACGGCGTGTCCAAGTCGCACGCCATGACCGGATGGCGTATCGGCTACTGCACCGGGCCGAAGCCGCTGCTGGGAGCTATGCTGAAGCTGCAGAGCCAGTCCACTACCAACCCGTCGTCAATCGCGCAGTGGGCGGCCGTCGAAGCGCTGAACGGGCCGCAGGATTTCCTCGCGGACTGGCGGCAGATTTTCCAGGGCCGCCGCGATCTGGTGGTGAAGGGGCTCAACGCCAATACCGGGCTCGACTGCCTGACGCCCGAGGGGGCGTTCTACGTGTTCCCGTCGGTGAAGCGGCTGCTCGGCAGGACTTCGGGTGGCGGCGTGAAGCTCAATACCGACGAGGATGTGGTGATGGCGCTCTTGGCCGAGACCGGCGTGGCGCTGGTGCACGGCTCGGCCTTCGGCCTCGCCGGGCACATGCGGCTGAGCTATGCGGCGGCGACGTCGCAGCTCGAGGACGCGGTCAGCCGCATCCAGGACTTCTGCGCCAAGGTGAACTAGTGGCGGGCTATCCGGTCGGCGAGGCTACGTCGACCGGATGGCTGCCGGTCGGGGAGGGGCACCAGCTCTACTGGGAGGAGGCGGGCAACCCGGAGGGGGTGCCGGCGCTGATCCTGCATGGCGGGCCGGGCTCGGGGTTCAACGAGTCGATGCGGCGGGTGTTCGATCCGGCGAAGTACCGCATCATCGGCTTCGACCAGCGCAACGCCAGGCGCAGCCGGCCGAGCGCGGGCGAGGCGGACATCGACCTTGCGACCAACACGACGTGGCATCTGGTCGAGGATATCGAGCGGCTGCGCGCCTTCTTTGGCGTCGAGCGTTGGGTGATGTTCGGGATGTCGTGGGGGACGACGCTGGGGCTCGTCTACGCCGAAGCGCATCGAGATCGGGTGGCGGCGATGGCGTTTGCCGGGGTGACGATGACCCGCGTCGAGGAGATCGATTGGCTATATCGCGCCATTGCACCGCTCTATCCCGAGGAGTGGCAGAAGTACGTGGCGGGTGCGCCGCCTGACACGTCCGAAACGGGGTTGGTGGCCGCGTATAGCGACATGATGTTCTCGTCCGATGCAGCGGTTCGCGAAGGTGCGGCGCGGGCGTTCCACGACTGGGATAATGCATCTGCATCGGTGACCCGGTCGGCCGGGCGGCCGTCGGACGGGGTGCCGATCGAGCGGATGGTATCGCGCGGGCGGATCGTGACGCACTACTTTCGCCACCTCGGCTGGCTGGAGCCGGGCCAGATACTGCGCGACGTGGGCCGTATCCGGCACATCCCCACGGTGTTGGTGCAGGGCCGCCTAGACATGCAGGGGCCGCTAAAGACGGCGTGGGAGCTGAAGCAGGCGTTCCCGGAGGCCGACCTCCGCATTATCGACGGCGCTGGGCATTCGAGCGGCGATGCGGGGATGACGGAGGCGCTAGTCGAGGCGTTCGACCGGTTCGCTCGTGGTTACATATAGCTGAAGATGCTCATGGGGTTGCTGCTGCTGCCTGATGTGTCGGTTCCGCCCCATTTCGAGTTGCCCGTGGCGTCGCCGAGCATCGAGGTGAGCTTGCTGGCGGTGGCGTAGGAGGAGACGGCGGCGGCATAGAGCTTGTCGGTCCAGCCGGCGGCGGCACGTTCCTCTGTGCTCATGGCGCCATAGAGCGAGATGATGTTTTCGGCGAAACCGGCAGGGTTGCTGGCATCGGCGTTCTTGAGGCCGGCCAGCACGGCGGCGCCGGCACGGGAGCGAATCTCGGTCTTGGCGAGGCGAACCTCCTCAGCGTTGAATTTGTTATCGGAATTCAGGGCGACCGAGGCGATCGAGCGGGAGTCGAAGTCCTTGTAGTTGGCGCGGGAACCGCCGGCCTTGTACTGGGCGTCGAGAGTGGTGCGGGCATCGGAAGCGATGTCGCCGATGTCGCGTAGCTCGCCGGTTTCGCCGTCGGCGAGGCGCTTCAGGTATTGGTTCACCGGATCGCTGGCGGACGAAGGCAGGGTGGCCGGGTCGGAATCGAGCTGCTTCTTCATCTCGTCGAGAGCGGCGCGCTGCTCGGCGTAGGTGGCGGAGGCCTTTTCCTCGGGTGTCATGTTGTCGAAATAGGCGAGGGCGGCCTCGTAGAGGTTCCTGATGCTGCCGGTGACGCGGCTGACCGCGGTGGGGCCGGCCATGGCCGCGTCGAAGCGGTTCTGCAGCTCGATTGTCGCCGCCTTCTGTTCGTCGGCGGTGAACTTCTGACCAGCATTGACCGAGACGGCGTAGAGTTCGCGCCGATCTAGCTTGCCGAGGTCGGCGACGAGCTTGCCGTCGGCGAGCGGGCTGGTGAGCTTCTGGCCGGTGAGGACCTTGTCGAGATTGGTGCGGGCGTCGGTGGTGACGGTCCCGAAGTCCCGCTCGATCGACGCGAGCGCCGCCTGGGCCTCGGCGGACAGGGTGATGTTGGTAGCCGAGCTGCCGGAGGTGGAACTGGTGTTGGTTTTGACGGCGCCGGTGGTGGCGCTTTGCGCGGCCTTCTGGGCGTTGGCGAGGATCTGGGCGTAGGTCAGGGACGAGTTGCTTACGGTGCTGACACTGCTCATCGGATCGCTCTCCATGCCGGGCGCGAGGTGCGATGCATGGCGCGTGCCAAGGTGGGAAGAGCCGGATTCCGGGGCTTTTCGCGCGCGCTGCGGCGCCACTGGGCAGGATGTGCCGGGTCGAGTCTGCCGAGGGGAAAGAAAAGGCCCCGCTCGAGGGGATGAGCGGGGCCGAATGGTCGATGCCGAAGCATCAACCAAGCGAGAAGCGGTCAGGGAGGAGGAAGACCGCAATCTCTGAGACAGGACCAGGGAGGAGGAGGAGGTCGCCGTCTCGTCGAGAATGACTATGGCGGGGTGGGTGGAGTCGGACAAACGCCGATCCGGAAGAGGGGCTATGCGCTGGGCGAGGATGTGGCTTGGGGTCGCGGCCCTTTGACAGGCTCAGGATGAGGAGCGGGAGCGGCTGGCGTCAGCTGGGTCCGCCCCCTCAGCGGGGAGGGGACAGACGAGGCCGGACGCGGGCGAGGATGATCTCCCCGGCAACCAAGCAAAAAAAGAGGCTCCATCCGAAGATGGAGCCTTATGACCGGATCGAAATCCAAATCGAAAGTAGTGGCAAATGGACGAGGGAGGAGGAGTACGCCATTTGCCGGGTGGCCTGAAGT
>Ga0123337_10002881_pt1 | contig 19036 bp, 18 predicted proteins | sample frozenSSSSmetaG_FD_89792 | JGI IMG/M metagenome (GOLD analysis project Ga0123337, IMG submission 89792) | Glacier valley bacterial and archeal communities from Borup Fiord, Nunavut, Canada, to study Microbial Dark Matter (Phase II) -... | ecosystem: Environmental > Aquatic > Freshwater > Ice >... | reverse complement strand
GGGGTCACGGACGGCGCTGCTATTGAGCGAAACTTTATCCGCGCCTGCCTGTAATGTGGCGCGCATATCTTCGACGGTACGTATCCCACCGCCAACGCAAAACGGAATAAAAATCGCTTCGGAGACGCGCCGCACTACGTCAAGGAGCGTGCCGCGTGCCTCAGGCGAGGCCGTGATGTCGAGCAGCGTGAGTTCATCCGCGCCCGCCCGATCATAAATCGCAGCCTGCTCCACCGGGTCGCCCGCGTCGCGCAGGTCTATGAACTGGACGCCCTTCACGACACGCCCATCCTTAATATCGAGGCAGGGGATAATCCGTTTCGCAAGCATCAGCGTTGCGCCGCCGCGAGCGCATCTTGTAATGTGAGGTGGCCGTCGTAGAGCGCCTTGCCGATGACCGCGCCCGCGATCAGTTCCGTCTTGCGCAGATCACGGATTTCATCAAGTGAACTTACACCGCCGGACGCGAGCACGAGCAGCCCGGTTTGCTTCGCGAGTGCGGCAGTCGCGGTGATGTTCGCGCCGGATAGCTCACCGTCGCGATTCACATCCGTGTACAGCGCGTGTTTGATGCCCATCCGGGCGTAATCCGTGCCGAGTTCGGCGGGCGTGAATTCGGTTTTCTGCTGCCAGCCGAAAATTGACACCAGTCCGTCACGCGCGTCCAGCGCAATCGCGATCCGCTCTGCGCCGTACTTTGTCAAAAGCGATTGCACCAGAACCGGGTTGAAAACCGCCGCCGTACCGAGGACGACGCGCGCGACACCCGCATTCACCGCCCACGCCACATCCTCGGCAGTGCGCAGGCCGCCGCCGAACTGTACGGACACCGGGAGCTTGCAAAGCTGTTCGATGATGCGCTCGTTCGGTCCGGCCTCGGAGAGCGCACCGTCGAGGTTGACGACGTGCAGCCACTGCGCGCCCGCGTCGAGCCAGCGTGCGGCGGTCGCGAGTGGGTCATCGCTATAGGTCGTCTGCTGGCCGGGGTCGCCCTGCCGCAGCCGCACGACGTTTCCGCCGCGCAAATCAATTGCCGGGTAAATGATCATGCGTCCATCTCCACGAAATTGCGCAGCAGCCGCAGCCCAACACCCTGACTCTTTTCGGGATGAAACTGCGCACCGTAGATGTTACCGCGCCCGACCACCGCCGCGAAGTCGATCCCATAATCCGCACTGGCGAGGATGAGGCGCGCATCGGTCGTAGCGTGGTAGCTGTGAACAAAATAGGCATAGCCGCCGGATTTGATCCCACTGAGCAAGGGCGACTGCGCGCATACCGCCAGTTGGTTCCAGCCAATCTGCGGCACTTTCGGACCCGCCACCGGGAAGCGCACGACGCGACCGGGTAGCAATCCCAACCCGGTGAAGTGGCCTAGCTCCTCGCTTTCCTCGAACAAGAGCTGCATTCCGAGGCAGATGCCCAGGATTGGCGTGCCGCGCGCGGCGTGTTCCCGGATCGGCGCAACCAGCCCCGCATCGTTCAACCCGGCCATGCCTGCACCGAACGCACCGACGCCCGGCAACAGCAGCTTGCGCGCGTCGCGCAGGTCGGCGGGCGCATACGCGACACGGAACGGTATCGCAAGGTAGCGCAGCGTATTCGTCACGCTTTTCAGGTTCGCGACGGGCGAATTGACGATGACGATCTGATCCATGTGCATCACCCCAGCGTCAGCACGCGGTACTGTTCGGTGTAGCGCGGCTTGTCTTCCAGATAGTCCGCGTCCTGATTGCCGAGGATACGCTTCTCCAGTGCCGCCGGGTCCTTGACCTGACTCTGGTGGCACATGATCGCGCGGATTTTCTGCTCTACAAATGGCGTGATGTCGGTGCGGATATTCGGCTCGTGAGTCCCGGCGAGGTAGACATGCCGGACTTTGTGCGGCTCCAACCCCTCGTCGCGCCACAATTCGACAAAGTTGAAGCGGTCGCGCGCGGTCGGGTACACTGCGTCCAGCACGGCGTTACCAATCGCGATATGGTCCGGGTGGTTGATACCGCTGTTGCGACCCCAACGCGCGGTCGGGTCGCAGGTCACGACAATGTCCGGTTTATATTGCCGAAGCACGCGCGTCAACTGCTTGCGAAGCGCAAGGTCCGGGAAGAGTTCGCCATCCGGGTTACGCAGGAAGATCACATCTTCGGGAGCCGCACCCGTGACCGCCGCCGCGTTGCGCTGTTCGGCCTCGCGCATCTCGACCAACCGCTCGCGCGTCATGCTCACATCATCGCTGCCCTTGTCGCCACTGGTCGCGAGGACGTAGAACAGGCGCTTGCCTTCCGCACCCCATTTGGCGAGGACGCCACCCGCGAAGAATTCCGGGTCGTCGGGGTGTGCAAAGAGCGCCATCACGGAGCGCGTCACGGGTGGGGCATCACTCATCGAATTCGTCCTCGTCGGTGTCTTGTGGCAGGCTATCGACGCTCTCATCGTCGCTTTTCTTGCCTTTCGCGCCGCAATCGCAGCCGCCGTTCTCGCCCTTCGAGCAGCCCGCCTCGGCCTTCTTCGAGAGCGCGTTGAGTTCATCGAGTGGTTGAAGCTGCTCGCGGGTGAGCGTATAACGCATGTCCTCGACCAGCACCGTCACGGAGTCAGTCAGCGGGTGGACATCGAGGACGCGGCCTTCACCGTAGGGTGTGCCGATTACCTTATTCTTTTTGGGGAGTTCCTTGCGCGCCTGTACATACTGCTCGTATTCGTAAACTAGGCAGCAGCGCAGCCGACCGCACATGCCCGTAATTTCCGACGGGTTGAGCGAGATGCCCTGCGCCTTCGCCATCTTGATCGAGACCGGGCTAAAATCAGTGAGGAAGGTCGAGCAGCAGCGTGGAATACCGCACGCGCCCATCCCGCCAATCGCCTTCGCGACATCCCGCGCGCCGATCTGCCGCAGTTCCACTTTTGTTTTCGGGTAAATGGTCGCGAGGACGCCGCGCAAGCGATTGATATTTACCCTATCCTTCGCGTCTTCCGCGCTGAACGAGATGGAAAGATAGCTACCGTCGTAGTTGTATTGCGCCTCGACGAACTTGCACATCTCGTAGCCGCCAAGCTGTGAAGCGCGTTCGCGGCAGTTGATCAGCGCTTCGACTTGCCGCTCTTCCCAATACTGCTTCATCAGCATTTCGCGCGGGGTTGCGATACGCAAAATCGGCTTGTAATCGCCGACGCCTTTTTCCGGGTTGACGAAGCCCATCACCTGCCCAAGCTGCCGACCACGCATCGTCTCGACGATGACATGATCCGCCGGGTTCAGGTTGGGGAATTCCTTGCACTCGAAATGGTAAAGCTTGCCGACTTTTTGAAAACGCACGCCGACGATCTCGGTGCGCGTGGGAGATATGATGTTGGACATGACCATCGCCTCGTTAGGGGTTGCGGCCCGGCTGCTCCCGCGCTACGAATGCGCGAGGACGAAGCAGCGCGAGCTAGGCTGCTGGACGTATCCATTCAATTCTAACACGGTTAAAGTGCTTGTCACTCGCGCTGCGGAAAGGCCACTCGCCGCGCATATCTCGTCGATATACAGCGGAGTAGCCGAAAGCGCGGAGAGGATCGCCCGTTCGGTGTCGTTCAATTCGTCGGGCAACGCGGCATGAGGTGGAGCGGCAGGCGGCGGCATTTCATGCAGTGCTTCGCGGCTGATCGCGGTCGATTGCGGCGCGTCGGCAAGTCGCTGTGTTTGCTGGAAAAGCGGCAGATCGAGCGCCAGTTCATCCAGAATATCGGTCACGTTGGTGATCAACTTCGCCTCGCCCGCCTGAATCAGCAGGTTCGCGCCCGCACTTTCTTTGGAGAAAATACTGCCCGGAATGGCGAATACTTCCCGGTTTTGCTCCAGAGCGTGGCGTGCCGTGCCGAGCGCTCCGCTCTTTGCGCCTGCTTCCACGACGACCACGCCAAGCGAGAGGCCGCTGATCAGGCGGTTACGCATCGGGAAGTTGCCAGCGTCGGCGCGCATCCCAATCGGAAACTCGGTGATGACCGCGCCGTGCTGCGCGATGGAGAGCGCCAGCGCCTCATTCTCACGCGGGTAAACCGTATCGATGCCATGCCCAAGCAGCGCGAACGTGCGCCCGTTCATAGCAATCGTCGATTTATGCGCCGCGGTGTCGATGCCTTTGGCGAGGCCACTGATGATTGTGACGCCCGCCTTGACCAGATTCACGGAGATCGACCGCGCGGCCTGTAAGCCATAGTCTGTAGGCGATCTTGTCCCGACAATGCCGACCGCGTGCTGATCGACTTCCTGAATTGAACCGCGTATATACAAAACGGGCGGCGGGTTGCCGATTTGCCGGAGCAGCGCCGGGTAATCGTCATCGTGCAGCGTCAGGACGCGCGCCCCGATTTTCGCAACCGCATCCAGGTCTGCGTCGATGTCGGCGGTGCGGCGCGCACGCTGCAAGGCTTCCAGCGCGGGGCGGTTGTTGATCACGCGCTCAAGTTGCGAATCCGGTGCGCGCCACGCGGCTTCAAGGTCCCCGAAGTGTTGCAGGAGCGCATTCAGGCGCGCAGCACCAATCCCACTCACACGGTTGAGCGCGACCCAATAGCGTAGCGCCCGCTTTTCCACTACTCGCTATCATCCGGGAGCAGACCGGGCGGCAGGTTCACCGTCATGACGCCCTGTGCCGGGTCCGTGCTGACGATCACGCCCGCGATGGCGGGGATCAAGACTTCGCCGTAGGTCGTCCCGCGCACCACATAGACATCGTTCGCGCCCGTTTCAATGAATTCGACAATCGTGCCGAGTTCCATCCCTTCGATGGTGACAACGCGAATGCCCATCACCTGAAATAGATACACTTCGCCTTCGGCCAGCGGCACGGCATCAGCCAGCGAGACGAATACATACTGGCTGCGTAGCACGTCCGCGCCCTCGCGGTCTTCGATGCCCACCAGCTTGAGCAGCCAGGTATTCTCTTTCTGGCGGCGCGCGGCCTCGATGGTGTGCGGCGTCAGTGTGCCGGAGCCATCCTCGCGCACGCCGAAGTAGACCGTGCCAAGATCGCGCAGCCGTTCGGGGAAATCGGTAATAATTTGCAGGCTGAGTTCGCCACGTATGCCGTGCGGTCGGTTGACGCGCGCGAGGACCAGATATTCAGGTGAGTCAGGCATAGGGGTATCAGACAATCTCGACCGAAACGCGCGTGCCTTCGCGCTGCGCGACGACGCGCACCAGCGCACGGATCGCATTCGCAACTTTGCCTTCGCGCCCGATGACGCGCCCCATATCGTCTTCGGCGACGTGTAGCTCAAAAACAGTCGCGTTGCCGGAATGCGTCTCAGTGACGGTCACTGCATCCGGGTTATCGACCAGAGATTTTGCAAGATACTCGATCAGTTCTTTCATAAAAACCTTCGCAAAGGGAAGCCTGATTGTGCAGGTCGCGCGGGGCTAAAATCCACCACGCTAACAGCCCGGTCGGTTGCTGGCCGGGCAACGGTTGAAAGCAGTCTTATGACTCGCTATCGATGGTCAGGCTGGCCGCGTTGATTGCATTCGGCGCGGCGTGAAACGTCTTGGGGCTGACAGCAGGACGCGCGGCTGCGGCGGCGACGCCTTCAGCAACGAGCGCTTCCATCGCTTCGCCCTTCTTGAGACGTTCGAGGCGCTTATCCGTGCCGAGCCAGCCGAGGATGCGCGCGACGGGTTCCGAGGGCTGCGCGCCGACGCTCAACCAGTACAGCGCGCGGTCTTCCTTGAGTTCGAGGGTGGTGGGCGTCGTGCGCGGGTTGTAGAAGCCAATCGCTTCGAGGTACTTGCCGTTGCGTGGGCTTTCGCGGTCGGCAACGATGATACGATAGCTTGGCTGACGCTTGAGACCCACGCGACGGAGACGAATACGGACCATGTGAAACTACTCCCTGCCTGTTTGTTTGGCTTTGTACTGAATATCTATTGCTTGAACATGCCCCGCAGGTTGCGCGGACCGCCCTTCATGGCTTTCATCAACTTCTGCATCTCGCGAAACTGTTTGAGCAGTTGGTTGATTTCCTGAACGCCTTGCAGTTCGCGCTGCGGGTCTTTCGGGCTGTTGACATAGCCTGCCCCGCGCGCGATACGGCGCTTGCGGCTGGCATCGAGCAGACGCGGATCGCGGCGTTCAGCCATCGTCATCGAACGGATAATCGCTTCGATTTTCGACATCGATTTTTCCGCGTCGGCTTCGTTGATCATATCCTTGAAGCGGTTCATACCGGGAATCATGCCCATGATCGAGCCGATGCTACCCAGCCGTTTGACCTGCTGCATCTGCGAGAGGAAATCTTCGAGGTTGAAATCCGCGCGCATGAACTTCTTTTGCAGCCGCTCGGCTTCCTTCTCGTCGAAGTTTTCCTGCGCCTTTTCGATGAGTGACAGCATATCACCCATGCCGAGGATGCGCTGCGCGAGGCGGTCCGGGTAGAAGACTTCAATCCCGTCCATTTTCTCGCTCGTGCCGAGGAACTTGATCGGGACCCCTGTTACGGCGCGCATACTGATCGCCGCGCCGCCGCGCGCATCGCCATCGACCTTCGTCAGGATCAAGCCAGTAATGCCGACCTGCTTGTTGAAGCCTTCCGCGATGCGAACTGCTTCCTGCCCGGTCATCGCGTCCGCGACGAGCAGCACTTCCGCCGGATTCGCGCGGCGCTTGACCTCGACCAGTTCATCCATCAGACGTTCGTCGATTTGCAGACGACCCGCCGTATCGACGATCACGACCGTCGCATCGGCTGCGATTGCGGCTTTGATCCCGCGCTCCACGATGTCCGGTGGCGAGGCGCTTGTGCCTTCATCGTAAATCGGGATGTTGATTTGTTTGGCAAGCGTGCGGAGCTGTTCGACAGCCGCGGGGCGCTGTGTATCCGCCGCGATCAGGAACGGGCGACGGCCTTCCTTGCGCAGACGCAGCGCCAGCTTGCCCGCCATCGTCGTCTTGCCCGCACCTTGCAGACCAACCAGCATCAGCACGCGCGGCGAAGCACCCGCGAGAGAGAGGGTCCCGCCTTCGCCCAGCGTCGTGAGCAGTTCTTCATGCATGATCTTGACGACCATCTGGCCGGGTTTGAGCGCCTTGTGGATTTCCGCACCGACCGCTTTTTCCTTCACCCGCTTGACGAAATCCTTCGCCACCGGGAGCGCGACATCGGCTTCGAGCAGCGCCATCCGCACTTCGCGCATGACGACATCGACATCCTGTTCAGAAAGCGTGCCTTTCTGCCCAAGACGGTCGAAAATCCCCTGAAGTTTATCGGTCAATCCTTCAAACATGGACGCACCTGCTCCCACCGATGCGGACGCATCGGCAACCTGTGCATTATAGGGACAATTCGGGGCGCGTCAAGCCAAAACATTGCGTTGGCAGCGTGAGCGGTCATCGTCTAGCCGCCGCCGCGCATGTTAAGACTGCAATCTACGTGTCAGTACGTATGTTGCATCCAGCGCACGCCATGTAAACTCCCGACTGTCGTGAGTTTCGGGAGCGCGGCGTTGCTTACACAAGAAGGTACACAGCACAAGATACAGCATATTCAGGTGCGCGCCTGCGCGCTGTTGCAGGGACCCAACCGACATGCTGCGGGTCCGGTTCTGGAAGCCCTGATCGATTTTGGAAATCTGGGCGATTACAAGACCAGAATGGTCCCCGCAGTGACGATCCTCGCGGGGTGGATTGCTGCGTTGTATGCGGATAATGCGAAGCACACAGTGCGCTTCGAGCAGCATAAGCCGCGCGGGAGCAATTGCGCGGAACTGGTCGCGGCGCTTGCCAGCGAATTGCAATGCTGGCTCGGTTATTCTTCTGCTTTTACGCGGGTACATCCGACAGCAACGCCCACGACTTATGAGTTTGTGGTTGCCTGTGAAGTACCGTCAGTCACGCGAGCGGTGTTGGATTTTGCCATCGCGATGACCTCGGCGGCGCTCTGGAATACGCCGTTTGATTTTCACCACGAAAGCAGCGCACTGTTCGCCCTCGCACAAAAGCACTGCCGTCCCGACGAGGTATCGAAGGCGCTGGTCGCTGCGGCAATCGCGCGACACATCCCGGTCATGCGGGTGGACGCGGACGCGCCTGTTTTACAGCTTGGTTATGGTATTCACCAGAAGCGCGTAGTGGCTACCGATATGGGGTTGAATAGTTCGGTCGCGGCGCAGATTGTGCAGACGCGCTCCCTGACCTACAGCATACTGCGCGGGATCGGCCTACCTGTACCGGATAGCGCCGTCGTCTTCAGCGCGCCGGAGGCATGGGCTGCCGCGAAACGTATTGGGACGCCTGTACGCACCAGCCCGAACCGCCTCACAGGACAAAACGGGGGAAACGCGGAAAACAGGGAAAACGCAGTGAACGGCGGATTATGCTACGAGGCCAATGTATGCGCGGGCTTCGGGCTGGCGCGTGTCTATGGCGAGGACGTGATCATCGAACGGGATTACGGCGGCAAGGCGTACCGCTTGCTCGTCGTGGACGGACACATGGTTGCGGCGCTGCTGCACAGCGCGGAGACGTTTACGGATGTGACGGATGCGGTGCATCCCGCTACGGCGCGGCTCGCGGTCCTCGCTGCTCATGCGCTTGGATTGGTCGTGTCGGGCATCGATATTCACTGCGCCGACATCGCGCAGCCACTCGAAGCGCAGCCACTCGAAGCGCAGAACGGCGTGATTGCTGGCGTAAGCGCTGCGCCGGACCTCGCACAGCACCTACACCCGACGCAGGGCAAACCGCGCGATGCGAGAATCGTCGCGGCGATCCTGGACCTGCTGTACCCCTCGACCGCGCCGACGCAAATCCCACTGCTGGCCGTGACTGGAGCCTCCGGCACGACGGTGATTGCCCATTTGCTGCGCACGATGTACACGCTGGCACACTGGACGGTCGGGACGGCGAGCAGAGACGGTGTATCCATCGGCGAACACGGGGTACGGAGCGATGACGCCAGCAATGTACGCGGGGCGCATACCGTGCTGCGGCATCCGCATACCGAAGCCGCTGTACTGGAGATTGCCCCGGAGAGCGTCCTCCACGAGTGGCTTGCCTTCGCGGAGTGCAAGATCGGCATCGTGGCGCGTGTGCGGGGTGAGGCCAGCGAAGGCACGGGGCTGTTGGATGAACGCGCGGCGCTGTTCCGCGTCCTGATCCAGACCGTCGATGACGCTGCCGTGCTGAACGCGGATGATCCGCACGCCGTGAAGCTGGCTACATCTGCCGCCGCGCGGGTCCTCTTTTTCAGCGCCCGCCCAGCCAACCCGGTGATCCTTGCGCATCTGGCGAAGGGTGAAACCTGCGTTACCATTGAGGACCAGATGATCGTGATCGCCTCGCGCGAGGAATGCATCCCTGTTGCGAAGCTGACCGATATTGCGTTCACGCAGCAGGATCAGGGTAAAGCCCTTATTGCGGTCGAAAATGCACTCGCTGCAACTGCGGCTGCATACGCTGCTGGCTTCGCACCGGAGATGATCGCCCACGCACTGACCACTTTCCCGCTCGAACTCCCACCATACATCGCCATCACATCCCCTATGATTGCTTCCTATTCGCCGTATAACGAAGGGTTGTAGCCATGACAGACCACCTATTGGAACAACATCACTCACGCCTGATTATGAAAACCCGGAAGCCCACACATGGGACGCTGATGTTGATTGGCGGCCATGCCGATAGAGATGGTGAATGCGTGATCCTGCACGAGGTCGCACGCCTCATTCGGCATGGCGCGGGGCGGCTGCTCATCGTGACGAGTTCGCCGAGTGCGGATGTGGATAAGTGCGCCGCGTTCTTCAAGCGCGCGGGAGTGCGCCAGATCGATACCCTGCATATCGAGACGCGCGAAGACGCTTCAGCAGTGGCGCATGTGGAACTGGTGCGCAGCGCATCCGCGCTCCTCTTGGCGGGCAGCAACGCGCACGCCCTTGTGCGGATGATCGAGGGAACGGCGCTACACGCGGCACTGCATGTGTTCTACGCGAAGGGCGGCTTGCTGGTCGGTGACGACGGCGGGGCGGCAGCGCTCAGTGGTATGATGATTTTGGAGGGGGTGACGGAGCATCCAACGTCCGTAAGTAGGTCCCCGGAATCTGGTTTGCGGTTGCTGGAAGATGTGATCACCGACGCTCGTTTTTCCAGTGGCGATGGCATCTGGCGCTTGATTTCGACCGTTGCACAAGCGCCGGACCTGCTCGGCTTTGGCCTCGATGAAGATACGGCGCTGATCATCGACCCGGAAGAGCAATGCACGGTCCTCGGCGCGGGCGCGCTGTACATCATCGATGGCTCCGCGATTACCTATGCGAACGTGCCGAATCAGAGCCACGAGGCGATGACTGGCTTCAACATCAAGCTGCACGTCCTGACGAACGGCTATGGGTTTCATCTGCCGAGCCGGACTCCGACGTTGATTTAGTTGCGCGGGGCTAAAGCCGCCGCGCTGTTACGGTCTGGTTGGTGTGAGAGAAGCGAATTGCTGGTCCTCAGCAATTTAGTTGCGTGGGGTTAAAGCCGCCGCGCTATTACGGTCTGGTGGGTGTGAGAGACAGGACAGGATAGGGTGCATCGGTGTGGATGCAGGACGCGAGCCAGTTCAAGGCGAAAGCTATAGAAACGATAGAGGCCGGTAGCGGAAAGTAGGTAAAAGGCAGAATACCGGGTCGGGCGAGCCGCGATCCCCTTACTGGACAGTTACCGAGAATACTGAGAGTACGGGTTTTGGTCTTAGATTGGACCAGAAGACGCACGATGATAGGGCAGCGGAAGCGCGACAGTACACTCTTTGTTACGCGGGGGCGCTCCGCGGGTCTCGTCGAGTGTATGATCAGTACAGCAGACGTAGGGGGCTATTCAATTCGCGCTATGTAGAACAAAGAGTAGTTTAGACCACATGTTCTTAAATGTCAATTATAGAATGGTATATCTTTGGTATCACTATTCAAATAATGATGAAGTCGAGAGTCGTCGTAATTCCGTTCCCTCGTTAGGGTAGAAATCAGAATAGAGATTACAATAGAGAGACTGCGCAATCGATTTTCCAGCAACGAGGACCGAGTAAAACAGAATGCCCAAAAATTTGTGGAATGATGCCGATGCCGCGCGCCTACCCGATTTCGATAGTCTGGTCTATCGCTCGCGGCTGCTCGGCTCGGATCGCACGGTGGTCAATATCTATGGCGGCAACACGAGCGCCAAAGTCACGGTCAAGGATCATGTCGGGCGGCATGTCCGCGTCCTGTGGGTCAAAGGCTCCGGCTCCGACATCGCGGACATCACCGAACGCGGTTTCGCGGGCTTGAAATTGGATGAAGTCGATCCGCTCTTCGGGCGCGAGGCAATGCCCGATGAAGAGATGGTCGCCTATCTGGAACGCTGCGCAATCGAGCCGGGGCGTCCGCGCCAATCCATTGAAACGCTGCTGCACGCTTTCGTGCCGTTCCCGCACGTCGATCATACGCATCCGGACGCGATCATCAGCATCGCCTGCACGCCTTTGGGCGAGGACACGCCGCGCAAGATTTACGGCGACCGGATGGCGTGGGTTCCGTACATTCAGCCGGGATTCACCTTGAGCAAATGGATCGGGCAGAAGGTGATCGACAACCCAAACATCGAATGTGTGGTGATGGGCAAGCACGGCCTCGTGACCTGGGGACCGGATAGCAAATCGTCGTACAACACAGCGATTCGCATCATTCAGGAAGCGGAAGACTACATCGCGGATAAGCAGCGCGGCAAATCCGTATTTGGCGCGTTAAAAGTGGAACCGCTCACGCCGGAGAAACGCCGCGAAGTTCTGGCCGAAGTGCTGCCCTTGATCCGCGCTGCCGTCTCCGCAGAGCGCCCAACGATCCTGATGGTTGACGAAACCGACGCCGCGCGCGATTATGCAGGCCGTGAAAAAACGCCGACCGTCAGCCAGGAAGGGGCCGCCTGTCCGGATCACCTCGTCCATGTCAAACGTCAGCCGCTTTTCATCGATTGGAATCCGGCCAGTGGCGCGGAGACGCTCAAGACGGCGATTGCAGCGGGAGTCGCGGATTATCGCGAGCGCTACAAGACGGAATATTTCGAGAAGAACAAGCGCGATTTTGACCAGATTGGCGATGCCAGCCCGCGCGTGATCCTGATTCCCGGCCTTGGCATGATCACGACCGGGAAGGACGCACAAGGCGCGGATGTCTCCAACCAGCTTTATCACCGCGCAATCTCGGTTATCGGTGCGGCGGAAGCGCTGGAAAGTTTCGTGAGCCTGACGAGCGCGGAAGCGTTCGGGATCGAATACTGGCCGCTGGAACTCTACAAATTGCGGCAGCGCCCACCAGACCGTGACCTGACCGGGCAAGTGGCGTTCATCACGGGCGCGGCGAGTGGTATCGGGCGCGCGACGGCGATCCGGCTGGCGCAGGAAGGCGCGCACGTCGTCATCGCAGACATCAACGAGGCGGGCGCAAAAGCCGCCGCCGAAGAGATCATCAAGCGTAGCGGCTTCCGGCGCGCGACCTATATCAAGTGCGATGTGACGAGCGAGACGGCGGTACAGGATGCGTTCAAACATGCCGTTCTGAGCTATGGTGGGGTAGACATCGTAGTGAGCAATGCGGGGATCGCGAGCAGCGCTTCAATTGAAGATACCACGCTCGCGGATTGGAACCGCAGCATGGCGATCCTCGGCACAGGCTACTTCCTCGTCTCACGCGAGGCGTTCCGGCTGTGGAAGGCGCAGGGGATGGGCGGGCGGTTGGTCTTCGTCGGGAGCAAGAACAGCCTTGCATCCGGCAAGAACGCCTCGGCCTACAGCGCAGCGAAGGCGGCGGAAATTCACCTCGCGCGCTGCCTCGCAGAAGAAGGCGGCGCAATCCACGTGCGCGTGAATTCCGTGCTGCCCGATGCGGTGCTGCAAGGCTCCGGGATTTGGGATGGCAACTGGCGCGAAGAGCGCGCGGCGACGTATGGTATCAAGCCGGAAGAGCTGGATGAGTTCTATCGCAAGCGTAACACGCTCAAGGTGAGCATTCTGCCGGAAGACATCGCGGAGTCGATCCTGTTCTTTAGTACGAACAAGAGCGCGAAGACGACGGGTGGTATTCTGACGGTGGATGGTGGTGTGCCGCTGGCTTACGTGCGGTAGTTTTCGGGGATAGCACAGCTCACTCTGGGCGCATACGAGTGAGTGCGCCGGGTGGTGAGTGAATAAGCCGCGACCTCAGCGCGAGGAAAGCGCTCCCGTGCCTTTGAGTGGATAGGGCGCGGGCAGTTGGTCCGCGACGACGCGAAAACCAACCGCGTGATCCAGCCGGGTAATGGTATGCGTGCCGAGTCGTTGCGCCGATGGGCTGTTCCACGCCCCGCCCCGGATACGAACAGCGCTATCCGCTTTGAGGCTTGCGAGCCGCGCATCGGCGACCGTCTCTTCCGTCATCTCCCAGAGATTGCCAATCATATCCAGCGCACCACAGAACGCGACGCCCTGCGGGTACATCCCGACCGGAGACGGCTGGCCGAGGCGCTGCGCTCCGCTGTTGTCAGCGATCTCGTCCACGTTGGCAAACCCGGTTTTGTAACCGCCCCAGGGCGCGTTGGCAATCGACTCGCCGCGCATCGCGCGCAGCCACTGCTGGCCGCCGGGCAGGTGAATTTTGACGTTCAAGCGTGCGCCAAGCCAGCGGCAGAATGCAACCGCTGCGCCCCATGAAATGTACTGCACCGGGAAGTTGCCGCCCTTCCACTCGCGGCTGCCAACGCGCGCCCCAATCGGATAGATCAGCGGAAAAGGTTTGCTCCACCACTGCGCATTGTCGAAGCCATCTCCGGCACGCATGAACGCCTCAAACTGCGCATTCGTGACGAGGTACTTGCCGACCCAGAACTCAGGCAGGCGGGCGCGGCGCTCATTGAACGATACGACACCCGCCGGGACGTGGCAAAACGTTATATCCGGCGTGCCATCGCGACGCACATCGACGCCGGATCGCACGTCCCCGATTTTGGCGAGCGCTTCCCCGGCGCGCAACCGTTCGGGAGGGGTGTAATGTTGCGGGTCGAGCAGGATCGCGATCTGCGCACCGTGCGTCGGGATGGTGTGCTTCCAGGGCGCGAACATGGCCTGAATTGCCGTCGGTGGGGGCGCGGCTGCCTTGACCCGCTCCGCAAAGTTGGCGGTATCCTGTTTGAAATTGGGGAATTCAGCCTGAAACGTGAGCCACGAGCGGCGCAGTTCGGCAAGTGCGTCTGGCGATTGTGCCAGGGCGCAGACATCTACGAGGCGTGCGTATTCAAAGGCGGCGCGCTGCGCGGCGGCAATCTGGTCGCGCTTCGCACGCTGGTCGCGTAGCAGCGTTTCGACATTCGAGTTGAGCGGGTCGCCCTTCTGTTTGGCTTCTTCGAGCAGGATGACCGCGCGCCCGAAATCCCCTAATTCGACCGCCTTCTCCGCTTCCGCGACAAGGTTGAGGCCGGATGTCGCGGGGGGCGCGATGGGCGCTTCGGACGCGAGTATGGACTTCGGCACACGGCGAATTGGCGTTGCGCGTTCCATGAAATTCGCCAGCCGTTCGATACCATGATCAAAATATTCTGGGAAGAAGCGCACACCCTCACGCCCACTAATTGCAGCGATGTCCGGCGGCAGCTTCGTCGGCGGGAAGAGGCCGTCGATGCAGGCCATCACAATCGGCTTCTTGTGGTTCAGCGCTTCCGCGATCTCGCGGCGCACCCAATCCTTTTCCTCGAAAATGCGTTCGCTGAAGGTATGCTCGGAGACGACAAGCAGCACCGCATCGCAGCCACGCAGCGCGCGCAAGATCGCGTTCTCGAATTCGGGTTCGTCGATGTCACGGTAATCAATAAAAATATCCGCGTCGAGTAGCCCGGTCAGTTTTTCATGCAGCGGGTGGGCGAATAGCCACGCCTTGCGCCGATAGCTGATAAACAGCCTGCGGCGAATTGCTGCGCTCACTCCTGCGCAAAATCGACGGATTGCCGCGCCGCGCCGCGTGCTGGCCGACGCGGAAGCTCGACCACGAGCGCTGCTTCCGCAGGTTCGTAAACAGGCTGCGGCGTTGCACAGACGGGGCAGAGGTCCCAGGGGAGGTCCAGCAGTTCGCCACACTGCGTACAGGGCTTCTTGAGCCGGGTGTGGCAGTGCGGGCAGAGCTGCCAGCGCGCGTTGGCGGGGCGTCCGCAGCCGGGGCAAATTGGTTTCTCTTCGATACCCTGCAAAAGCGCTTCTTCTTCGAGCGAGCGCTCGTAGGCTTCGGTCAGTGTTTCGCGCGGGCGCAGCATCGCATAGATGAGCAGCCCCGGCACGTTCAGGACCGCAACCAGCACCGTCGCCGCAACCGTTGCCACGTTGTCGCGGGAGCGCGTCCGCATATCGCGCCATGTCCAGAGAATCATGCCGAGCCACAGCGCGACGAAGACCGCGCTTAAAACCGTCACCACGAGCAGAAGCGTTTGGCTGAAATCGGTCATAATCGGTTCCGGTAAAACGTGTGCCAAGTATAGCACGGCGGCGCAATCCTGCCGTTTGGGTTTGCGCTATGGGTGCTCTATCGCCTTCTCTGGCAATTTTAACCCTTCTAGCGACTATCATAAATGGTGCTGCATGAACCTGAGTATTTGATGTGTTCTGTTGAAGTTAAATATTTTCCAAGCTTTAATACAAAATATGTTGCAAGTTTTTAGCAAGATTGCGATGATCATCTTACTGTATGCTTTATACAGTCTACATAGAGAAAACTCACATGTCTGATATTGTCGATACCGCAGTTGCCGCCGGTTCCTTCACCACACTCGTCGCCGCAGTACAGGCCGCCGGACTGGTTGACACGCTCAAGGGCGCGGGTCCGTTCACGGTGTTCGCCCCGACCGATGACGCTTTCGCCAAGCTGCCCGCCGGGACCGTCGAGGCGCTGCTCGCCGACATCCCGCGTTTGACATCGATCCTGACCTACCATGTCCTGCCCGGCAAGGTCATGGCCGCCGACGCGATGACCGTCAATAGTGCCAAAACAGTCAATGGTCAGAGCATCACGATTGACCACACCAGCGGCGTCAAGGTAGACGGCGCGACCGTCACCCAGGCCGACATCGTTGCCGACAACGGCGTAATCCACGTCATCGACAGCGTTATCCTCCCGAAGGAATAGTTATCCCCCGCACCGACCTGCGCTCCTTTTACGGGGGCGCAGGTCGGTTGTAACATGTTCGACTATTTGTAATCGCGAAAACATTTTCAGCTAACGAGAGTCGGAATACCACGCCGCGCCATCTCGTTATCCCAGAAAATCGGCTGCCCTTCGCGGATAGTCCCGCGCACGCGGCGGTGTGTTCCAGCCTCTACGAGTGCAAGGTCCGCGCGCTTGCCGACGACGATTTCACCGCGATCTGTCAGGTTGACGGCGTTGGCCGGGTTCGCCGTGACCAGCTTCACCGCCTCGTGCAGCGGCAGGACGCCGCGCTCTTCCAGAGCAAACGGCGCGTGTAGCGAGGTCGCGGGGTAGTAATCGACGGCCAGAATATCGACCAGGCCAGCTTCGACGGCTTCCAGCGCGCTCAGGTTGCCGGAGTGCGAATAGCCGCGCAGCAGATTGGGCGACCCCATGACGACCTGCATCCCGCGCGCTTTGGCGCGTTCGGCGGCCTCGCGCGTGACTGGAAATTCGCTAATCGTCATGCCCATATCCGCGAGTTCGTCCACCTTCGCGGCGGTGTCGTCGTCGTGCGAGGCGACTGCGTAGCCATGCCCTTTTGCGATGCGGATCACATCGCGCACGATGTCCCAGCTCCATGCCCGCGCCTGCTGTTTCGCGACGCGCGCGTTGATCCGGTCCTCAAGGAACTGCGGCTCGATGTCGTCTTTGGTCACGCCCAACCATTTGATAATGAACTCGACGTATTTTTTCACATCCTTATATTGGCCGCGTCCAGGTGTGTGGTCCATTACGGAGACGAGGTGAACCTTTTTGGCGTCCACCAGTTCGGAGAGCAGCGGACCGACTTGCAGGTTCGTTACCTCGAAGCGGCCATGCACATAGGTATCGACCAGCAGTGAGTCGTGCAATTCGTTCACGGTGTCGATGATTTTGCGCGTTACGGCGTCGGAGCGCTTGTTGTCCTCTTCATCCCACGCGAAGGAGAGCGCGGTGAATGCCGTCGTGAAGCCCGCGCCCGCCAGCCGCTTGTCGAGTTCAAATAGTGCGAGGTCCACCGGGAACGGCGCGCCGGGACGCGGCTCGATCTCGCGTTCCAGCATATCGCCGTGCAGGTCCACCAGCCCAGGAATGAGCGTCAGCCCCGCGCCATCGACTTCGGCTCCCGGCACTGCGCCATCGCGTATCTCGGCGATTTTGCCGTCTTCGATGCGAACCGAGCCATGCGCCAGCGATTGATCCGGCAGCACCACACGAAAATCACTCAACCACATCGGCCATATCTCCAGTTAATTCAAGCGAAGCCGCCACAATTGGGATGTGCGCGTCAACGAGCGCGTTCACATCTTCGGCGTGATGGAAAATCCCAATCATCGCGACGCCCTGCGCCTTGAGTTCGGCCAACCGCGCGACGAGCGCAGTCCGTGTCGGCACATCGAGCGAGGCGGTCGGCTCATCCAGAAGCAGCAGGCGGCGCGGGTGGATCAATGCGCGGGCGAGGTTCACCTTTTGCTGTTCGCCACCGGAAAACGTCGTCGGGTAGGCTTGCCAGAGGTCCGGCTTGAGGTTGAATAGCGTGAGCATTTCGCCCGCGCGAGCGCTCGCCGCAGCCCATGCTTCGCCCGCGTCGGTGAGCGGCTCCGCGACCAGCTCAAGCGCGCTCACACGCGGACGTGGGCGCAAAAATTGTGTGACAAACCCGATTTCCGCCGTGCGCAGGTAACTAATATCAATATCTGCCGCCGTCACGAGATCGATAGCGCCCTGCCGCGCGTGGTAAATCGCCTGCCCGCCCGTCGGCAAATAGGTTCGATACAGGCAGCGCAGCAGCGTCGATTTGCCCGCGCCGTTGGGTCCGACAACCAACATGAACTGACCTTCATCGAGCGTGAAGGTGAGGTCCTCGAAAACGCCAATTTCGCGGTCGAGATGGTGGATAGTGAAGTGCTTGCTGAGGTGCGAAACTTCCAACAGGGGCATGGTTTCTTTCTACAATTTCGCGTGAACCAACTGCTGCGTATAAGCGTCCTGCGGGTCTTCAAGCACCTGATCGGTCAGGCCGCTTTCAACGATTTTGCCGTTGCGCATGACGATCACGCGGTCAGCGAGCATACGGATCACGCCGAGGTCGTGCGAGACCATGATCATGGTGATCTGACGTTCGCGTTGCAGCCGTTTGAGCGTATCCAGGACGAGCGCCTGTACGGAGACATCCAGCCCGGTCGTCGGCTCGTCCAGCAGGAGCAGCCGCGGCTTGAGCGCGATTGCTTTTGCCAGTTGAACGCGCTGCTGCATCCCACCAGAGAGCTTGCCCGGCTGGTCGTCCATGCGGTCGAGTGGAAATTCGGACGCGGCTAGCGAATCGCGCGCGGCCTCGCGCAGAGTCGCGAAAGTGCGTTCACCCGTAATCAACAGGCGTTCCGCGACGTTGCCGCTGCTGGTGTAGCGCATCCGCAAACCGAGGTGCGGGTTCTGGTAGACGATCCCGATATGGAAGGTTCGCACGTCGCGCTGCGCGAAGCGGTCCAGCGCGAACAGGTCTTGCCCGGCATAATCCGGCAGATCGAGCGTATAGGTCCCGCCGTCGGTCGGCTCTTCGAGGTTGAGCAGGCGCAGCACGGTCGATTTACCGGACCCCGATTCGCCAACGATGCCCAGAATTTCGCCGGGATAGGCTTCCAGTGAGACGCCGGAGACGGCCTCAACGCGGCCATAGCGCCGATACAGGTCCCGCACCTGCAACAGCGGCTGGACCTTAACGAGACGCGGCGCGTTTAAGGTAGCCAGCATGGTAGAAGTTCCCTTGATCGTCGAAATAGGTCGGACCGACGCCGACGGCTTCACCCTGCGCGAGCCGATTCAATTTCTCGGTGTAGCCAGTATCGGAGATTTCGTGCC
>Ga0123337_10002879_pt1 | contig 19042 bp, 17 predicted proteins | sample frozenSSSSmetaG_FD_89792 | JGI IMG/M metagenome (GOLD analysis project Ga0123337, IMG submission 89792) | Glacier valley bacterial and archeal communities from Borup Fiord, Nunavut, Canada, to study Microbial Dark Matter (Phase II) -... | ecosystem: Environmental > Aquatic > Freshwater > Ice >... | reverse complement strand
GCCGGGCTTTCGACCGGGCAGGTGCAGGTCATGTCGCCGACAGTTCTGAAGCGAACCTCGACGGTCTCGACAGACTCGCCGGCCTCGACCGGCGTGACCTCGGTCAGCGGCACCAGCAGGCCCTTGCGGCGGATCACCTCGCGGTCGTGTGCGAAGTACAGGCCAGGGAGCGGGATGTTCTCGCGGGCGATGTAGAGCCACACGTCGAGCTCGGTCCAGTTGCTGATGGGGAACGCGCGCATGTGCTCGCCCGGGCGGATGCGGGTGTTGAACAGCGTCCAGAGTTCGGGGCGTTGCTCTTTCGGCTGCCACTGGCCGAAGGTGTCGCGGTGGCTGAAGATGCGCTCTTTCGCGCGGGCCTTTTCCTCGTCGCGCCGGGCCCCGCCCATCAGCACGTCGAAGCGGTGTTCTTCGATGGCTTCGAGGAGTGCCACGGTCTGGTGGCCGTTGCGCGACTCGAGCGGGTGGCTCAAGCGCACCGTTCCGCGCTTGATCGAATCTTCGACGTGGCCGACCACCAGGCGTTCGCCCATCTCGGCGACGCGCTTGTCGCGGAACGTGATGACTTCCGGGAAGTTGTGGCCCGTGTCCACGTGCAGCAGCGGGAAGGGCAGGCGGCCCTTCCAGTCACCGGTGTCGCTCCTGTTCTTGAACGCCTTTTCGGCCAGGCGCAGCACCACGCACGAGTCTTTGCCACCCGAGAACAGCAGGGCCGGGCGCTCGAACGCGGCAACGGTTTCGCGCAGGATGAAGATGGCTTCTTCTTCGAGCCAGTCAAGGTGCGTGTGGTCGAGTTGCGGAAGCAACTCGTCGATCTTCAAAGGGGCGTTCATCGGTTGGGTCCAATCATCGATACCTGGGCGCGTTGCGGTTCGGGCTCGTGGACGTGCAGGCCGCACTCCTTCGCGCCTTCGTCCTCCCACCACCAGCGGCCGGCGCGGAAGTCTTCACCCACGGCGATGGCTCGCGTGCAGGGCTCGCAGCCGATGCTGGGCATGAACTCGTCGTGCAGCGGGTTGTAGGGAACGGTGTGCAGGTCGATGTAGTGCCACACATCGGCCCAGGTCCAGTCGGCCAGGGGGTTGAACTTGGCGCGGCCCTTGTCGTCGGTTTCACTGAACTCGACCGTGCCGCGGTTGTTCGACTGCTCGCGCCGCATGCCGGTGACCCAGGCACTGCGCTCGGCCAGCATGCGCGACAAGGGTTCGAGCTTGCGCATGGCGCAGCAGCCCTTGCGCAGCTCGATGCTCTGGTACATGGCGCGCTCGCCGTGCTCGCGCACGAATTGCACGACGGACTCGCCGACGGGGCGATACACCTCGACGTTCAAGCCGTAGTGCGACTCGATGGTGCCGATGAGTGCGACCGTCTGTGCATGCAGCTTGCCGGTCTCGAGCGTGCCGATGGCGATGGGCAGGTGGTGCCGCGCGATCAGGTCGGTCAGGACCATGTCCTCTGCACCCAGGCTGGTGGCTTGCACGACCTTGCCCGGGTGTTCTGCAGCCGCGCGTTGCATGACCGCAAGCGCGTTCGCGACCCGTTCGACGAAGCCGTTTGTTGCCTTGGCATACAGCGTGATCGCGTTCATATCGAGCCCCCTTCGTCGACAAACTCGCGCACCGGTGCATGGGACAGTGCCTCGACCTGCTCGGGCGGCAGCGCGAACAGCGGCCGGTTGTCCTGCGCATCGCCCTGGTAGTGGCCGGGGAAGAAGGCCAACGCGCGTTCAGCAGCGTCGCGCGACTGATCGGCACGCATCGCCACCGCGTCGAAGCCGGTGCGGTGCAGCAGCGGCAGCATGTCGACCAGCACTTCGCCGGTCGCGCGCACTTCACCGGCGTACCGGTAGCGCGAGCGCAGCACGCGGGCCTGGCTGTAGGCGCGGCCGTCGGTCCACTTCGGGAACTGCAATGCGATGAGCGCCAGGCGCGGCAGGTCGGCAGCGAGCTCGGCCACTTCCACATCGTTGGCAAGCTGCACGCCCACCGGCATGCCTGCCGGCCAGCTGCTGCGCACGCCGTGCCATTGCAGCAAGGTCAGCAGGCTGTGCTGCGCGGGCGTGATCGTGACCATCGGGCCGTCGTCGCCGTTGAGGGCGTGCCACGGGTCGCGGGGTTTGTCTTGCGGGGTGATGAACTTCATGAGGGTGCGCTCGGGGTCAGGCGGTGTGCGCCGCCGTGCTGCGCCGCACTGCGTTGGCGGATGCCTTGAACGGGTCGAGGCCGATGCGCTTGACGGTGTCGATGAAGCGTTCGTTGCTGGCGCGCGCTGCGCGGTAGGTGTCGATCACGGCCTCGATCACGTCGGCCACTTCGTCGGCCGCGAACGACGGGCCGATCACCTTGCCAGGCACGGCCGTGGTGGCGAGAGCCGAGCCGTCCGAGCCGCCGAGCGATACCTGGTACCACTCCTTGCCGTCTTTATCAACGCCGAGGATGCCGATGTGCCCGCTGTGGTGGTGGCCGCAGGAGTTGATGCAGCCGCTCAGGTGCAGGTCGATGTCGCCGATGTCGTAGAGCTCGTCGATGTCGGCAAAGCGCTCGGTGATGTCGGCCGCGATCGGGATGGAGCGCGCGTTCGCCAGCGCACACAGGTCGCCACCGGGGCAGGCGATCATGTCGGTGAGCAGGCCGATGTTGGGCGTGGCGAAGCTGGCGTCGCGCGCGGCGTTCCACAGGCCGACCAAGTCGGCCTCGGCGACCCACGGCAGCACCAGGTTCTGGTCGTGCGAGACGCGCGCCTCTCCGAGGCTGTAGCGGTCGGCCAGGTCGGCCGCCAGGTCGAACTGCTCGGCGCTGGCATCGCCCGGCGGCTGGCCGGCGCGCTTGATCGACAGTGTGACCGCGCGGTAGCCGGGCAGCTTGTGCGCATGCGTGTTGCGCTCGAGCCAGCGCTTGAATGCGGCGGGCGCATCGGCTGCAGCCTGCCACGCAGGCCCACCGGCGGCGCGCGGCTTCACCCCGGTGGGGGTGACGAAGCTGGCGGCCACGCGGTCGAGCTCGTCCTGCGGAATCAGGTGCGCCGTGCCCTGCACGTCGTCGGCCAGGATGTGCGCGAACTCTTCGTTCACGTCATCGATGAAGCGCTGGCCTTCGGCCTTGACGAGGATCTTGATCCGCGCCTTGTACATGTTGTCGCGCCGGCCATGCTTGTTGTAGACCCGCACGATGGCCTCGATGAAGACGAGGATCTGCTGCCACGGCAGGAACTCGCGGATCACGCTGCCGATCACCGGCGTGCGGCCCATGCCGCCACCCACCAGCACCTTGAAGCCGATGCTGCCGGCGTCGTCATGGCGCAGTTGCAGGCCGATGTCGTGCCACGCAATCGCGGCGCGGTCTTCCGCTGCACCGGTCACGGCGATCTTGAACTTGCGCGGCAGGAACGCGAACTCGGGGTGCAGCGTGCTCCACTGGCGCAGCACCTCGCAGTACGGGCGTGGGTCGATCAGTTCATCGGCGGCCACGCCGGCGAAGCAGTCGCTCGTGGTGTTGCGGATGCAGTTGCCGCTGGTCTGGATGCCGTGCATGTCGATCGCGGCCAGCGCGTCCATCACATCGGCGCTGCGCTCGAGCGGGATCCAGTTGAACTGCACGTTCTGGCGCGTCGTGAAGTGGCCGAAGCCACCGCGCTCGGTGGGCAGGCCGGTGTCGATGTGGTCGTATTCGCGGGCGATATGAGCCAGCCCGCGCAGCTGCGCCGAGTTGAGCTCGCCGTAAGGCACGGCCACGCGCAACATGGGCGCGTGGCGCTGCACGTACCAGCCGTTCTGCAGGCGCAGCGGGCGGAAGTCTTCGTCGGGCAACTGGCCCTTGAGGTGGCGCTGCAGCTGGTCGCGGTACTGCGCCGCGCGTTGGTGGACGAAGTGTTTGTCGAACTCGGTGTACTTGTACATGGGAAGCAGGGTCGTCAATAGATCACTTTGAGGCCGGCCGTCACGAGCGAGATGCACAGCAGCGCGCGCACCAGCTTCTCGGGCATCTTGCGCGTCAGCTGCGCGCCGATCCAGATGCCCGGAATCGAGCCCGTCAGCAGCGCCGCGAGCAGCCACCAGTCGACGTGGCCCAGGCTCGCGTGGCCGATGCCGGCCACGAGCGTGAGCGGCACGGCGTGGGCGATGTCGGTGCCGACGATGCGGTGCGACGCCATGCGCGGGTACAGCAGCATGATGAGCGTGGCGCCGATGGCCCCTGCGCCGATCGAGCTGAGCGACACCAGCACGCCGAGCAGCAGCCCGCACAGCACGGTCATCAGCGGCTTGCGCGCATCCGGCAGGTAGCGTTCCAGCCGCAGCCCAAGTCGCTGCCAGACCGGTTTGTAGGCCACCGTGACGGCGGTCAGCAGCAGGGCGATGCCGAGCGAGAACGTGAGCGCACTGGCCCAGCCCTTGTTGATGCCCGTGAAGTGCATCAGCGCGATGGTGGCGAGCGATGCCGGGATGCTGCCCGTGAGGAGCAGTCGGGTGATGCGCCAGTCCACATGGCCGGCGTTGTGGTGCGACACCGAGCCGGCGGTCTTGGTGATCGACGCGAAGAACAGGTCGGTGCCGATGGCCACGGCCGGGTGCAGCTTGAACACCGTCAGCAGCAGCGGTGTCATCAGTGAGCCGCCGCCCACGCCGGTCATCCCGACGATGGCGCCGACGCCGAAGCCACTCAATACCGCGATCCAGTCCATGCAAGCCCCTGCCAGCCCGGCCACGGCAGGAGCCCCGGCAGCGAGAGCAGGGAATGTACGGAGGCGGCTTATATAAGAAAAGTACATTTTCGTTAGGTGGTTATCGCTGTAGAGAATATGGATTGCAGAAAGCGACTCCTAGAATCGCCCCGATGACACGCAAAGATGCCGCTCGCGGCGCGCTGGATCGCCGCCGGAGCCGCCTGCGCCGTGGCATTGGGGTCGCGTGCGGGCTGGGCCTTGCGATCGCGCTGGCGGCCTGCCAGACGGCCCCCAAAGCCCCAAGCGCGACCCTTCCGGTGCCGTTGCCGGCAGTCGTGTCTGCGCCCGCACCGCCGGTGGCCGTGCGCTCGCCGCGCATCGGCCTCGCACTGGGTGGCGGCGCGGCGCGTGGCTTTGCGCACATCGGCGTGATCCAGGTGCTGGAAGAGAACGGTCTGAAGCCGGACCTGATCGTCGGCACCTCGGCCGGCAGCCTCGTGGCGGCCCTCTATGCGTCCGGCAAGAGCGGCGCCGATCTGGCGCTGCTGGCCGACTCGATGGACGAGTCGGCCTTCACCGACTGGTCGTTCCCGGGGCGCGGCCTGATCCGCGGCGAGGCCTTGGCCAAGTACGTGCGTGACAACACCAGCGGCCGCAGCATCGAGGCCATGTCGTTGCCGCTGGGCATCGTGGCGACCGACCTCGACAGCGGCGCGCCGATCCTGTTCCAGCGCGGCGACCCGGGAGTGGCCGTTCGCGCGTCGAGCGCGGTGCCGGCGGTGTTCCAGCCGGTGCGCATCGGGACGCGCGAATATGTGGACGGCGGCCTGGTGTCGCCGGTGCCGGTGCGGTTTGCGCGGCAAATGGGCGCCGAGCTGGTGATCGCGGTCGACATCTCGGCCGTGCCCGACGGCAACCCCACGACCGACCCGATGCGCATGCTGTTGCAGACCTTCGCCATCATGGGCCGCAGCATCAACCAGTTCGAGCTGCGCGACGCCGACGTGGTGCTCCGGCCGCGCCTGCCCGGCGTTTCGGGCGCCGACTTCGCGGCGCGTAAGCGGTCGATCCAGGCCGGGCGTGAAGCGGCGCTGGCGATGCTCGCGAGCCTGCGCGAGCGCATCGCGGCGAAGATGCATTGAGCGCGGGCCGACAGTTCAAGCCAGGCACCCCGTCAACCAAACGCCATTTCAAACGCGTCGATGGTTTGGGGGTGACGGTGCAGCAGCCGGCGCAAGGCGGGCAGTCGCTTGACCAGGGCGGCTTTCATGGCGGCGGGCACATCGGCCAAGGCATCGGCAAGGGGTTCGTCATGCTGTTCGACCAACACTGCGGCGAGGGTTGCCGCTTGCAACAAGTCTTTGGCCGCCTTCTCCGGGAAGCTGCGTCGCGACGCGCTTGAGTAGAGCTTGTGCCAGACGAATCGCACTGGGTCCGGCAGCGTCACCGGGATGCAATGCCCGCCCGCAAGCACGGCCGCCTGCCGGGGCCGGGTCAGCAGGTAGTTGAAGTACGGAACGGTCTGCGCATGCCACATCAGGTCTGGTACCGGCACCGTGGCGCCGAGGGTCGGGCCTTGCACCAGAACGTCCACCCGCAGCCCATCACGCCCTTTCAGCTTGACCGAACTGGGCGCTGCGGAGTGGGGCATGCCGGGCACAGGCACGAAGCCGAGCCGTGTGCCCTGAACCGCTTCAAGGAACGACAGCGGCGCCGCAAGCCGAAGGCGCTGGCGTGCCGCCAGGTCGATGTCTTGCGTGCGCGCTGCGACGGCTCTCGCACCCAGTTCGTTCAACCAGGCCATGAAGCACAGCGTTCCCACGACATTCAGCCCCGTTAGCAGGCCTTTGTTGTACAGCTCCACCAGCACACTGGCGACGCCCTTGTCCGCCACCTGGAAGTCGAGCTTGCGCAGGTTGCGAACCTGGGCGGTGGCCCACTGCGCGAAGTCGAGTTCGGCGCGGGCATCGCCGAGCGCGTCGTCATCGGCGTGTCTGCAGACCAGCGTCTCGGCCTGCGTTCCACCCGCCGTCTGGTACACCCGGTACCAGTAGGCGCGCCCGGTACCTGCCCGTTTGACGAGCGTGCCGGGCGTGCCGGGCAGCAACTGCAGTGCCGATCTCGAACGCTCCTTCAACTCCGCGTACTGGGTTCGGAAAGCGAGTTCGTGTGTCAGATAAAGCGGTGTTGTCGGCGCGGCCATGGCGTACCCAGGAAAAATAAATCTTACTGGGTATGGACTGAGCGGGAAAGCTCATGCAAACGGACAAGCCAAATCGAGCACCGCACAAAGGGGGTTATGCCGAAAAAGGTGGGACTTGTGTAACAGCCCCGGAAGGGGCTTCACGGAACGCTAAAACGGCTGGGTCGGGTCCTCTTCCGGCGACGAAGACAAGATTCGTCTCTGACTCATTGGAGAATGGCGCCGTCTTGCCCGTAGAGCTCGCGAAGGAAGCAAGCGTAGCCCTGATTCGGAGCCTTGAAGACGAGCCGCACTTGCATTCAAAGCCCGGGGAGTAGGCCCGCGCAGGGCTGGAAGTCTGCGACACCTCCCTGTCAAGCGGTGGGTCATTGCGCCCTGCCATACTTGGCGATGGCAAAAGGAATGAATCACGTTACTAAGCCGGCCACCACAGTGCCGGCTCTGGCTGTTGCGTTGGAAGAAAACAAAGACGTCAAGGTGCGAGTCGAGGGGGCAGCGAGCGACCTTGCCTCTTCTGGCGCCTTGCTCAAGACGAAGATTGCCGAGGGAAACCCGGAAATGGCAGCGCGAGCTGCACTGAAGGTCAGCAAAAAGGTCGAAGACCAAGTCAAGGAGTGTGCCGACGACCTGCATGCGGTGAACGAAACGTTGGCACATGGTGTCACTGCCCTCGAGCACACGGAGAATGCACTCGCCACCGCCCAGGATATGCTGGCGCAAACGAGGTCCGAATTGGCGGTGGCAAAGGAGGGCGAACACGAAGCGCGGCATGCAGCCCGGCACGATTCGGCGACTGGCTTGCCCAACCGAGAACATTTTAATTCGCGGCTGATGCACGACATCGCTGTGGCGGCGCGTCATGACTTCGACCTTGCCGTAATGTTCTTCGACCTGAACAAATTCAAAGCCATAAATGACACACACGGGCACGCTGCCGGCGATGAGATATTGAAGCAGGTCGCCGCTCGACTCCTCGAGCATTGCCGACTCGAAGACACCGTGTGCCGTACGGGCGGGGACGAATTCTTGTATGTGCTGGTTGACCCCAAGGGGCGCAGCAACATCGCACGAATCGCTTCGGCGCTGGTGAACGTCCTCGCTGAGCCGGTGGCTTTCGAAGGCCAAACAATTGTTGTCAGGCCAAGCATCGGAATATCGCTGTATCCCGAGCACGGCAAGTCGGCGTCCCAACTCATAAGCAACGCGGACGCTGCGATGTACGCGGCAAAGAACACGAGCGACGGCCCCGGATGGGCGTTCTACGACGAGCCGATGCAGCGCGCTGCCTGAAGCGGAATGGAGCACCTCGCCGCCAATTTGGTCTGGCGCTTCAGCGCGAGTAAACAAGCCCCTTCGCGGCGGCCGAACTGGCTGTGCCTTTAACCCCGCCCTCCGCGTCTCCTCTTCCGTCGCGGTCGACCGATTCACCGAGGCCTAGTCCGCGTGAAGCCTTGGGACGATCCAAGTCCCAATACACTGAACGTAATCAACGGGTTACCTGCGGAGTTCAACCTCTTTCGGCATAACACCCAGCACAAAATAAAACGGCCCGGTGCGAACATCGGGCCGAAAGGTACCTTGAGGGAGGATTCGAGGTACCGAGGAGACAACCTTCAGGAACCCACAGGAATGAACCCGTGGAAGCCGTCTGAGGGCTGCACCCCGGAAGAGTTCAACTGCGCAACAAAGGTTTACGCAGTGCCCCCGAGCCTTCCTCAGCGAACTCAGGCAACGCGCTTGGTCTTGGTGGCCTTGCTGGCCGACGCGCTGATCGCCTGGTAGTTGGCTTCGGCGACATCGGTGGCTTGCTTGACAGCCTTCTGCACGCCGTCGAACGCATTGTTCGCTGCGGCAACGCCCGACTTCATCAGGGCGACCACGTTCTCGCTGCCGGCGGGCGCGTTCTTCATCGCGCTGTCGACGACCGACAGGAACTTGGCTTGTGCATCGGCGGTTTGCGCTTCTGCGGCCTTGGTCAGTTCGGCACCGGTCGAGGTGGCGATGTCATACAGGTGGCGGCTGTACGCAGCAGCCTTGTCGGCAGCCGGTTGCAGCAGGCTGGCCTGCAGCGCCATCAGTTCTTGCGCGTCCTTGACCGACAGGGCGGCCTTGGTGGTTTCGGCGGCTTCGCCCAGGGCGGTCTTCGCGACTTGCAGGTTCAGCTCAACCAGCTTCTCGACGCCTTCGAAGGCCTTGGCGGTCAGGCCGATCAGCGTTTCGACATTGGCTTTGTGAGCGGCGACGAATTGTTCGGTGGTCATCATCATGGTGTCATCTCCAGGCGGTGTTGAAAGGAATCGGTTTTTGCTGCCAGGTGCGTTTGCTGCACTGCAACATGAACTGAAGTATATCGACCGTCTCCGCCATTGCAAGGCATTTTTGCTGCACTGCAACAAACTAGGGAGGCGCTTCTAGCGGGCCGGCGCGGGTCGCAGGGCGGGTCGGCACAATCGGGTGCCAACCCCACGCCGATGCACGCCTACTACGCCGATCAATTCGTCCTGCCGCTGCCGCCCGGCCATCGCTTCCCGATGTCCAAGTACCGGCTGCTGCGCGAGCGCTTGCACGAACTACCGGGCCTGACCTTGTGCCAGGCGCTTCCGTCCAGCGACGGCGAACTGGCGCTGGCCCACACGCCGGCCTACGTGAGCGCAGTGATCGAGGGCACGCTGAGCGATGCACTGCAACGCGAGATCGGCTTTCCATGGAGCGAGGCCATGGTCGAGCGAGCGCGCCGCTCCGTCGGCGCGACCATCGCCGCGGCGCGCGCCGCACTGGCCACCGGCGTGGCCGCCAATCTGGCCGGCGGCACGCACCACGCCACGGCCGACAAGGGCGGCGGCTACTGCGTGTTCAACGACGCAGCAGTCGCCGCGCGGCTCATGCAGGCCGAGTGGCACCGCGCGCACCGGAAGCTGCTGCGCGTGGCCATCATCGACCTCGACGTGCACCAGGGCAACGGCAACGCCGCGATCTTCGCCGACGACCCGACGGTGTTCACGCTGTCGGTCCACGGCGCGAAGAACTTCCCGTTCCGGAAGGAGCGCAGCGACATCGACGTCGACCTGCCCGATGGCTGCACCGACGCGCCGTACCTCGCCGCGCTCGACGCTGCGCTGACTGAGCTCTGGCAGCGCCACGGCAACGCGCCGCCCAGCTTGGCGTTCTACTTGGCCGGCGCCGACCCGCACGAAGGCGACCGGCTCGGGCGCCTGAAGCTCACGACCGAAGGCCTGGCCGAGCGCGACCGCCGTGTGCTGGCGGCGTTGCGCGAGCGCGGCATTCCGGTGGCGCTGTCGATGGCCGGTGGCTACGGCCGCAACATCGCCGACACCGTGCAGGTTCACCTCGGCACGCTGCGCTGCGCTCTGCACAGTTGGCAGCAATGGAACAATGCGGCACCATGATCCAGACACCACCGCGCCCGCAGCCCGAGCCCCGCAGCACCTATCGGCATTTCAGCAGCATCACCTCGCGCTGGGCCGACAACGACGCCTACGGCCACATCAACAACGTCGTCTACTACAGCTACTTCGATTCGGTTGTGAACCGCTACCTGATCGAGGCCGACGTGCTCGATGTCGCGCTCAGCCCGGTCATCGGTCTGGTGGTCGAGACGCACTGCAACTACTTCTCGCCGCTGTCGTTCCCGCAGACAGTGGAAGCCGGGCTGCGCGTGGCGCACCTGGGTTCGTCGAGCGTGCGCTACAAGATCGGCCTGTTCGCAGCCGGCGAGCCGCTAGCCGCCGCGTGCGGCCACTTCGTTCATGTGTACGTGGACCGCGGCACACGCCGCCCGACCGCGCTGCCAGCGCGCCTGCATCAAACCCTTCAAGGACTGCTTTGACGCTTCTGACCCACCCCACGGCCGAGCAGACCGCACTTGTCGACGCTGCCATCACGACGCGCCAGTCGCTGCGCGCCTTCCTGCCGACCGACGTGCCGCGCGAGGTGATCGAGGCCATTCTTGCCGTGGCTGCGCGTGCGCCTTCGGGCACGAACACGCAACCCTGGAAGGTGTACGTGCTGACGGGCGCGGCCAGGGCAGAACTCTCGCGCAAGATTCGCGCGGCCTACGACGACCCGGCCGAGCGCGCCACCCACACCGAGGAGTACGCCTACTACCCGACCGAATGGAAGTCGCCGTTCATCGACCGGCGCCGCAAGGTCGGTTGGGACCTGTACACGCTGCTCGGCATTGCCAAGACCGACAAGGAACGCATGCACGCGCAGCACAGCCGCAACTACGACTTCTTCGGTGCGCCGGTCGGCCTCATGTTCACCATCGACCGCGTGATGCGCCAGGGCAGCTGGCTCGACTACGGCATGTTCCTGCAAAGCGTGATGGTGGCTGCGCGCGCACGAGGCCTCCACACCTGCCCGCAAGCGGCGTTCACGCAGTTTCACCGCATCATCTGCCCGCACATCGGCGCGCCCGAGAACGAGCAGCTCGTGTGCGGCATGTCGCTCGGCCATGCCGACCTGAGTGCGATCGAGAACACGCTCGCAACCGAGCGCGAGCCCGTGCCCGGGTTCACGCGCTTCGTCGCCTGAGCGCGCACGTCTCGATGCCCTTGATCGCCGGTGTGCCGGTCGAGTTCTTCCTGTTCGCCGCCACGCTGGCAGGTGTCGCCGTGTTTCACCACCACACACTGCACGTGGCGTTGATCGGGCTGGCCGTCATCACCGGGTACAAGCTGGCGTTCAGCAGCTTCGGCGGCGTGGCCGGCGTGGCCGGACTCACCCAGTTGCTGCGGCACGAATGGGTCACCCTCGCCAACCTGTTTTGCCTGCTGCTCGGCTTCGCCTTGCTGGCGCGCCACTTCGAAGACAGCCAGCTCCCCGCAGTCCTGCCCAGGTTCCTGCCCGACGACTGGAAGGGCGGCTTCATGATGCTGGCGCTGGTGTTCGTGATCTCCAGCTTCCTCGACAACTTCGCGGCGGCGATGATCGGCGGCGCCATGGCCAAGGTGCTGTTCAAAGGCCGGCTGCACATCGGCTTTCTGGCGGCCATCGTCGCCGCGTCGAACGCCGGCGGCGCCGGCAGCGTGGTCGGCGACACCACCACCACGATGATGTGGATCGCCGGGGTCAAGCCCGCTCAGGTGTTCGAAGCCTACGTGGCCGCCGTGCCCGCGCTGCTGTTCTTCGGCTACTTCGCGGCGCGCCAGCAACACGCTTTCCAGCCCATCACGCGCGACGCCGCGCCCGGTGCAATGGTCGAGTGGCCGCGCTTGGCCATCGTGGCGGTGATCCTTGCGGCGGCCATCGGCGCCAACGTGTACTGCAACCTGCGCGCGCCAGCGCTGCTCGACCGGTGGTCGGTGATCGGCCTGGCCGTGTGGGTGGCTATTACCGCCACCTCGGTGCTGCGCCGGCCCGACTGGAGCGTGCGGCCCGCTGCCACACGCGGCAGCGTGTTCCTGCTCTCGCTGGTGCTGTGCGCGGCCATGATGCCGGTGGCGCACCTGCCCGCCGCATCGTGGCCCTCGGCGCTCGGCCTGGACTTCCTGTCGGCCGTGTTCGACAACATTCCGCTGACTGCCCTCGCGTTGCACCAGGGCGGCTACGACTGGGGCTTTCTCGCCTATGCCGTCGGTTTCGGTGGGTCGATGATCTGGTTCGGCTCGTCGGCTGGCGTGGCGCTGGCGTCGAACTTCCCAGAAGCGCGTTCGGCCGGCGCGTGGCTGCGCGGCGGCTAGGCACGTGGCGGTCGGCTACGTGATCGGCTTCGCGGTGCTGCTTTTCACTTTGGGCTGGCACCCCGATGCCATGCTGCGAACCGCGGCCCCCTCTGACCTGGAGCGTTGATCGATGACCACACCCTTGAAGCCCGCCGTGCTCGTGACAAGAGCCGTGTTCCCGGAGGTCACCGCGCGGCTGCGCGAGCACTTCGAGGTCGAGACCAACGACGCAGACGACGTGTGGCCGCAAGCCGAGTTGGTGGCACGCTTGCAAGGCAAGGCGGGGGCATTCCTGACCGGTACGCAGCAGGTCGATGCGGCCCTGCTCGACGCGTGCCCGCAACTGCGCGCCGTGTGCAGCATGGCGGTCGGCTACAACAACATCGACGTGCCGGCCTGCACCGCGCACGACGTGCTTGCGAGCAACGCGCCCGACGTGCTGACCGAGACCACCGCCGACTTCGGCTTCGCGCTGATGATGGCCACCGCCCGCCGCATCACCGAGAGCGAGCATTACCTGCGCCGTGGCGATTGGACGAAGTGGAGCGTCGACCTCTTCGCCGGCGGCGACGTGCATGGCGCCACGCTCGGCGTACTCGGCATGGGCCGCATCGGCCAAGCGATCGCGCGGCGCGGCGCACTCGGCTTCGGCATGAAGGTGATCTATCACAACCGCTCGCAACTCGACGGGGCAAAAGAGGCCGAACTCGGTGCGCGCTGGGTCGGCAAGGAAGAGCTGTTGCGCCAGTGTGACCACCTCGTGATCGTCGTGCCGTACAGCGCCGCGTCGCACCACCTGATCGGCGCCGCAGAGCTGGCGCTGATGAAGCCCACCGCCACGCTCACGAACATTGCGCGCGGCGGCATCGTCGACGATGTGGCGCTGGCCGACGCGCTGCGCCGCAAGGCCATTGCCGCCGCCGGGCTCGACGTGTTCGAGGGCGAGCCCGCCGTTCACCCCGGCCTGCTGGCGCTTGCGAATGTCGTGCTCACGCCGCACATTGCCAGCGCCAGCCTGCCCACCCGCATGGCCATGGCCCACCTCGCCGCCGACAACCTGATCGCGGCACTCGGCTGCGGCCCGGACAAGGGCCGGCCGCCGACTGCGCTGAACCCCGAGGTGCTGGGCACCGCGCGGCTGGCGTAGGAGCACGCCCACACGGGCCGCCGAACCCGGCCGATGGCGCGCTGCACCGTCGGTGTTCAGCATGGCGCATGACGGATCAAGCCATGAAGCAGTTCAGCGTACGCCGCGTGTCACTGGCCATGCTGGCGGCGTTCGTGCTCGCGTTCGTGGCGGCCGAGGCGGCGGGCTGGCCTTTCATGGCCGGACCCATTGAACGCGCGCTGTCGAAGGCGCTGGACCGCCGGGTCAGTTTCAGCACCACGCCCGAAGCCGCACCGCTGGTGCGCATTCACCTGCTCGGCGGCCTGCGCATCAACGCGCCGCAGATCGAGATCGGCGCGCCGGCGTGGAGCAGCGCCCCCCACTTGCTGATGGCGCGCGAGGCACAGCTTCACCTGGCCTACACCGACCTTTGGCGTGCCTACCGCGGTGGTGTGCTGCGCGTGCGCGATCTTCAAGCCGCCTCGCTCGACGTGCAACTCGAACGCCTTGCAGACGGCCGTGCGTCCTGGCAATTCGGCGCCGCCGAGCCGACCCCGCCGACCACGCTGGCTGTGTCGACACTGCCCCGGTTCGACCACCTGCAAGTCAGCAACGGCAAGCTGCGACTGCACGACGTGCCGATGGTCGTGGACGCGGACGCCAGCTTCTCGCTGGTCGAAGGGACCGAGGCGAATGACGGGCGCACCGGCATCGGCGCACCTGGCCTGCAGCTGCGCGCGCAGGGCACCTACCGCAAGCTGCCGCTGAAGATCGACCTTCGCGCCGCCGGCCTGACACCGGCCGTCGTGTCGGGTGTGCAGGCCGTGCCGTTGCCGGTCAGCATCGACGCCCGCGTCGGCCGCGCCGTCCTGGTGTTCAAGGGCACGGCCACCGACGCGTTGCACTTCGCCGGTCTCGAGGGCGACTTCTCGATGCAGGGCCCGTCGCTCGCCGCCGTCGGTGACCCTGTCGGCGTGACCTTGCCCACCACCGGCCCGTTCAATGCGTCCGGCCGTGTCGCCAAACGCGGCGCGGTCTGGAATGTGGTGGTGGCGCAGGCCGGCATCGGCTCGAGCCGGCTCTTGGGCGCGTTCACCTTCGACCGCACGCCCAAGGTGCCGCTTCTGGCCGGGCGCCTGAGTGGCACGCGGTTGGCGATGGCCGACCTCGGCCCCGCCATCGGTACACGTGTGCCGGGCAGCACACCGGCCGGCGCACCGGCCAGCGCACCCGCCAACAACACCGCCAGCCCGGCCGGCCGCATGCTGCCCGACCGGCCGTTCGACCTGCCTTCGCTGGGTGCCATGAACGCCAACGTGTTGATCGACATCAACACCGTCGACCTCGGCAGCGGCCTGCTGGAGCCGCTCAAGCCGCTGCGTGCCCACCTCGTGCTGGCCGACGCGGTGCTGGTGCTGCGCGACATCGACGCGCGCACCGGGCAAGGCCGTCTCGCTGGCACCGTCCAGCTCGATGGGCGCAGCGCGTCCATTGCGCTGTGGACGGCCGACGTGCGCTGGGACGGCGTTCGTCTGGAGAACTGGATCCACCAGGCGCGCGCGAACAATGCCGCGCCGTATGTCAGCGGCGCACTGAAGGGCGAGGCGCGCGTGGCCGGGCAAGGCAAGTCGACCGCCGCGATCCTGGGCAGCCTGCGTGGCGGCGTGCGCGCGCAGGTGTCCGGCGGCACCATTTCGCATCTGCTCGTCGAAGCGGCTGAACTGGACCTGGCGCAAGGCCTGGGCGTGTTCATCAAGGGCGACGACTCGCTGCCGCTGCAGTGCCTCGTCGCCGACATGGTGGCCGAGCAGGGTGTACTGCGCCCGCGCGCGCTGGTGATCGACACCCGCGACTCCACGCTGTGGCTCGAAGGGTCGGTCTCGCTCGCCACCGAAGTGATCGATCTCGATGCGCACGTGGCGCCGAAAGACTTCAGCCCGTTCGCGCTGCGCACACCGGTGCACCTGCGCGGCACCTTCCGCGCGCCGCGCGTGACGCTCGATGCAGGGCGGCTCGGGGCGCGCATCGGCGCGGCGGCGTTGCTGGGTTTGCTGAACCCGATCGCGGCGCTGATCCCGTTCATCGACCCCGGCAGTGTCGACGACGCCCAGCGCGGGGCAGCGGGTTGTGCCGACCTGTCGCGCCGCATCAAGGCCCAGCCCACGTTGCCGGCGCCGCCCGCCGCACGCCCGGGCCCAAGCGCGCGCACACAGCCGGCGCGCCGGTAGGAGAACAGCTACGCCAATGCGCGGTGGCGTCCGCTGGGCGGAACAGCAGCCCGTTTTGATACTGGATGCATTGGCGTAAGCTTTGTATTCGGCCTTGAAAGCACCCCACCGTGACTGCCCGCTCCCACTCGTTCGCCTCCCGCGTCACGTTGTTGATAACAGCGTTGGCCACCGGCTCGGCGGTGTTCGCAGCGGCGATGAGCCCGTCTGAATACAGCCACGAGAAGGCGCGACTGGCCACCGTGTTCCAGTCCGAGAAAACTGCCTGCGGCGACTTCGGCGGCAATCAGAAAGACATTTGCCAGGAGAAGGCCTCGGGCAAGGACAAGGTCGCCCGTGCCGAACTCGACTACCAGTTCACCGGCAAGCCCGTCGACCGCTCAAAGTTGGCGATGGCGAAAGCCGATGCCGACTTCGCGCTCGCCGTGGAGCGCTGCGACAACAAGTCCGGCAACCCGAAAGACGTGTGCCGCCAGGAAGCCAAGGCTGTCCACACGCAGGCTGTGGCCAACGCGAAGTGAGTCGCGCAGGCGCAGTTGTGTGACGTTCAGCGGCCTGCTGGAATCGCGGCCAGCACCTTGTCCAGCGTGATCGGGTAGTCGCGAACCCGCGCACCGCAGGCGTTGTAGACCGCGTTCGCAATCGCGGCGCCCGCACCGGAGATTCCCAGTTCGCCAAGGCCCTTGATCTTCAGCGGGTTCGTCTTGTCGTCGACTTCGTCGACGAAGTAGGCCTCGATGGCCGGGATGTCGGCATGCGAGGGCACGTGGTAACCGGCCAAATCGTTGTTGACGAAGTAGCCATGGCGCGGGTCGACCTCGGCCTGCTCGTGCAGGGCCGACCCCACGCTCCAGATCATGGCGCCGGTGGCTTGGCTGGTGGCGGTCTTCAGGTTCAGGATGCGGCCTGCCGCGAACACGCCCAGCATGCGGCGCAGCTTCACCTCGCCGGTGTCGGCGTTCACGGCGACCTCGGCGAAGTGCGCGCCGTAAGCCTGTTGCGAGAACTTCTTCGTCATGGCGCCGGGCTTGATTTCGCCGTCGGCCTGCACGCCGATGGCACCGGCCAGTTCGGCCAGCGTGCGCGTGCGGCCGCCGGCCATCACCTGACCCTGCACGAACTCGGCACTCGCCACGTCCACGCCCATGCGCTCAGCCAGCTTGGTTCGCAGGTTCATCCACGCATCGAAGAGGCCCGAGCCGGCACTGGCCGCACCGAACGAGCCGCCCGAGCCCGGCGTTTCGGGGAAGTCGCTGTCGCCCAGCAGCATGCGCACGCGCGTCATCGGCACACCCAGCATCTCGGCCGCGATCTGCGTGAACACGGTGTAGCTGCCGATGCCGATGTCGGTCATCGACATGCGCACCTCGACCATGCCTTGCTGGTCGACCGAGACACTGCATTTCGACGGCAGCAACAGGTTGCCGCGAATCGCGGCGGCCATGCCCATGCCGATCAGCCAGCGGCCCTCGCGGCGCTGCGCAGGCACGGCACGGCGTTCGCTCCAGCCGAAGCGCTGTGCACCCTCACGCATGCAACGCACCAACTGGCGCGTGGAGTAGGGCACCTGAAGTTCCGGGTCGGCGGCGGGCTCGTTGCGCACACGCAGTTCGATGGGGTCGAGTTGCAGCTTCTCGGCCAGTTCGTCCATGGCCTGCTCCAGCGCCAGCATGCCCACGGCTTCGCCCGGCGCGCGGGTGGAATCGGCCACCGGCAGGTCGAGCTTCAGGAGCCGGTGCGTGGTCAGGCGGTTCGCACCGGCGTAGAGCGCGCGTGTCTGCACCACGGTCGGCTCGACGAAGTTGTCGAAGCGTGCGCAGTGCTGGGTCGAGTCGTGGCCGATGGCGGTGAGCACACCCTCGCGCGTGGCACCGAGCCGCACGCGCTGGGCGGTGGCACTGCGGTGGCTGGTGAAGTGGAACATTTGCTGGCGCGTTAGCGCGGTCTTCACGGGCCGCTCGAGCGTGCGCGCGGCCATCGCCGAGAGCATCACGTCGCCATACACCGGCAGCTTGCCGCCGAACCCACCGCCGACGAAGCGGCTGACGATCCGCACCTTGTCGGGCGAGATCTGCAGCGTGTTCGCGACAGCCTTCTGCGCGCTCTCCAGCAGCTGCGCCGCGCAGTGGATGTGCACGCGGCCGTCCTGCCAATACGCAAGCGTGGCGTGCGGCTCCATCTGCGCGTGAATGTGGACCGGCGTGGTGTAGCTCGAGTCGACGGTCACGGCGGCGGTGGCGAACGCATCGCCGAAGTTCCACACGGCGGAGTCCATCTTCTGCTGCGGCTGGTCGGCCGGGGTCTCGGCGCGCGCCAGGTTCGCCTTCATGTCGAACGCGCCCGCCTCGGGTGCGTACACCACCTTCACGAGCCGCGCCGCACTGCGCGCATGCTCGAAGGTCTGTGCCACCACGAAGGCCACCGCCTGGCCGTAGTGCGCCACGCGGTCGTCACGCATCTGCGGCGTGGAACGAGCGAAGCGGTCCTTCGCGTCGAGTGGGCCCCACTTCGCTTGCTTCGGCGCGTTCTTGTGGGTGTAGACCAGCAGCACGCCGGGCGCGCGCTCGGCGGCGCGGGCGTCGATGTCGGCGACGCGCCCTTTGCCAATGGTGGCTTCCACGATGAAGCCGCAGGCCGGGTTGCCGCCTTCACGCACCTCGTAGGCGTAGGGCGCCTGACCCATGACCTTCATGCGCCCGTCGACCCGGTCGAGCGGCTGGCCGATCAGGCCCTGGCGGTTGTCGTCGAGCGGGTTGCGCGGAGCGGGTTTGTTCATGTCCATCGTCGTCTTCCTTCAGGCGCCGATGGCGGCTTCGTTGAGTGCGGCAAGCAAGGTGCGCCGCAGCAGGGAAATCTTGAAATCGTTGTGGCCGCAGCCGCGTGCGCCGGCCAGCAGCGCGTCGGCTGCGGCGCTGAATGCGGGGTCGGCCTGCGCGCCGACCGCAGCCACACTCGCCGCACGCGCGGCCACGCCCACTCCGGCCAGAGCGGCATCGGCTGCATCACTGCGCCAGGGCTTGTGTGCCACGCCGCCGCAGGCCACCCGCGCACTGCGGATGGTTCCGCCCGCCACGTCCACGATCGCCGCCACCGAGACCAGCGCGAACGCGTATGAAGCTCGGTCACGCACCTTGCGGTACACGTGGTGGCCGCGCACCGG
>Ga0123337_10002876_pt1 | contig 19051 bp, 14 predicted proteins | sample frozenSSSSmetaG_FD_89792 | JGI IMG/M metagenome (GOLD analysis project Ga0123337, IMG submission 89792) | Glacier valley bacterial and archeal communities from Borup Fiord, Nunavut, Canada, to study Microbial Dark Matter (Phase II) -... | ecosystem: Environmental > Aquatic > Freshwater > Ice >... | reverse complement strand
TTCTGACGGGTAACCGGCACTTCTGCAACATATTCTCTCAACACTTCCTCCATCGTATTGAATCGCACAAAATTGTCCAGGAGATAAGTCTTGTCCGGCTTCAGATAAAATGCGCTGCTGTCAATCAATGCCGGATAAAATGTTCTCAATTTATTTGATGAATACACATTCTGAACCTGACTGCTCAGACTTTGGCTGAACAACTGATTTCTTAGTTCTTCATTTAGGATTAGCTCAGAAGGTTTTGTACTAGAATACTCTTTTGAAAACGGACTCAGAATTTCAATTTTATACGTTGAATCCTGTTGGGTATCCGTTTGAGCTACAAGTTCTGTCGGACCGAAAATATCGCGGGTATGAAAGCTAATAAGTCCGGAATTATTACTCCTTGCACCATAGAGATGCAGTTTTTTGCCGGGCAATGACAAATAGGCAAGAATATTATTCGCAGGTCCCTGAGTTCTGGTGTCAACAACCCTTCCATAAATAATATGTCCGTCGATTTCGGGTATGAACCCAAATACCGGTTTATTTCCGGTTATCACATCTTGCCATACAAACCTTCTCCACCCATGAGTCAGCATGAGGTTATCAAGAGCTTCATCAGCAACCGCATCCTTATTTTTCAAATAATAACCCGGTGATTCAACATTTCCCTTTAAATCTGATTTTAACCACAAATAATTGAAAATATCAGCTTCGTCAGAACCTCCAATACTTGAAGCAAATACTGAAACAGAGGCATCAGCATCAATATCAAGGCCTTTTTCATCTTTAGAAAGCAATTCGAGGCTTACTTTTTTACGGGTTAAATAAGCTGATTTATCGGCTTTGATTTCCAGATTTAATTGACTGGCAGGTCGGATAAAATACAAACGTTCAGCAAGGGCTTTGCCAGAGGTATTGAATAGTGTAAATTGTGATATTCCTTCAGAAAGCTTATTCTTTTCAATCAAAAGCTCTGCCCTACCCTCATTTAGAGTGAAACTTTCACTTAGCTTGTAGTTCTGCCTGGTATGCACAAATAAAACAAGCTGCTGATTTGAGGAGCCTTCATTGGCCTGAATTTTAACCTTAACCTGCTCCTTACCTGCATTTTCAAGCTGCATAACATAACCTGTCTTAGCAGCCGGCAAATCCTTCACAATTGTTTTCGATCCCGGAATTTCAATCAGCACTTTATAACTTTTACCACTTTCAGGTGCAAAAACAAAAGAGCCAATGCCAAATCTGAGGGGTTTAAAGCTCAGAAGTCTGTTATTATTTTCATCTACAAGAGTGCCCTGGAAATCTATACCCTTACCCTGACTATCAATCGCACGAAAAGCAAGCTTTGCAGGCAAAGATTCTACCATATTTCCGCCTTCGGGAAAGAACTGAATATCATAATTAAGTGCTTCATTCTGAGCCTGTTTCTTCTCAGGTTTTGTCAGAGTATTAACAAGTTTGATATTCTTTTCAAAATAAAAATCAGGGCTGAAATTTTTCATCCAGCTTGTGTAAGCTCTGAACTGATAATTTCCACTGGAAAGTGATACCGGTAAATATAAAGATCCATTGCCGCTACCCTTATCAATTGTAATTTTGGCTTGCAAAACAGGTTTCTGGTTTTTATCAATGATCTCAACGTATGCAACCTTACTGAAATCAACCGATGTATTGGAAGCCGTATTTACATTGTACAATTTAAACCAGAGTATCTCACCAGCCAGATAAAGCTCCCTGTCGGTATGAACATAAATTCTTTCCTGAAGGTTCTGTTCTGAGTAATGGACAAACTGCTTAGTAATTGAATCCTGGTTAAAAGACTGTGAAAACGCATCAGAAAAACATGCAATCAGTAATAGCATCCCCGGTAGTATCCTGGAGAACTTTTGCTTAACTGTTTTTACTGATCTTTGCATTGTTAAAAGCTGTTTATTTAATATGGTTACCAAAATGACGGTTTAACATTACTGCCTCCTCTTGTGCGACAATCAAGGCATATCGCGGTATTTCCATTGTATGATACTATCGTACCGGTAGCACCTAAATTATATGTTGTAATAAGGTTCTGGCCGGTAACGAAAGCTGCATACAAACTGTCTTTATGATTCCTAACCACAAGTGCACCACACGTAAGATCAAAATTCCATGCAGGCACCTGGCTATTATTTATGAAAATTCTCTTTTCAATAACCTGGGAAATATTGATAAATCCAATTACCCTTTCATTCGGGTTGCTGATACACTTAATATTACCAACGATGTCTGAAGGTTGATTGTCAAAGAGAGAACCCTGCTGTTCAGAATTTCGTTTCATTAATGTGAGATAATCAAAAGCCTCTTTGCCTATGGCATACTGTTTGACCAAAATACTGTAACGAATCCCCAATCTTTCAGAACGATTTGGAATCAAAGCGAGTTGAAAATCATCAACCACATCCGAGCTTAATTTCGCAGTTGAGCTGATCAGAATATTGGTTGATGCTTCGTTCTTCCAGCAGGTAAAAATCTTTTGTGATTCAAGGGGATCTCTGCTCTGAACTCTGGCATCTTTGTAAACGTAATCGGAAAATTCAACTGAGTGTTGCTCCCAGGTCTCCATATAATCCCATTGATAATATTTTGTATTGTTATTGCTATCATGGGCATCAATATAAAGACCAACACCTTCCCTTTCTCTTCTCCAGTTCAAACTATCAATAGCAGGCGTATTACGTACCGACATCAAATCTGAGAGATATTCCTTACCGGCAATTGTCTTAATTCTAAGACGATATTGCAGGGTAGTATTGAATGTAGTAGATGGCAATGTATAGACACCTGCAGCACTTTCAGTCAAAGCCAGGATGGAATTATTACTGCCCTCCACCTGAACCTTTGCGCCTTTTTCCATTTGCAATACGCTCTTATCTGCAAGTTTAAGTGTACGACTTAACATTATACTTGTTTGCCCCCCCTGATTGATCGTACCTTCTACGACCAGCAAAGTTGCAGAGTCACTTATTGCATCGTGTTCAAATGGCTTCTTACAGGCAAAAGAAAACAGAAGAGCAGAAATGAATAGCGCTAATTTGAAAGTTCTTGTCTTCATATTAAAACCTGATATTATAGTTTACAAATGGAATAGCAGATCCAAAAATGGAAAGCTGATACCCCTTGATGATTCCCTTTTCAGACGTAAAATAGGTTGAATATGCATTATCCCTGCCCGTTACATTATAGATTCCTAATGTCCATGAATTATGTGTTCGCTGATGTATCTTATGATTTCCATCGATATTTAATGAAAAGTCAGTCCGGAAATAATCTGGAGCCCGAAGTGCATTTCTATCAGAGTAATTAGCTCTCAGTGAGCCGGCATAAAAATATTTACCAATTGGAACTGTAATTGGTCTTCCTGTGCTGTAAGCGGTATTAAAAGATGCACTAAAGCGATGAGAGAAACGATAATTGGCCACCAAACTAAAATCATGTGGCTTATCATAATTAGCAGGATAATATCTTCCTCCATTGATGATCTGACCGGCATTAGGGTCATCCATTTTCAATAAAGTTCGTGAATAGGTATATCCCATCCAACCGTTTAGCTTACCACTAACTTTCTTAACCAGAAATTCAACACCATAAGCTTTACCCTTTGTATTGATCACATCAGTTTCGATATGATGATTCAGAATTAAGTTGGCACCACTTTTATAATCCAAAAAGTCCTTTAAATTCTTGAAATAGCCTTCAATGGACGTTTCAATGGTATTGTCTTTAAAGTTCTTGTAAAATCCCAGAGATGTTTGATCCCCATATTGAGGCCTGATATTTGGATCACTCAGTTTCCAGATATCAGTCGGAGAAATAGCGGTGGTATTGGTCAAAAGATGAATATATTGCCTTAAGGTATTATAACCTGCTTTAACTGAGAAGTCTTCACTAAGCTGATACCGGGCAGAAAGACGAAGTTCCGGACCATGATAAGTTTTTGCCATTTCTCCCTTTTTATAGGAAGCAGTCCCGATGACATTACTTTCCGATTTTGGAAGATTTGGAGCATACAAATTAACACTTTTAGGTCCCATGTAATTATACATGGAGTAGCGAACGCCAAGATCCATTGACAAACTTGAGCTCAGGTCAAAACGATCTCCGACATAAATAGCACTTTCAAAAGCCTGTTCAGGAGCTAATTCATTTAATTTTACAAGTGATTGTGAGCCGAGTGGCTGGAATGTTCCGGGATTGAGATCATAACGAATAGTACTGATCCCGAAATCAATCGTATGCTTCGAACTGAGGTAATAGTTAAAGTCTGTCTTAAAATTCGCCTGCTGAATATCAAAAGCCATTTTATAGGCATTGGTAGCATTAGCAATACTATTATTATTGTATTGATACCTGCTTAATCCTCCTACAAAAACCCCTATTACTTTATTGCTGAAAATATGCTTCCATTTCATAGACAAATTCTGATTGCCGTATGCGAAGGTGGTATCACTACCGAGATTGGAATTATCATCACTCAGATATCCTGAGATATATAAATTGTTTTTATTGTTGATTTCATGGCTGATTCTCAAATTTACATCCGAGAAAGAAGCCTTAGCATCTTTATATCCGGAGGTTTCAGGCAACATTTTGAGCAGCCAGTTGGAGTATGTTGTTCTTCCGCCAAGAATAAAAGAAGTCTTGTCTTTAATAATCGGACCTTCAATATTCAACCTGCCCGTTAAAAGTCCTATTCCCGCGGTTCCGCTCAGTTTTTTGGTATTACCATCCCTGCTGTTTACATCAAGAACAGAAGATAAACGCCCGCCATAGCGGGATGGAATACTGCTTTTATACAATTCCACATCCTTGATCACATCCGGATTAAATGCCGAGAAGAATCCGAAAAAATGAGAAGGATTGTAAATCGTCAGATCATCAAACAGAATCAGATTCTGATCAACTGCCCCTCCCCTTACATTAAATCCATTACTAGCCTCGCCAACAGATTTCACACCTGGAAGAGTCAGCATTACTTTGACAATATCTGCTTCCCCGAACGCCACCGGAACCTGCTTAATGGAACTTATACTTAGCTTTTCAACCCCCATCTGCACATTCCTGACATTGGCAGATTTTTCTGCAGAAATAACAACTTCCCTCAATGAAAGTACCTGTGTCTGGATCTCAACATCCAGCTTTCCGTCAGAATAGACCATTAAATTACGTTTGGCATCCTGAATCCCCAATGCTTTAATATTGAGAGTATGAGGACCCCGTGGTATAACCAGAGTGTAATATCCAAATTGATTTGTGTAAGTACTAATTCTTGGGCTCTCAACGAAGACAGCAGCTCCAATTTCAGGAGCACCGGTTTTTGCATCACGTACATAGCCGACCAAAGTAACATTTCCGGGTCTGAGCTGGGCAGTCTTATTCCCTATCTGAACCTGTTTGCCTTCCTGTGAACTGATCTGATTCTCTTGCACAGTAGCAGTAAGTTCTGCAATAAATTCAGGTTCCTTTTGTACCTGCCAGCTTAAAGAGTCCTTCTCGTGCTCAAATAATCCATAGGGCAAACTGGCCAGAATCTCAACTCCTTTGGTTAGAAATACATTATTATTCGGATCAATTGTATAACTGAAACTGGTATTTCTGAATGCCATTCTAAGAATAGAAGAAACAGATTCATTTTTTGCACTTAGTGTAACTCTTACACTATCGAACTCTGCGGGATTATAGTAAAAATGATATTTAGCTTTTGATTCAATTTCTTTGACAAAATCCTGAATTCTTACATCCTTAAATTCTACGGTAATTGGAGGAGGCTTTACCTGTGCGGCAAGGTGCAATACAGTAATCAATAAACAGATAAAAAGAATACTTATTTTCTTCATTTTACTTCTGTTAAAAGATCATGATACCTAACCATTCGCACGATTGCATTCTCAGGATCTTTCCTGAATTTGACATTACTCTTTCTCAGGAATTCCTGAATTTCTTTCTGCTTGCTACCCAGTGCATTTAAAACTGAAGATTGAGTCTTTACAGGTAAATAAACACCTTCCTTTATTAAGTAAAACTCATTCTTCTGTTTCAGGATAGTTAAAGCAAAACCTGTACTCACCTCTTTTAAGGTTTCTTTTGATCTTTTCACAAGAACCTGAGTTCTGCCAACATAAACCAAATCATAAAAACCATCTGATAAAACATTATTACCTATTTTATCTCTTCCAAGATGAACAAAATGATGATCATAAATTGAAAAATAATCTACCAGTTCGTTATGAAGTTTGATCTCAGAAAACTCATCAATATATTGTACAATTATCTGGTTTTTAACCAAATCATACCACATTGGAATATCGTTATAAAGTATTCCGTCATAATAAACAGATCCTTTTACAGGGAATTGAGTTTCAAAATACTGATGACCGTTGTTTAATTTGTAAGGGAAACCTGTATACTCAACACCTCTATAAATTCCGGATTGTTCATTCAATGAATTAAAATAAACTGAAGCAGCATTGCTAACAATTAATTGTTCAGAACTTATCTCAGGTTTTACCTGAGCATTAGAAAGGTTTGGAAGCAGGAACTGAAATACAAACAAGAGTGTAAAAGCAGCACCTCTGATCATACTAAAATGGAATAATTGCTTAAAAGATTTTTCAATAGAATTCAGGGATCTTGCTGGAATTAATTCACCTAATATAGATTAATTATTCAACTCAAAGCTTTTGCACAGAAACAAAAATTAGCCTTCTAAACCTTTTGTTCTGTTTCAATTTTCCCCACTACCTTTCGCTCGATAGTCCCTATTGTAATCAAGAACTGAGCGATCATGTAGGTCGATATGATCAGTATTCCGGCAAAAGAATAAGGTTCTACAAACTTCCTGAAGGCAAGTGCAGAATCAGAGATTACAAAGAATATAGCTCCAAAACAGATCAATCTGAAGCTTAGTAAATTTACCCTTCGATAACGGTAAGCAGCAAGGATTGCCATGATAGATATCACAAAAATATAAGCCAATACAGGAATTTTAAAGTCGTTCAGATAATCTCTGATCCATGAATAATAACTCATTGAGAACACTCCCATCAGAAAGAGCATCAGATGCCCGTAATATTTTGATTCTTGAGGATTGTTCTTAAAATCACGAAAAAATGCAGCTGAGTATAAAATATGCGCCATTAAAAAAGAGACCAAGCCATATAAAAAAAGATAGACATCCGAGCCTGCATAGAGAAGCATGATATCCCCCATCAGTGAAAAAATAAGTCCGGCAAAAACAAGCCTGTTAAATCCAGTCTTCATATTGCTTTCCCTGTACAGATAAAAGGCGAGTGACACACATATCAATGGCTTGATTAAGATGCTGTATCCTTCAAAAAAAGCAGACTGAACCATTAGATTCAGAATCAGGATCAGCAAAAAGATAAGCGAGAAAGTTCTGTGTTGTTTAAACATTTTAATTCCGTTTAAGGCGATTGAACCAGGCAAAAGAAAGTAATACTGCAATGGTATTAATAATAATCAGTTTTATAAAAAATCCGCTGCTGTAGAATGTTAGCGGAACCAAAGTCCAGAATATGATTCTGACATTTTCAAACCAGCCAGACCAGTTTCTTTGCTCCATTAAAACACCACAGGATGTAAGACTTAAAATTGACAGGAGACTACATGATACCAACTGTAAAGTACTTAATTCTGAATTGATGAAAATAAGCAGGCTTGAAAGACTTAATGTAAAAAGAAATGTAATGAGAATATACAATTTGAATCGCGTATCATATTCAGGGCTGTATTTTACATAAGTTTTGATCTCAATTTCTTTGGGATATTGCATTCCACCCAGATAATCAGGGAACCAGCCAGGAGCTTTGATAAAAATTTTAATCTTATCATCAAAACTGCGGGCGTTTTTTGAGCTTGAATATAAATCTGCCCAATAGTGAAAATTTGCCCAGATCGGATTCCAGCTCGCCAAAGGCTTGGTAATCCCATAAACTACCTCCTCTTCCTCTTCCTGAAATGTTCCAAACATTCTATCCCAGATTATTAATGTCCCCGCATGATTTTTATCAATATACTTTGGATTTGAACCATGATGAACCCGGTGATGTGATGGAGTATTTAAAAACCATTCCAGCGGACCCATTCTGCCGATTGCCCTGGTATGTATCCAGAACTGATAAATGGTATTAAATGCACTAACGGTAAGGAACATGATCGGTTCAAAACCGGCAAAGGCAAGTGGCAGGTAAAAAACCCATGCAAAACCCGATTGAAACCATGATTGCCTTAAGGCCACCGTTAAATTATATTCTTCAGACTGATGATGAACAATATGGGCTGCCCATAAGGCGTTTATCTGGTGGCTTTTGCGATGAAACCAGTAATAAAAAAAATCTACGCCTAAAAAAAGTAATACCCAGGTCAGTAAAGTATTGGGAAATGTATAGAATCTCCAATGCTCATAGATATATAAATAACCAAAAAAAGTGATTGTTTTAAGGAATATTCCCACGAGTTGTGATCCAATACCCTGACTTAAATTCGAAAGTGAATCATTTAACCGATAGTAATCGAGCTTTTTGTACAGGGCATAGCCAAGCTCAATTGCGATTAGTATAAAAAATACGGGAATAGAAAGGGCGATATAGTCAACTTTCATCCATTTATTTATTGTTTTTTAATGGTGATGAAGCCCGTCCGAACGGCTTGGCCGGGCGGGCGATCATGATTTAATTATCTTCTCCCTGTGGGTTTTGGAAAAATCATGATGGTTTCATTATGACAATTTAGTATTTAATCATGAAACAAAAAATTAGATAGAATATTGTTTATTTATCTTCAGGCTGTCTATATTAGCGGCCCGATCCATTTACTGGATTCAATAAATTAAAATCAAAATAACATGAAGAAATACCTAATACTGTTTGCAGCCGCAAGTATATCAACTTACAGTACAGCACAGACCAAACCTGTTGCTGCCCCACTATTTAAAACACAACTGGATTCTGCGAGCTATGCCTTTGGCGCAAGCATTGCTGGCGATCTGAAAAACAGAGGTGTAACTAATTTAAACTATGCTCTGGTTTCTAAAGCAATGAGTGATGTCTTCTCGGGCGGAAATGTCATCTTTAGCCCTGAAAAATCCCAGGAAGTTATCTACGGCCTTTTGAACTCACTGGAAAAAAAGAAATTTGAAGGATCTATTGCTGATGCAGATAAGTTTTTAAGTGAAAACAAGAAGAAAGCTGGAATTATAAGCCTTCCAAGCGGATTACAATATGAAGTCCTTGCTCCCGGCACAGGTGCAAAACCAGTTGCTACCGATGAAGTGACCGTACACTACAAAGGAACCCTTACAAACGGAAAACAATTTGACAGTTCCTATGACCGCGGTGAACCCACTTCTTTTACACTGAACCAGGTAATTCCAGGCTGGACAGAAGGACTACAACAAATGGCTGTCGGATCAAAATATCGCTTTTTTATCCCATATGCCCTGGCTTACGGTGAGCGCGGTGCAGGCAAGGACATTCCTCCTTACAGCACACTGATTTTTGAAGTAGAACTGATTAAGATCGGGAAGTAGAACTATCAGTTGAAAGTTGAGAGTTGACAATGGACAATTGACATCCGACACCAGATATCAATTGGATTGAAAATACCAAATCAGTATTTCATTGTCTTGATTCCTGGTTCTTGGTTCTTGATTCAGTTATCTGTTGTCAGTTATCTGGGCGAGAATGGAGGTGCGAAAATATCTCATATCTCACTTCTTCAGAAAGTATTCTAAAAACGAATACGCAACTTCATTCGACTCCGGATTCGGGGTATGCTCGGGTCTGTTCGTCATTGCAACACGATTCCTGTAGCCCAGTAAATTATTCACTGCCTCAGCATGATTCAACGGGATCCAGCGCTTTGCCGGATCTTCAGAACCTCCCGAAACGAGAAATGGACGGGGAGCCATCAGTGCATGCAATTCCTGAAGATTATAGCCATCTGAAACAAGTTTGGGATACAAACCTTTTGCGGGATTGTCTTTGGTGATTAATCCTCTTTTTCGCCAGGGCTGAGGATGATATCCAAGGTACCAGGGTTCCCAGTAATTGATGGATTCCCTGGAATCCTCGAAAACTATCCCGGGATCTGACCACACCGCACAGGCAAATTTCTCATACAGGCAGGAAGCAAACATTGCCCATTTCCCTCCATAAGAATGACCCATAATACCGATCCTTTTCGAATCAACACGATGATCTTTAGCCAGAACATTCCAGGCATTAGCAGCAGCATAAGCAAGCATCGATAATGGCTGAACGCTTGCATTTTGAATCCCAGGGTAATAAATTGAGTAGGTTTTAGAATTAGTGCTTTCTGTTGTACCCAGAGAAAGCGTCACAAACCCCCTTTTGCAAAGCTGATAAGCAAAATCGCGATCCGGAAAATCAGGCCTTCCCAAACCTGCAGCAGTTTCAGGTTCATAATAAACGGTGATAACTGCCGGCTTTTTACCTTTACCATCAGGAACCAAAAGGTAGCCAGTGGTTTTCTGTCCGGGCACCCAGCTAAACCTAACTTGATACTGGGTATAGCCATCCTTTCTGACAGCGTCAAGAAACTCCAGCTTCTGATCTTTAATAAGTGCTGGCCATTGACCCATCAAGCTATTCCATCGACCAAGGATCTCTGTCCGTCTTCTTTTCCAGTCCGCAGGATTTTTCACCTCCCTCCCATCATAAAATTTCAATGGAGAACGATAGGAACCATATTGATCTTTAAACTGATCAGGGCAGGCAAAGTATGGCGCAATCTTTTGCCATGCTGATTCCTTTTTTACTGTTTGGGCAGCACTGCTTTGATAAAACAGTAGAATAAAGAGCAGAATTTGAATAATACGGGTGTAAATAGTCTTCATCTATTTGAGATATTTTTCAAACCAGTCGAGCATTTCAATCTTCATATCATCTGTGAACACATGCCCTGTATTTGGATAAATGATACTCTTAAACTTATCTTTCTCCTTATAGAGAGAATAAACAGCATCTAATTTTTTCTCGAGCGTTTTCATACCGCTTAAGGGCGAACCGGCATCACTGTCACCAGTGAGTGCAAGAAAGGGCCTTGGAGCTATCAGTCCCATGACTGCTTCAGTATCAAAGTGTTGCAGCATACCAGGGACAAAATAATAGATCCCATGCGCTTTTAGTTGTCTTTGTTCAATAAGTTCTTTGTACCGGGTAAAACAAGCGATCCCAACCACAACCTTTACCCGTTCATCAAGGGCAGCCAGCCACCAGGCTCTAGTACTGCCCATACTCATTCCTTCTACTCCTATTTTTTCTGAATCGATTTCCGGGCGGGTATTCAGGTAATCCAGCGCAATCTGCTCATCACGAATTTGCATACCCCATAAAGAGCGTCCAAACCATAAATTGATTTTAAAAGTGGAAGTCTCCTGGTCAGCTCCTTTTGATTGAGTTTCGGGTTCTCCGGCAGGACCTGTACCACGGCGTTCCCCATTAAAATAACTGTCAATGGCCATTACTGCATAACCTTTTGAAATCAGCAAGGCCATAACATCCTGTGCAGTACCTGAATTCGATCCGAAAACATTGTCTTTACTGCTGCCATGTCCATGCATTCCCAATACAACCGGCACCTTCCCTTTTACATTCGTTGGGATTGCCAGGTATCCTGGTATCAAACCATCCACTTCATTATCTATCAGAAATTTTTCGAGAATATAACCATTCATCTGTTTTCTGAAAACAGTTTTTACGTTCAGATTCTTTGGACGGGCAGGAATATCACCCAATAAACGCTGAAGGGTAGCAGCCACCTGAACTCTGTCATTTTTCCAGGCAGGCAATGCTGAAGGAAAATGAAAATCAGGAAAATTCCATTTTTGATAATATTCAGGAACTCCTTCCCATGCACTTTGTTCTTTCCACAGCTCTTCCTGTGCAAATACTGGCTTAGATATCCCGGCAATGATCAGGAATAATAATAATAAACAAAGAAGGTTTGATTTCATTTGATTTTTAGTTATTTATTAATTTCTTAAGATTAAATACAACAAAAATAATTCATTAGTCCTTTGCAGCTTCCGCAATAAGCTTCGCAGAAAGATCCTTTCCAAGGAATTTATCAATCAGATTATGCACCCCATATAAAAATGGGGTCATCAGGATAGCAACTATAAATTTGTAGGTGTAATTAACCAGTCCAATTGCAGCAACCATTTGCCAGCTCCAGTTATATTGAGGATTAAGATAAAATGCAATAAAGATCACAACAAAGCTGTCGATCATTTGAGATACCAGAGTAGAACCGGTAGCTCTTAACCACAGAAACCGTTCCCCGGTAAGCTTTTTAATACGATGAAAAAGAATAACATCAGCCATTTGCCCAATCAGAAATGCGATAATGGACCCGGCAATGATCCACATCCCCTGTCCGAAAATTCCGTTGAATGCAGAATTCATATTCACTGGAACACCATCAATAGTTTGATTAACCCAAAAATCAGATGGAACCAGATCCATTGCAAAACCGACCACTAAAAAAGCATAGCTTATCAGTATTGAAGCCAGTATTGATAAAAAACGAACCTGCTTAACGCCAAAATACTCATTGATAATGTCTGTCATGATAAATATGAGCGGCCAGGTAACAACCCCTGCAGACATATTAAAAGAGAGATCAGGAACACCGAACATATCGATATTGAATTTCTCCATTCCCAGAGAACCCTCCACACTAAATATCTTTACTCCGATAAATTCTGCAAGAATTGCATTCGCAACAAAAAATGTACCCAGAATGATCAGAAGTCGACTTTCTTTGCTTTTATACGTCATCTATGATTTATAATTTGAAATTAAAATAACAATTAAATCCCGGGAATTATACAAGATTCTAAATCAGGGAAATTAAAAATATCTAATTTAGAACTAATATGCACTTAAAATCAAAATTGCCTGAGGTAGGTACTACCATTTTCACAGTAATGTCTCAGCTCGCTTCCGAGTTCAAAGCCATTAATTTATCACAGGGTTTTCCAGATTATGAATGTTCTCCAGAACTGGTTCAGCTTGTAAATCATTACATGAAGGCTGGGTATAATCAATATGCTCCAATGGCCGGTCTATATTCATTGAGAGAGCGAATAGCTGAAAAACAGGAAAAATTGCATCAGGCAAAATACCATCCTGATACAGAAATAACTATCACGGCAGGAGGTACGCAGGCCATATTCACTTCGATTGCCTGTGTAATTCAGCCTGGTGATGAGGTTATTATTTTCGAGCCTGCATATGATTCGTATACACCTTCAGTTGTTCTGTTCGGAGGTTTAGTGAAAGCTATTGAACTAAGTGCCCCTGAATATATCATCAACTGGGAGGAAGTCAGGCAAATGATCAACGAAAAGACTCGCATGATTATCATTAATACACCCAACAATCCAACCGCAAAAACATTGGCTGAGGAAGACATGGAAGAATTAATTAATATCACAAGAGATAGTAATATTCTTATCATTAGTGATGAAGTATATGAACATCTGGTTTATGATGAAAAAAAGCACCTGAGTGTTTCGCATTATCCGGAACTAATGGAAAGAAGTTTTATAACAGCATCATTTGGAAAGCTTTTACACACCACCGGATGGAAGGTAGGCTATTGTTTAGCACCTGAATGGTTGATGAAGGAGTTCCGAAAAGTCCATCAGTTTGAAGTCTTCAGTGTTAACTCTGCGATACAGTATGCGATCTCAGATCATTTGTTAGATGAACGTAATTATTTGGAAATCAGCAATTTTTTTCAGACCAAAAAAGATTTTTTTTCTAACTTGATGAAAGAAACAAAGTTTGACCTGCTTCCATGTTACGGTTCATATTTTCAATCGGTACAGTATAGCAGGATAAGCGATGAAGGAGATACCGATCTGGCCAAAAGGATAATACGGGAATTTGGTGTAGCCTCCATACCTGTATCTGCTTTCTATCGAAAAGGTACTGATCATAGGGTTTTACGCTTTTGCTTTGCGAAGAAGCACGAAACACTCGAAAAAGCCGTTATTAAACTTGCTAAAATATAGCAGCAACCTTAAATGGACATTAACGTATGAATATCTTTGAATGGATACGCTAAAAATCACAACCTTTCAGACATACCTTTTCTGGGAGAACATCGACAAAAATCTACAAAACCTCGGGCTGAGACTTTCCTCTATTCGTGAAAAAACAGATCTAATTGTATTGCCGGAAATGTTCAGCACCGGCTTTTCAATGAATCCTGAGCAACTCTACGAAGAAATGGAGGGCAGAACAATGAAGTGGATGCATATGCAGGCAAAAAAGTTTGATTGCGTATTAACCGGCAGCATTATTATACAGGAAGATAAAAAATTCTTCAACCGCTTAATCTGGATGCGGCCTGATGGCACTTATGAACATTATGATAAAAGGCACCTTTTTGGTTTAGGTGAAGAAGACAAACACTATTCTTCAGGAAATAAAAAACTCTTTGTTGAATTACATGGCTGGAAAATTTGTCCGATGATCTGTTATGATCTTCGCTTCCCTGTCTGGCTCCGAAATAAAAACGAAGAATATGATATGCTTTTAATTGTAGCTAACTGGCCTGAACGCCGTTCCCTGCACTGGCGTTCACTTATTCCGGCAAGAGCAATAGAGAACCAGGCATTTGTTGTAGCTGTAAACCGGGTGGGTCATGATGGAAATGAAATTTACCATTCGGGCGACTCTATGTGTATCGATCCTAATGGTAAGGTGATTTACTACAAACCCAATGATGAGGATCTCTATACTTTTTCAATAAACAAAGAAGATCTGATCGCTGCCAGGGAATCATTTCCTTTCCTCAAAGATGCAGACGAGTTTAAAATAAATATTAAGTGAACAATGACTTTATTAAATAATTGCAATATCCCCTAATGGAAATAAAACATCGTGAGAATGCCCATAAAGGCTCATTTTACGTTGAAGAAAATAATAAACTGCTTGCAGAATTAAGCTATAGCTTCGCAGGTGCTGATAAACTCGTCCTTGATCAAACAACTATTTCAGCTAAATCAAAAGTATTGAACATTGGAAACAGGCTGGTAGAGGCTGCTGTAAATTATTCGAAGTCAAAAAATATCAGAATTGTCCCACTTTGTCCCTTTGCAAAAGATCTGATAGAGAAAACTCCAGAATTCAGGGAAGTACTGATCAATAAAGGTCTATAATATAATAGTATCAGGCTATTTTTCATCAGTAAGACGTTTTCTGCATTCTTCGAGCCTTGCCTTTTCAGATTCTGAAATTTCGGGCAATTGCATATTCATTGATTTAAATGCCTCTACGATGATTCTGCTGATCGCAATCCTGGTAAACCATTTCTTATCCGCAGGAATAACATACCAGGGTGAATGTTCTTCGGTGGTAGCTTTTATAGCTTCTTCATAAGCAGTCATATACTGATCCCACTTTGCTCTTTCATCAATATCAGCTGAAGAAAATTTCCAGTTTTTCAATGGTTGATCAATCCGTTCAAGAAATCGCTTTTTTTGTTCTTCTTTTGAAACATTCAAAAAAAACTTTAAAATAACAGTACCATTCTTGCTGATATGTTTTTCGAAATTCCGGATACTCTCATACCGGCTTTTCCAGAATGCAGCATTGATATCTTTAATACTTTCAATTCCTGAAATGCCTTCACTCAGAACATATTCGGGGTGAACTTTACAAACCAAAACATTCTCATAATGAGAACGGTTATGTATTCCGATTCTGCCCCGTTCAGGTAAAGCTTTGTTGTGACGCCATATAAAATCATGATCAAGTTCTTCGGCACTGGGTTGTTTAAAACTATATACCTGGCAACCCTGGGGATTTAGACCACTCATTGTATGTTCAATTGCACTGTCCTTTCCCGCAGCATCCATCGCCTGAAAAATAATGAGAAGAGAATTTTTGTTAAGAGCATACATCTCCTCTTGTAATGTGTCCATCTCATCCCTGAGTTCATTTAACAAATTAATGGCCTTATCCTTTTTAAAATCTCCTGAAAATCCGGGATCATGATCTTTCAGGCTGAAAGGCATACCTTTTGTAATTTTGAACTGATTAATGAGAGCATCCATATAAAAATCTTTGTGAGCAATTTAAAACAAATTTTATCCCTTTAACGTTATTTTGGCAGAATTTCATAAATCTTAGAAATTTGCCCCATATTAATGATGATTTCCTCATATTTACTCTATGTTCAGAAGAATTAAAAACAAGCCTCTTCGTTATTTTGCAATAGCATTTTACTTTATTATCCTATTTTTTTGCGCACTGGAACTTAATTTTTTATGGTTGTTTGGCTATTCGCCCTCTATAAAAGATATTAAAACTCCTAATATTAATATAATCTCAGAGCTTTATACCGCTGATGGTAAACTGATCGGAAAATATTATAAAGAAAATCGCACACCTGTTGAATATGACAGTATTTCTCCGGCAGTGATTGATGCTCTGGTTGCAACTGAAGATGTGCGATTTTACCAGCATAGTGGTATTGATGTACGGTCTTTGATCTCAAGCATGATATCTACCGCCACCGGCGACCGGAGGGGAGCCAGCACAATTACTCAGCAGCTTGCGAAGAATCTTTACAGTACGCGAAACAGAAAATCTCAGGGACTGATCAAATATATTCCACTGGTCAGGACTGTGATTTTTAAATTAAAAGAATGGCTCACTGCTTACAAATTAGAAAACTTTTATTCCAAAAATGAGATTCTGACACTCTACCTCAATACGGTGCCTTTTGGGAACAACACCTTCGGAATAAAGACTGCCTCCAAACGGTATTTTAATAAAGCGGTGAACAAGCTTCAGGTTGAAGAAGCCGCCCTCCTTGTCGGGATGCTGAAAGCAACAACCACATATAACCCTATCCGAAATCCTGATAAAGCTCTTGAAAGAAGGAATACAGTATTAAGTCAGATGGAGAAATACGAATATCTGAATGCATCAGAATTTAAAAAGTATAGTCTGCGACCACTTAAACTAAACCCAGGTAGTCTCGATGAAGGCAGTGATGGTGGATCCTATCTGAGATCAGCAGTATCCAGATATCTTGAAAAATGGTGTGAGGACAATGGTTATGATCTTTATGGTGATGGTCTTAAAATATATACTACCATTGACTCAAGGTTACAGCGGTATGCAGAAGAAGCCGTGAACAGTCATATGAAGACTTTGCAGAGAAGATTCGAGGATGTCTGGGGAAATGAAAACCCATGGCGTACTTCAGATGGAAAAGAAATTCTTGATTTTCCGGAAAAAGCAGCACAAAGACTCCCCTATTATGATTTTCTGAAGAAAAAATTCAAAAATAACCCAGATTCAATAGGTTATTATTTGAACCGGCCCAAAAGAATGAAGGTATTTAACTGGAACGGAGAAAAAGAAGTACAATTCTCAACTATAGATTCAATTAAATACTATGCTAAAATCCTGAATACAGGAATGATGACTCTAGATCCATTTAATGGACATATTAAAGTGTGGGTTGGTGGTATCAATAATAAATATTTCAAATATGACCATGTAAATCAGGCAAAAAGACAAGCTGGATCAACATTCAAACCCTTTGCATACCTGGCCGCACTAGAATCAGGAATGAATCCCTGCGATAAATTTACTGATAAGGCAGTAAGGATTCCTTATGTTATCAGAAAGGGAAAAACAGAATACTGGGAACCCAAAAATGCAAATTACAGTTTCTCAGGCAGACAGATGACATTACGCTGGGCCATGGGCAAATCAGTTAACTCAATTACAGCTCAAATCACTGAAAAAGTTGGTGCTCAAAATGTAGTAAAATTTGCGAAGGCTTGTGGAATCGAAAGTGATCTGAAGGCAGTCCCTTCCGTTAGCCTTGGCCCAAATGATGTTAGTATTTTTGAAATGGTAAAAGCTTATGGAACCTTCCTGAATAAAGGAGTCAGAACAGAGCCTATACTGGTAGAAAAGATCACAGATTCAGAAGGAAACCTGATAGAGGAGTTCAGGGCTGAGAAAAAAAGAACCCTTACTGAAGAAATTGCATGGCTGATGATTTATATGCTCAGGGGAGGAATGGAAGAGCCTGAAGGAACCTCACAGGCATTATGGGAATGGGATCTATGGAAAAATAATAACCAGATTGGTGGTAAAACCGGCACCTCCTCCGATTATGTGGACGGCTGGTATATGGGTGTTACTAAAGATCTTGTAACGGGTGTATGGGTCGGTGCTGATGAACGAAGTGTTCACTTTAAAACATCCCAGACTGGTGAAGGATCCAGGACGGCTCTCCCGATTTTCGGAAAATTCATGGAAAAAGTTTATAAAGATGCTTCATTAGGGATAAAACCTGGACCTTTCCCTAAACCCGGCGTACAAATTACAAGGGAGTATCAATGTGAGACAGTATATAGCCGGCGGGATACGACTGTGACTGACTCAACATTTGTTGATTCATTATATGTTCCATATGAATCGCCGGACACGGCAGAAACCCCGAATCTAAATATCAGGACCACAAGCCCCAAAGTTCAGGAGAACAGAGCCAATCAATCTCAGGAAAACAAGCCTCCGGTAAACCCCAAAATAGAAACTCCAGTTGAGGTACCTAAAACCCGGAAGGAGCTAAGAGAAGAACGCAGAGATAATAAAGCAAAACAAAACAATTGAAATATGATTTTTGAGCTGATATTTTAATACTCTGGAAATCAAAATCATTAATTTTACGTAATTTAGAAAAAGTCCATTTCATTATATTGTATGAGAGAACGTAGCATTTGCCGAAAAATGCCATCATTTTGGCTAATCATAATCTTATTTACTGCCATTTTTTTTAGTGCTTTAACTGAAGTAAAGGCACAGTATTTTGGTCAAAATAAGGTCAGATATAAAAATCTGAAATTTAAGGTGTATGAAACCCCACACTTTGACCTGTACTACTATCTAAAAAATGATAGTCTGGTTCAGCGTTTTGCGAAAGAGGCAGAAGTTTGGTATGAATTGCA
>Ga0123337_10002875_pt1 | contig 19057 bp, 18 predicted proteins | sample frozenSSSSmetaG_FD_89792 | JGI IMG/M metagenome (GOLD analysis project Ga0123337, IMG submission 89792) | Glacier valley bacterial and archeal communities from Borup Fiord, Nunavut, Canada, to study Microbial Dark Matter (Phase II) -... | ecosystem: Environmental > Aquatic > Freshwater > Ice >... | reverse complement strand
TGCCCGATTGGGATGCAATTACGCTCTTAATCCATAAAAAAATAAAATATAACATGGCAAGCATTCTCATAATTGATGATGAAAGAGCAATCCGAAAAACACTTTCTGAAATTTTAAGTTACGAAGGTTATAAGATTGAAGAAGCGGCAGATGGAGAGGAAGGACTTAAAAAATTTACCAGCGCTACTTTTGATGTAGTACTCTGCGACATTAAAATGCCTAAAATGGATGGACTTGAATTTTTGGAAAAGGCAAAACTGATCAATCCGGATGTGCCAATCGTTGTAATTAGCGGGCATGGTAATATTGAAACAGCGGTAGAGGCTGTTAAAAAAGGAGCATTCGATTATATTAGCAAGCCACCCGATCTTAACCGTATGCTGATTACTTTGCGGAATGCATTGGATAAGCAAACCCTGGTTACCGAAACCAAAGTGCTTAAAAGAAAAGTAAGCAGGGTGCAGGAAATGATCGGTGAAAGTGCTCCGATCAAAAAAATAAAAGAAACCATTGAAAAGGTAGCGCCCACAGATGCGAGGGTTTTAATTACCGGTGAAAACGGTGTAGGAAAAGAATTGGTGGCAAGGTGGTTGCATGAAAAAAGTAACCGTAGCAGCGGGCCGATGGTAGAGGTGAACTGTGCAGCCATACCAAGTGAGCTGATTGAAAGCGAATTGTTTGGCCACGAAAAAGGTTCATTCACCTCAGCAATCAAACAAAGGATTGGCAAATTTGAACAGGCCAATGGCGGTACACTTTTTTTAGATGAAATAGGTGATATGAGTTTAGGCGCACAGGCCAAAGTGTTGCGTGCCTTACAGGAAGGAAAGATCACAAGAGTGGGTGCAGATAAAGATATCAATGTGGATGTAAGGGTAGTGGCAGCAACCAATAAAGATCTGTTGAAAGAAGTGGAAGATAAAAATTTCAGGCTGGATCTATATCATCGGCTGGGAGTAATTATAATACACGTTCCATCGTTGAATGACCGGCGGGAAGATATTCCTGCATTGATTGACTATTACCTTGAAATGATTGCGACCGAATACGGGCAAACAAAAAAAGTGATCGAAATAGATGCGATGGAATTATTAAAGCAATATAACTGGACCGGAAATATTCGTGAACTTAGAAACGTAGTAGAACGCCTGATCATCCTCTCCGGAAAAAATATTACCCTGGAAGATGTGGAAACCTATGTGCTGCCTAACAAATAGCAGTAGCTTTTTGCTGGCGTCCTAATTTATTGGATTTAAAATGTATCAATGCTGAACGGTATTTATATGATGGCTCATTGATGGATTGCGTGTTTTCATTAAACATTTACTCCTAAATTTATAACAATTATTTCCTCGCAAAAAATCACCTGGAAAAATGAAAACAATTTATTGTATAAGTGGTCTGGGCGCAGATGAACGGGCTTTTTCCCGTTTGAAGGTAGAAGGATATGATTTGATTTGTTTGCCTTGGTTAACTCCTTTGCCAAAAGAAAGCATCACTGAATATGCCACGAGGATGAGCAAGGGCATTACCGCAGAAAATCCTATTTTAATGGGGCTCTCTTTCGGTGGAATGATGAGCATTGAGATTTCAAAACTGATTCCGGTTGAAAAAGTAATATTGATCTCCAGCATCAAGTCAAATAAAGAGTTGCCCAGGTGGATGAGGCTGGCAGGTAGTTTAAAGCTGAACAGATTATTCCCCATGCGTTCCTTTAGGTTAACAGAGCCGATTCAAAACAGGTTTATTGGAATTACACTTCCAGACGAAATAGAAATGGTTCGTTCCTATCGAAGAAATGCGCCGCAGGTTTATATGGACTGGGCAATCAACGAAGTCTTAAACTGGCGCAACAATTTGCAGCCTTCTCCCATTTATCATGTTCATGGCGATGCGGATAGAATATTCCCGGTCAATAATGTTTCTCCAACCTATATCATTAAAGATGGCGGTCATTTTATGATTATGAATAAGGCTGAAGAAGTAAACGCTGCTCTGCAAAAAATATTATCAACCTGATATCCGTTTGTTTCGTACCTGGATATTTGTTGTCATAAACCGGACCTTTCATAAGCCGGACAATAATATTTCTCAAAAAACTTTATAGAAAAGGAATTTATCCACCTTTGATAACAGCATTGAACTTTTGATCCTGTTTCAACATTAATAAAGCATATTGCCCAAATTTTTTCAAATGATTTTTAAGAGATTTCTTGTTAAGAAAATTATTTTATTGTTTATTTTTTCTGCGGCTGCCTATAGCGGGCTTGCGCAAAATACTTTTTTTGCTGATGCACCTGAGCCGGGCTTTAGAAATGTGAAACAAAAAAGAGTAATTGTTCCGTCTAAGTATCGCACACTGAGACTAAATTCCGCAGGATTGCTGTCGTTTTTAAAATTACTTCCAACCGAGCAAAAACTCACCATCCGGGAATTTGCACCGGTGTTAAATTTGCCGATGCCGGACGGCACTGTAGCAAGATTTCGTATTTGGGCAAGTTCGGTGATGGCACCCGAACTTGCGGCTGCAAACGCCGACATAAAATCATTTACGGGACAAGGGATTGATGATCCTACAGCCATCCTTAAATTGGATTGGACAAAATTTGGCTTAAATGCAATGATTCTATCATCGCTAACCGGCGCTGTTTTTATTGATCCTTATGATCAGCAAACTACCAGCAATTATATTTCTTATTACAAAAAAGATTACCAAAAAAAGGATGCTTTTTCGGAGGTCGGCCCCCTCATCCGTCCCCAGGCTTTCAACAAGCCAACTACACAAAGCGTATTGGCGGGAGGAACATGTATAGGTACTCAATTAAGAACTTATCGCCTGGCAATTGCCTGTACACACGAATATGCTATTGCTGCTACCGGGCTTGCAACGCCAACAGTAGCAGATGCGCTGGCGAAAATTGCAGTTACCACAAATAGAGTGAATGGTGTTTATGAAAGAGAGTTAGCCATCAGAATGGTATTGGTAGACTCCGTATCGAAAGTGATATTTACAAAAGCATCGAATGATCCATTCACAGGTAACAATGATGGGAATACACTAATTGACGAGAGCCAGACGGTAATTGACGATAGTATTGGCAATGCAAACTATGATATCGGGCACACCTTTAGTACTGGTGGCGGTGGCGTCGCCTATTTAGGGGTTGTATGCGCCAATGGTTTTAAGGCAAGTGGAATAACGGGATCATTAAATCCAGTTGGTGATGGATACGATATTGACTATGTCGCTCACGAGATAGGTCACCAGTTTGGCGCCAACCATACCTTCAATTCAACTGCAGGATTTTGTAGTGGTAATGGATCTTCATCTTCCAACGCTGAACCCGGAAGTGGAAGCACCATTATGGCGTACGCCGGTATTTGTTCATCAGATGATTTGCAATTTAATAGTGATGCCCAGTTTCATGCTTTAAGTTTCAATGAAATTACTGCCTATTCAATCAATGGTGGTGGCAATGACTGTGCTGGAATTTCCTCTACAGGAAATAATCCTCCAGTTGTAAATGCGGGTCTTGATTATGTGATTCCAAAATCAACTCCGTTTAGTCTTGCCGGAACTGCAACGGACGCCAACGGTGATGTGCTGACTTTTAGCTGGGAACAAATCAATGTTGGTGGCCCTTTTGGCAGTTGGAACAATCCTTCCGGCAATGCTCCTTTATTTCGGTCTTTTGTTCCGAAATCTATACCCATCCGATTTTTTCCAAAAATTTCCGATGTAATCAATAATACTACTACAAAGGGAGAGCTATTGCCTTCCTATGCCCGGACCATGAATTTCCGGCTTACAGCCAGGGACAACAAGGCGGGTGGAGGTGGAGTTTGTTTTGACGAAATGGCTGTGACTGTAAATTCAACGGCGGGCCCTTTTCTGGTAACCTATCCTAATACAGGCGGCATTACCTGGCTGGTAAATGATTTCAAAACAATCACCTGGGATCCATCTGGTACAGCATTGGCGCCGATTAGTTGCAGTAATGTAAAAATTGAACTCTCAACGGATGGTGGCAATACCTACCCTGTAACAATCCTTGCCATCACACCCAATGATGGAGCTCAGGAAATTCAGGTACCCAACAATGTGACCGCAACAGCAAGGATAAGAATTACAGCCGTGGGCAATGTTTTTTATGATATTTCAAACGCTAACTTTTCAATTCAAAATTCTCCTGCTGCGGATTTTGTTTTCAATAATCCTGTTCCAATAGCAGTATGTGGGGCAAGTAATTTATCCGTTAACTTAAACACAGCATCGTTGTCAGGATTTACTACTCCCATCAGTTTATCTGCTTCGGGCAACCCGGCCGGAACCACTGTTTCTATTGGTGCAAGTCCAATTTCTCCGGGTGATGCCACATCTGTTACACTCAATAATACGGGTTCATTATTAAGCGGCATTTACAATATAACCATCACAGGAATAGCAGGGGCAGTTAATAAAACAAGGATCATTCCGTTTATAGTAAGCAATACACCAATGGCTCCGGCGGCACTTAGTACACCACTTTACAACGCTATTGGCGTATCTACGCTTCCTTCGTTCAACTGGTCTGCCGCACCGGGTGCAAGATTTTATAAACTGGAAATATCCACCTCAAATACTTTTGCTTCCATCCTCCAGACAATTACAAATATTATTTCGCTGCCAACAGTTTTGACAACGGCTCTTGCAGAAAATACAATTTACTATTGGAGAGTAACCACAAGCAATGACTGTGCTACAAGTGCTCCTTCTTATACTGGTATTTTCAAAACTGGTCTTCCCACCTGTAAAAGCAGCACGGATGTACCCAAATCAATTGCTGCATCCGGAACTCCAGTGATTTTTTCAACCATTGTGATACCTGCAGCCAATGCAGTTGTTATCAACGATCTGAATATCGTTGGATTAGCGGGTACACATAGTTATGTTGGAGACATTACCGTAACGCTAACCAGCCCGTCGGGTACAAGCGTTGATTTATTTGACCAGATTTGTACAGACAGTGAAGATTTTGACATTAATTTGGATGACGAAGCGGTCCTCGTTAATATTCCCTGTCCCCCTACAGCCAGCCAAACTGCAAAGCCCGCAAATCCACTTTCCATATTCGATGGTGAAAACAGCGCTGGCACCTGGACTCTTAAAATAAGAGATAATTTTAATAATGATGGCGGCTCTTTAATAGGCTGGGGTTTATCAATTAACGATTGTATTATTTTTTCAACGCCTATCTCAACTATGCCATGGACCCAGCTTTGTGCGCCTTTAGCGACAACATCGCTTACATCCAATTTAACGGGAGCTACTTATCAATGGCAGGTAAATACGGGGGGAGGATTTACAAATATTTCCAATAATTCAAATTACGCTGGTGCAACGACCGGCTCATTGCAAATAACCAATGCGCCTTCTTCATGGACAGGTTATCAATATCGCTGTATGGTGGATGGCAGCAATAGTACTGCATTTACGATCGGCTTCACAAGTACCTGGAACGGATCTGTAAGTAATGCGTGGGAAAATGCTGCAAACTGGAATTGCAATAGCATACCTGATGCTAATACGGATGTACTAATTAATAACGGAACAGTGGTAGTAAATTCAAATGCTGTCTGCAAGAGTATTAAAGTAAATCCGGCAGCGTCATTAACCGTCAATTCTGGATTTAAATTAACAGTAGTACACTAGGCAAAAACGATGGCAGGCCGGTGCAGAATTAAAAAGACAAATGATAAAAATATAAAAAAGGGTTTCAACCAATTCTGTTGAAACCCTTTTTTATGAATAGAATTTTATTTTAATAATGCCATCTTACAAATGCTTCCATGGCTGCGTATTTGGTTAACCCAAGTTGCGCATAAAGGTCGGCGGTATTGCTGTTTCTTTCCTCTGCCCGTTGCCAGAATTCACGGCTGTCATCGCCCATAAAGGGAACCATGTCTTTCTGCGATTGGTGTATAAAAATACCATAGCGCTTCTTCATCACCTGGTCCGGACTCATTGGAATCGCCATTTCAATTTCTGAGATATCCCATTCCTGCCAGGCTCCTTTGTATAGCCATACCCAGCAGTCTTTTATCCATTCGTCTCCTTCGGCTTTAATTCTTTTGAAGGATTCAAATATAATGTCAAGACAAACCTTATGAGTGCCATGCGGATCAGCAAGATCGCCGGCACAAAATACCTGGTGCGGTTTTATTTTTCGCAACAGGGCCATGGTTATTTGTACATCTTCTTCACCCATCGGATTTTTCTGAATGGTACCGGTTTCGTAAAACGGCAGATTTTGAAAATGGATCTGGTCGTCTTTCAAACCGACATATCTGCAGGTTGCTTTTGCTTCGCATCTTCTAATCAGTCCTTTAATCTGCCTGATCTGATCGGTGTCTAACTGGTTGGTTGCTTTGTTTTCCAGAAAATGCCGGGCTTTGTCTAAAATAGCTTTCGACATATTGCTGTCTATTCCGCTTAATTCCTCAAAGCCTACTGCAAAATCAAGAAAGCGTGTTACAAACTCATCGGTAACGGCAATATTGCCACTCGTTTGATAGGCCACATGAACTTCGTGCCCCTGGTCATGTAACCGCATAAACGTTCCGCCCATACTAATGATATCATCATCTGGATGAGGAGAAAATATCATACACCGTTTTGGTTGTATTTCACTTCTTTCAGGGTGCCCTGGTAGTATTGCATTGGGTTTTCCACCCGGCCATCCGGTAATGGTATCACGTAACATATAATATACCTGCAGATTTATCTCATAGGCATCTCCTTTTTCCACCAATAAATCACCCAAAGAGTAATCATTGTAATCCTTATTAGTGAGCATCAATACCGGCTTGCCTGTTTTTAAAATCATATTGGTAACAGCCTTGCGTATCATTTTGGGCGTCCATTCAATTTCTCCGGTAAGCCATGGATATTTGATACGGGTTAATTCGGAAGCTGCCATTTCATCAATAACAAAAACACAGTCACTGTGCGTTTGCAATAAACTTGCGGGCACCTGTTCGGTTACATTACCCTCAACCGATTTTGCAACAATTGCAGATTTGAATCCCCATGCAAGTAGAATGATTTTTTTTGCCTTAATTATAGTGCTTATGCCTGCTGTAATTGCTAACCGTGGAACCCGGGTTATGTTTTGAAAATCTTTTACATTGGCAATTCGGGTAGAGTTTTCCAAAGTAACCAACCTTGTTTTAGAATAGATACTTGATCCAGGCTCGTTAAAACCAATATGCCCGTTATTTCCTATCCCCAATATTTGAAGATCAATTCCACCTGCCTGTTCAATTTTTTCTTCCAACTCATGACAATGCTTTTTTATACCATCCTTCTCCCAGCCACCATTGGGTATATGGATGTTTTCGGGGTTAATATCCACATGATTAAAAAGGTAACGGTGCATGAAACTCCAATAGCTTTGCACAGCCTCTCTTTCCAATGGATAATATTCATCCAGGTTAAAACTGATCACATTTTTAAAACTTAAACCTTCTTCTTTATGCATCCGCACCAACTCCCTGTAGAGACTGATAGGGGAGGAACCCGTTGCCAATCCTAAAACGCAGTTTTGCCCTAGCCCTTGTTTCTGCCGGATCAATAATGCAATTTCACCAGCAGCAAATACTGACCCCTCAACCGGAGTGGCAAATATTCTTACGGGTATTTTTTCAAAAGATTCAACCATAAAAAGATTTTAATTTTTTAAATAAGTAACAAAGTAATAAAAAGAAGTTTACACAACCATAAGATACCATCAATAAATTTTGAGTTGATCTAAGGCCTTTCTCTTTTATAGTACCTTATTTTGCAGGTGCCGGTTTTTAATTTATTTCAATTAACACACGACTGTTTTCAGTCAAATTACTGGAATAAACCATTCTTTGAAGCGATAACCATTCTTAAGTTGTAAAAAATGTGAATGGGCTAATGATTGATAAAAATGGTATATAAAGGCTGTTAAACATTTCAAAACATTTTTGATGTAAATTATTATCAAAGATTTAATTATGGTACTTTTGGCGCTGATAAAATTCTACGTATGAGTATCGGTTGGATTATTTTTATTATTGCCACCATCGGTTGGCATATTGGTATGTATGGTATGTTTATAAAAGCCGGCATTCCTGGTTGGAAAGCACTGGTTCCGTTTTACAATACCTGGTGCATCGTTGAAAAGATCAAATTAAAAAAATGGTGGTTCTTTTTTCAATTGGTTCCAATTGCAGGACAATTCATCACTATTTGGATCTTGATAAAATTTGTTGAGCATTTTGGCCGTTTCGGGATTGGGCACCATGCCATGACTGTTTTTTTACCATTCATTTATTTTCCTTACCTGGGTTTTTCAAAAGATGAACGATATGCCGGTGAAGGAGTGGCGAATAATTACAAAAAATCAGCTACCAGGGAATGGATTGACGCGGCGGCATTTGCAGTTGTAGCAGCCACGCTTATCCGCACCTTTGTATTTGAGGCCTACACTATCCCAACACCCTCAATGGAAAAAACCTTGCTGGTCAATGACTTTTTATTTGTAAGTAAATCTGCCTATGGTCCACGTATTCCCAATACGCCCGTTGCCATGCCTTTTGTGCATCACACCATGCCTTTTGTAAACGCAAAATCTTATTCGGAATGGATACATATTCCTTATACGAGATGGTTTGCAGAACCGGTTCAAAGAAACGATGCAGTGGTATTTAATTTCCCTGCCAATGATACCTTGATCAATGATGAGGTAAATTTCGGTTCTAAAAAAACTTATTATGATGCCATCAGAGAAATGGGGAGAGATCAGGTTTGGCAAAACTTTGCAGATTTGATTATTACAAGGCCGGTGGATAAGCGGGAAAATTTCATTAAACGATGTGTGGCAATTGCGGGTGACACAATTGAGATAAAAAATACATCCCTGTATATCAATGGAGTGGCACAGCCTTATCCGGGCGAGTCTGAGTTGTATTACAATGTGCAAACCACCAGTCCTTTGGATGAGGATGAATTGCAGTCTTTTGGAATACATACCGATCCGGAACAACAGGAATTCAGAGGCTTTGGTAACGGATTGTATATTATTAACATGACACCGGGCGAAAAGAAAAAATTGGCTGCACTTAAAAATGTTGTGAAGATAGATGTGCAAATCAACGCTGTTAGCGATGGTCTTTACCCTTATTATGATACGGCTGTACATTGGAGCATAGATAATTTTGGACCTTTATGGGTTCCAAAAAAAGGTGCTACCATACAGTTAACGCCCGATAATTATATCCGGTATGAGCGTTGCATCAGAACCTACGAAGGCAACGAGTTAGAAAATAAAAATGGTAAAATGTATTTGAATGGGGCAGAGGCCACCAGCTACACTTTTAAAATGAATTACTACTGGCTAATGGGCGACAACCGCCACAATTCACTGGATAGCCGCTATTGGGGTTTTGTACCGGAAGATCATGTGGTGGGAAAAGCCTCTCTGATTTGGTTTAGTTGGGAAAAAGGTCCACGCTGGAAAAGATTGTTCAACGTGATCAGATAATTTTATTTCCCGATTATATAATCTGTAATTTTAGAAATCTATCCTCCTGGCATCTGTGCAGGAGGATTTTGCATCTATAGGATTGGCATTAACCGGACTGAAAATTAATGATGAATGTTTATAAACATCACCGAACCATAAATTAATTAAGGGATAACATGAATAAAAAAGACATTCATTTTTCTGTAGCTGTATATAACTCTGCTGAAGAATTAAATCCTAATGACGAGGCGTTGTTAGCTGCAGCACGGGAGGCAACAAAGAATGCCTATGCTCCCTATTCAAAATTTTTAGTAGGTGCTGTTGCGGCCCTGGCCAATGGGGAAACAGTAAGTGGCACCAACCAGGAGAATGCGTCCTACCCGGTAGGTATATGCGCTGAAAGGGTATTGCTTTCCTGCATTGCAACACTTTATCCCGGGATTGCGGTTCATACCATCGCTATCAGCTATAATAACGTAAATGGAGATAGTACCCATCCCATCTCACCCTGCGGAATTTGCAGGCAAAGCCTGGCAGAATACGAAGAGCGGGTAAATCAACCAATCCGGATTGTTTTAAGTGGCCTGTCAGGAGAAGTTTACATCATTGAAAAAGCCAGCCATTTGTTACCGCTTTCTTTTAGCGCCAGTGATTTTGGATAATGACATTTGCAGCTTCCACCTGTTTATCATTGCTGTATTTTAGTATCTTTTTATTGACCAAACTTTATATTACTAATGTACTTGAAAGGCGTCGCACTCTTGTACGTTTTTTCTCTATTGTACTTTAATTGTGTTTTGCAATTCAATGATATGGAGTGTGGAGCAATTCAGTAAACTATAATTCATGAATAGTTTTATCGAAATCAAATTTTCAGAATAGCGTTTGTACTCCGTTGGCAAATTTTCCTTCATGATCTAATAGCCATTTTTTTCGCCAAACATCTCCACTGTAGCCGGTTAAATCTCCATTGCTACCAATCACCCGATGGCAGGGAACAATAATGCTGAGGGCATTGCTCCCATTGGCGGTACCTACTGCCCTGATGGCTTTTATATTTTTAATACGCTTTGATAGTTCCATATAGCTGATCGTTCTGCCGAACGGGATGTTGAGTAATTCAGCCCAGACCTGTTGTTGAAATACGGATCCCGACTGCTGAAATGGAAAAGCAAAAGCCGTTCTAACCCCATCAAAATATTCTTTCAATTGCCTTTCGCATTCCATGCTAAGCGGATGATTGCTTTCTTCTTTCGCTTCAATATTAATACCTGTTCCCGGCTTTTTTAAAGTGGTATTGAATAGCACAGAATATATGTATTCATCGCCGGCTTTTATTTCCAGTAAGCCAACAGGAGACTGAAAAAACGAAATTTGTATGGGCATTAAAAATATATTGAAAAATTTGGATGAATGTTTGTTGATTTGCCTAAAATGCAATTCCTTTGAACAGGAAATGAAGCTCACCATGAACACAATTAAAAGCGAAGGTAAATTTATAGAAAAAGCAATGAACGCCATTGCAGATCCTTGCAGGTTATCAATTTTACAGGAAATTTCACGCAAAGGCGAAATATGTTGCGGCGATGTGCAGGGACTTACAGGACTATCGCAGCCTACCTGTTCACATCATATCCGGTTACTGTCCGACAGTGAATTGATTCAATGCAGAAAGGACGGTCGCAATCATTTTTTTACATTGAATAAGAACAATTTTAAAAAAGTAAGTTCCTTTCTTGAAAAATTCCACGAAGTTTAACTACCCGATTTTTGCCCCATTTTTTACTGGTAAGTCCGGTTGTAATAGCACCACTTCGTTCTGCTCGTTGTAAATACCCAATACGAGGCATTCGCTGATAAAGTTAGCAATTTGTTTCGGAGGAAAATTTACAACAGCAATAACTTGTTTACCGCAAAGTTCTTCTTTACCGTAAAGTGCCGTTATTTGTGCAGATGATTTTTTGATACCCAATTCGCCAAAATCAATGGCGAGTTGCCAGGCCGGTTTCTTTGCATTTGGGAAATCTACCGCTGTTACGATTGTGCCGACACGAATATCTACTTTTTCAAAATCTTCCCAGGAAATCATAGTGGAGTGGCTTTAACGACTGCATCGATATTGAGTCTGCCATAGATGTGAGGAAAAACTGCATTGATGGAAGGTGCCAGTTCGTATTTTAATTCGGCCATCAACTTTGTTTCATCAATTTGCAATAATAAAAGATCAGGTACATTCTGATAATAGCGTTCTAATACACCTTCTACCTGCTTTTCTTCACTGGCATGGATAAACCCTTCAACCGCCAGCGACTCGGCTGCATAGAAGCCCTGCTGTAATGCAAGTTCCCATTGAGGGGCAGTCACTACATGATAGATCATTCGTCTAATAATTTTACCAGCGTTAATATTTCCTCCATTTTGTAGCGGTTGCGGTCATTGTCAAAACATTTACTCAATTCTTCCAGTAAAAAACGGATGATGCGCTTATTGCTCAACGGCCGGAAATAAACAGGAGCTGGTGTAACAGAAATGCGTTTAAAATAGTTTTCAACGTCTTTATGCGAATAGATATTTCCATTCAATGGATCAATGAAAAAGTTTATTTTTTCAGCGCTATGTCCGGCAGGATTCAGGAAATCATATTGTGGATCAAAATAGCCCAATATAAACTGTCTTGGAATATTGGTAGCTTTCACAGGTATATCCAACTTATCGCACAACACTAAATATAAAATGCCGTTGCTGATGGCATTGCCTTTTTTTGTTTCCAGCGTTTTGGTTATCAAAAAATCTTCTGGCTGGCTATAGGATATTTCGACACCTTTTTGTTTGTAATAATTATACAAAATGCTGGTCATTACATTTATTTGCTCAAGCGGTGTAAGGTAGTTATTCAGCTCCAGCCAAATATTGCGGCGCAGTTTTTCTATCTCTTGCAATGATTGTACCTCCAGCATTTCAGGATAATGATAACGTGCCACCAACAATGCACCTTGTAATAATTCGCAGTTGCCATTTTTCCAACTGATAAAATCATTGGTAAGATCTCTGAAATGTAATTTATGGATAATCGTTTCAATCCTTTCCTGTATTTCTTCCTGGTTGGTATTTTCCCATAAATTTTCAAGATTAGGAATGATCTCTTTTCCAAAAGAAATGATCTTGCTGCTAACAGTATGAAACACTTCTTCATCCGGATCATCGATCAGATGGAAAAGTGCTGATATTTCTCTATTCTCTACCAAGATTTTTATTTTGAAATGAAATTCGTTAAATGGACCTATATAACGAAGTTAAAATTTTCCACAGGGATGTGTATAAACGTACATATAAATATTAGGCAAATACCTGCCAGACTATTTGCTGCTATCATTGATTTAAAAATCGGATCGTTGAGTGGCTGCTGATAGCATTAGAAATCTTTGAAGATACCTGATTTAATGGCGGGCCATTCATCTTTGATAATACTGTAGTAAACGGAATCCCTAACCCTGCCTTCTGAAGTAATCTGGTGCTTTCGGAAAATGCCTTCCTCTTTGGCACCAATCTTTAAAATAGCCTTTCTTGATTGCAGATTGATGGCGTCCGTCTTTATTTCAACCCGGTTAAATAGTAATGTTTCAAAAGCAAATTGCAGCAATAAAAACTTACAGGCTTTATTAAGAACTGTCCCATGAAAATCAGGGTGTAACCAGGTCCAGCCAATTTCCAGTCTTTTATTGGCAAAAGATATATTCCCAAAACGGGTTGATCCAGCCACCCGGTTGTGTTGTTTGTCAACAATTAAAAAAGGGTGGGAGAGCATGTTGTTTCTTTCTGCGATGGCAGACTGTATGTAGTCTTGTAAATGTGCAGGTTGTGTTAAATTACTCATACCAACCTCCCAGATTGCAGGGTGATAGGCGATTAGATTGAGTGTCTCAAAATCCTCTTTTTGTAATGAACGAAGGATGACTTTTTTATTTTCTAAAACGATATCCTGCTCAAAAAATATTGTTTCATTCATTGTTTTAGAATTTTTCTTTTACCATAGCAGCTACAATTTTATCGATTGGCAAAGTAAGTTTTTCAGCAGAAAATACTTCCCATTCCACAAAACGAAAACTTTCTATTTGGTGAGACTCGCTATAAAGCTTTAGCTGCTCTTCATCAAAATCAAAATCTTTATTTTTCAACTTTACTTTGATTGGCTCCAAAGCTTTTGCAAAGTAATAAATAGATAAAATCTGGTGAGCGGAGTTGAAGGCACTTTGTTGGAAAAAATCAGTTGTGTAAATATGATCACCAATCTCCACATCGAGGTTCATTTCTTCTTTAAATTCTCTCTTCAGGCAATCCCTGGTGCCTTCACCAATCTCCAATCCTCCACCCGGAAATTTGGTATAGTAGGCACCCCTGATAAATTCATCGCTTACCAGCACTTGTTTGTCTTCATTCAATAAAATCCCATACACCCTCACGGAAATTACCAATCCCATATTGTTATTTTTTTACTCTTTTGAAATAATTCCAGGCTACCACGGCCAGGATGATCAGCGAAATAATAACCGGTATCCAAAATGCATAAGGTGTATCCTTATAAGGTATTGGTACGTTCATGCCGTAGATACTGGCAATCAGAATGGGTACCGTTAACACTATGGTGAGTGTTGTAAGGCGCTTTAAAACTTCGTTCTGGTTATTGCTGATAATACTGGCAAATGCATCCAATGTACTGCTTAGAATATTGGTATAAGTATTGGCCATTTCCAATGCCTGGCTGGTTTCCACAATTAAATCATCTAAAAAATCTTTTTCATCTTCATTCAATTGTAAGAAGTTGGTGCGTACCATTTTCATCATCAACAGTTCGTTGCTTCTGAGAGCAGTTAAAAAATACACGAGGCTTTTTTGAATTCGCATTAACTGTAGCAGCTCTTCGTTCCTGTTAGCAACATACAACTTGTGCTCAAGGTTATTCCTGCGCAAATTAATTTCTTTCAGATAGTCCTGGAAATTGTTGGTGATTTTTTCAAATATTTTTAGCACCATCATGTTCTTCTTATCCGGATTACGATTTTGAAACGTGTTCAAAAACTTTTTGATGGCTTCGTTTTCAAACGAATTAACTGTTACAATCTGGTTATGTGTAAGAATGATACAAATTGGAATCGTTATATAAAATGCATCACTGTCGTTGAACGAATTGTTTTCGGTAGGCGTTTTAATCACAATCAATTTTACATTGTCATCAATTTCGTAACGGCTACGTTCATCTATATCTAATGAATCTTTTAAGAAGTCAATAGGTATTTCAAGCGATTCGCTCAATTCAGAAAATTCTTCCTGCCTAAGTGGTGGCAATACATTGATCCATGTTCCGTCCTCAGGCTTATCAATTGCAATGGTTTGGTGTTCTACGTTTTTAAAATACTGAATCATTTTTTTAGGGCTTGAAGTTGATTGTATCCTGTTAACTTTTATTTTGCACGTATCCTCTTCTATCTATAAACCGACTTCAAAATAGCTATTCGTTTTTGAATAGAATTGCTATAAAAAAAAGTGAACCTGTGCCCCTTTTAGTCCTTGTCCTATCACTATCTCGACTACCTGGTGACAAAATTAATCAGCAATTTCGAGTTCTCCTTTAAACACAAATTCCGCAGGGCCACAAAGCCAGATGTTTTCAAAATGCTGGTCATTTATTTTGTCAAACTCAACACTCAACTGTCCTCCCGGAGTTTTTACAAGTACTGTATTGAATCCATTTTCATTATGGGCAGACAAGAGGGCAGCAGCCGTTACACCGGTACCACAACTTAGTGTTTCATCTTCTACACCCCGTTCATAAGTTCTTACAAAGATGGAGTCTTCCGATAACGATTCTACAAAATTTACATTTAAGCCTGATGGGGCAAACTCTTTGCTGTACCTAATTTCGTGACCGGTTTCAACAACATCAATATCTTCTACCTCAGTGGCAAATTTCACAAAATGAGGCGAGCCTGTATTCACTACTGCATAAGAATTATGATAGGATACTTCATTTACATTTTGCATTTGCAAACTTACCGTTCCATCGCTATCGATTTCTGCCATATGCTCTCCATCAATCGCAATAAAATGATAGGAACTTCTGAATATCCCCCTGTGACTCGCAAACTTTACAAGGCATCGTCCTCCATTTCCACACATGGTACTTTCATTGCCATCAGAATTATAGTACACCATTTCAAAATCGTATCCTTCCTTTTTTCCTAACATCATTAATCCATCCGCACCTACACCAAAATGCCTGTTGCAAATTAGTTTGATTTGTTTAGTTGTTAAATCTGGGTATTCATTTTCCCTGTTATCTAATATTACAAAGTCATTGCCCGTTCCCTGGTATTTATAAAACTCCACTTTCATTTATTATAAATTTGAATCTGCAATTATATTTAAAGATTGTTTAATTAAATTCTCTACCGCATGCCCACCATCTTTTGAAAATTCCTTACTAATCCTGTTGGCCACGATGGCATTTAGGCTAAGGCAATGATGACCGAGCGCTTTTCCCAATCCATAAATGGCTGAGGTTTCCATTTCAAAATTAGTGATATGATTATTGCCAAAATGAAATGTTGTTAGATTGTCAATCAACTGCGGATAGGCAAGTCCGAGACGCAGCACTCTTCCCTGTGGACCATAAAAACCCGGACAGGTTACGGTGATGCCCTGGTGATAGTTAGCTGTGAAATGTTTTAATAAAAAAACACTGGCCATTTGAATATAGGGCGACACATTACCAGAGCTTAATTGTGTGTGTGTATTAAACGCCTGTAAAATTTGTTTTTCTTCTTCATTGTTTTCCATCCTATAAAAATTCATCAGGTTATCTAGCCCCAGCCCATGGGTAGAAGCCACAAAACTGTCTACTCCAATTTCCTTTTGCAGTGAGCCCGAAGTGCCAAAGCGAATAATGTTAAGAGCAGTAAGTTGTTCCTTAATGGTTCTTGTTTCAAAATCAATATTTACCAACGCATCCAATTCATTTAAAACAATATCAATATTATCCGGCCCGATACCTGTGCTTACACAACTCAATCTCTTGTTGCCAATATAACCAGTATGAACAATAAATTCACGATGCTCATTTTCAAATTCCACTTTGTCGAAATGCTTGCTTACTTCCTTCACCCGGCCCGGGTCTCCTACAGTAATAACAGTGTTGGCAATTTCTTCCGGCTTGCAATTAATATGGTAAACGGCCCCCCGGTTGTTGATGATTAATTCCGATTCTGCTATTCTGCTCATACTTTTTTGTTTAGATTCCCGAATTTCGCACTAACTATTTACAATTTCTAATAAAAAAATATCCTATTTTTGCAGCGCAATAAAAAACAGGTTGTAAGGAGATGTTTATAAAGAAGAAGAATTAATATTGCACGATTCTTTTTTAGATCTTTAGAAGTTCCTTTTACATAATGCAGTTTTAAAAGGTCCTGTGGCCGAGTGGCTAGGCAAAGCTCTGCAAAAGCTTCTACACCAGTTCGAATCTGGTCGGGACCTCTTTTAATAATAAGTTCTTTTAGTGTTTGTTGGTGTAACTACTGTAAATACTGCATTACAGGGCATTGGTTGTATGGTGTTGTTGTTGTTTGTTGGCTTCTTTTATGGCTCTTTTCCGAGCCATTCACGAGCCATCATTTTTAAACACAAAAACCAGCGCATGTTATCACTTCGAACTTACTTAAGAACCAACCGGGCCAATCGCCTGGGTGAATGTGTGATTTATTTTATTGTTGGCGATGAGTGGATATCTTCCACCCTAAAAGTGCATCCGGATTATTGGGATGTGGCCAACGGTGTTATCACAAAGAAACACCCCAAATATTATGTTGTTAATCCAACCTTTCAGCAATTGAAGGGCCGGGCGGAGCAATGCATTTCCAACTATCAAACTTCCGGACAACCATTCTCCAGGCTGCATTTTGAAACTACTATTTTCGAAGGTCATGAAGAGGCCGACAATCCATGTTTTATAAAATTGATCGATCAATATACCAGTACCCAAAATTTAAGTTGGGGCCGGATAAAACATTATGATCAGCTAAAGAAAGACATCCAGGCAATTGTTTTACGGCCACGCATAAAAGATATCACTTATCAATTTGGATTAAAGCTGCAGGGATATTTGCGCAAAAAGAAAGATCAGAATAACAATGAAAATACGATCGTTCGTAAAATGAGAATGCTCAAAGCGCTTGTACATTTTGCGCAGAAATTGAAAATATTATCTTTTGATCCGCTGGTAGATATTAAACTGAAAGAAGCCAAAACCAACAAAAAATATTTGACAGCCGATGAGTTGGAAATATTAGAATCTCTTTATAAAGAAAACTCATTACCAGGTAACCTGCAGCAGACACTACGCTACTTTTTATTTTCTTGTTATACTGCCTTGCGATACTCTGATATCATTACACTTACAATTGACCAGGTTAAAACAGGATCAGCAATTACTACCCAGGAGAAAACAGATAAGCCGGTTTCCGTTCCCGTAATTGCCCAGGCCCGGGCACTGATTAGCACCGGCGGCGATGGATATTGCTTTAAAACATTTACTAACCAGGCAACCAACCGGTTTTTAAAACTGATCATGGAGACGGCCGGCATTGAAAAAAGAATAACTTATCACTGCAGCCGCCATACTTTTGGAACGCTGTCGATTTATTGGGGCATCCCTACGGATGTAGTTGCTGAGCTAATGGGCATTGATTTAAAGACGGTGAAAATATATGCCCAGATCGTTGACCAGGTAAAAATCAGGGAAATGTTGAAGTGGGAGCGAAAAACAGGGTAATTTTGATTTTTAACCAACATGCAACGGATACCCATACCATTTGAACATAAAGGAATTTCGTACCAGGGCGTTTTAATAAATATAGCCGGTGCAGGAAATACCGGCAGTGTATTTCACCTCATGATCAACAATTTTTACAAAGGCACTTTGATGTATACAAATACCTGGGTTTTTCATTCTAACAATGGGATGTTTAATGATATGGCCGATGAATTTGGATATTTTGTAATGGCGTGGTATGGCTAAACAATCATAGAATTGTAAAGTAAAAAAGCCAGGTGCACAATACCAAAGCATTGCAATACATCCTGGCTAATGGCCCGTTTTGACCGTAGAACACGAATATATAAAATAATTTTGAAATAAAAATTGTATTCAGCTTTGCACGCGGGGTGCATTGCTGCACGTTAAAAAATCCGACATTTTACAGGTGGCGCCTGATCAGTGCAATTTTCAATTCCTGCAGTAGTTTTAGCTGCGCCCGGATCTGATCTTCCCGCTGTTCTATTCCTTTGACCAGGCTAACCGATTTTGTAAATTCGGTGCTGCAATTTTGCAACCTGGTACCATGGAGCGAAACCAAACTTTTAAAATCATCAATCCGGAGAAATACAATTACCGACCCGGTAAGGTACTGATGAAATGATTTTGATTTCCAGAGGCCATAGGATAGCGTAAAATAAAAATCCTTTTCCACTTC
>Ga0123337_10002873_pt1 | contig 19063 bp, 15 predicted proteins | sample frozenSSSSmetaG_FD_89792 | JGI IMG/M metagenome (GOLD analysis project Ga0123337, IMG submission 89792) | Glacier valley bacterial and archeal communities from Borup Fiord, Nunavut, Canada, to study Microbial Dark Matter (Phase II) -... | ecosystem: Environmental > Aquatic > Freshwater > Ice >... | reverse complement strand
TGAAAACCTCTTAAATAGAATGGTAATAGGAAAACCTTTTACTTATAAAAATATGTATGAAACATATGCCTAATTCAAAAAATTTTTATCTTAATCTTTCTCTTAAAGTTATCATCTCTCTGGCTGGAGAGGCATTGTTATAAAGAATATTAAAAACTGCGGATACAATTGGCATATCTAATCTGTAAAAAATATTTATTTCATGCACACTTTTAACTGCATAATATCCTTCTGCAATCATGTTCATCTCAACTTGTGCAGATTTTACGCTATATCCCCTTCCAATCATATTGCCAAACATTCTATTGCGACTGAATTGGGAATAAGCAGTCACCAGTAAATCACCTAAATAGGCCGAACCTGTTAAATCGCGATAAGTAGGAAAGAGTGTATCAACAAAATTTTTAATTTCTTGCATAGCATTAGAAACTAAAACGGCTTGAAAATTATCTCCATATCCTAAACCGTGAGTTATACCACAGGCCAAAGCAATTATATTTTTCATTATTGCAGAATATTCAATTCCATAAATATCTTGTGAAGGAAATGCATGGATATATCTACAAGTGATTAAATCTGCAAACAAGGATGCTGTTTGAATATTTTTTGAAGCAATTGTTAAATAAGATTGTTTTTCTAGAGCCACTTCTTCGGCGTGACAGGGACCAGCTATAACTGCAATATTTTCTGCTGAAACATGAAAATTTTGTTCTAACCAATCAGTAATTAAAATATTTTTTTCAGGTAACATTCCTTTAATACCTGATATTACTATTTTATTTTTTAAATCTTCAATTAACAAACTACTCATCGACTGTTGCAAAAAAGCCGCTGGTATTACTAAAATAACATATTGTGAGCCTGACAAAGCTTCCTTGATATCAGTAAATACTTTTACCTTATCATTATTGATGTTAACATCACTTAAATATTTTGGATTATGTCCAAATTTTGTAATATAATCTGCAATTTCAGAGTTACGTAACCACCATTTTATTTGAGAGTTCTCCCCTTCTGATAAAATTTTAACAATAGCCGTTGCCCAACTTCCTCCTCCAATTACAGTTATTAAAGAATCATTAGTTTTATCCACAGTGTTTTTTTTATTTTGCCTTGAAGATAAGTGATTTTAATTCTGTCCAAAAAAACAAACTTCATTACATAAAAAAAACCTTGCTAAGGCAAAGTTTTTTTGTTTAATAAAAATATAAATAAAAAAATTATTTTTTTCTATCATTTATATTATCAACTTTTTTTGCAATTAAATCTCCATTCTTCAATTTTTTGGAAACAACAGCAAAGGGTCCAATTACTATTTCTTCTTTCTCTTTTATACCATTTAAAATTTCAATGTTATCAAAGTCACTAATTCCGGTTTTCACTTCGTGTGCAACTGCTTTTCCATTTTCATAAACAAATACAATTTCTTTCATCTTCTCAACTTTAATTGGATTTTTATCATCATCTAAATTATTGTTTTGAGAATTATCTTTTGATTTTTTGATTTTTTGTGTGTCTTTTATTATAAGATCATCCGCATTTCTTGTTGTTACTGACGAAAGTGGAACAGATAAAATATTTGATTTTTTTTCTGTAATAATCTCAACAGAAGCAGTCATACCTGGCCGGAAAGGTGCTTTAGACTTTTTATCCGTCATTAAGATTTTATAAGAATCTTGAAGCATTCTTATTTTTACCTGAAATTCTGTAACAGCATCTGCAGAAGTTGTTGAGTTTGCAGTATTAGCAATTTCTGTAACAATACCCTTAAATTTAATATCTCTATCACTATACGCATCAACTTCAATAATAACCGTATCTTTTAAACTCACTTTTGTAATATCATTTTCATTTACATCAACCTGAACTTCCATATTATTTAAATTGGCAATGCGTAACATTTCTGTTCCCGCCATTTGAGAAGTACCAACTACACGTTCTCCTTTTTCAACAGATAATTTTGAAACTATACCGTTTACGGGAGAAAAAATTTCAGTTTTTCTTAAATTTGTTTGAGCATCTTTTAAAGAAGCCTGAGAACTTTTGAAATTATATTTTGCTGCCTGAACACTTTGCTTTGCTGCTTCAAGATTTTGTTTTGCAACAATAAAATTGGCTTCTGAAGTTTGAAAATCTGCATCAGAAATAACTTTTTGATCGTGAAGTTTTTTTTGACGTTCAAAATCCAATTTTGTGCGTGTAAATTGTGCTTCCATCTGACCAACCGTTGCCTGCATTTGACCTTGATTAGCTTCGCTACTTTTTACAGCAGCATTTGTTCTATCAACGGCTAACTGATAATTTTCTGGTCGAATTCTCAATAGTAATTGACCTTGTACCACCGAATCACCTTCTTTAACAAAAAGTTCTGTAATTTCACCAGATACATCAGGTGAAATTTTTACTTCAATTTCGGGTTGAATTTTTCCTGAAGCACTTACTTTTTCTATTATTTCTGCTCTTTTAGCTTTTTCTATTTCGACTTCTGTAGGTTTTTCTTTTCCAATCCATCCAGCAGATTTGGCAATAATGGCTATGATTAATAAAACACCAACCAAAATTCCTAAAATTAAAAGAATGCTATTATTTTTGCGTTTAGACATTTAATTAAATAAAAAGTTATTTTGCAATTTAAAATATAAGCGGTTTATTTTGATAGAAATCTAAAATTTTATTTCTAAAAATATAATTATATTTTGCTTGTACCAAATTTGCTTTTGCTTTCCCTAAATTAGTTTTAGATAAACTTAAATCAATAGAAGTTGAAAGACCCACTTGATATCGAGATTCTGTTCCTTTATAAGATAATTCTAACGATTCAACTTGCTTTTTATAAGCAAGGTATTGTTGCCCAGCAGTTACCATATCTACATAAGCTTGTTCAATTGTTTGCCTAAGCAACACTCGAGTATTTTGAGCAGTTAACTCTGATTGCTTACGCGTTATAACAGCAGAAGAAATCTTTGTTCGTGTTTGCCATGCATTAAAAATTGGTATTGTTAATGTTAAACCTACATATTTATTAAAATAATCTTTAAGTTGATGAAATAAGGGATAATCTTGAAAAGAAGGTGGTGTAAAGTTTTGGGGAAGTGAATAAACAGTATCACCTTTTACAAATCCGATTGGTTGAACATTACCTGATTGTTGACCCTGTACTGTAATTTTATTTCTATCTGAAAATTGTGAATTCAAATTGGCATTTAATGTTAGATAAGGATACAACCCTCCTTTTGCAATTCTAACAGCATATTGATTACTTTCAATTCTTGTATCTGCAGCTTTTATGTTAGGTTGAGAACTTTTTGCTACTTCAAAAATTTCGTTTGAATTTTTCTCATAATTAGAAATTTCAGGATCATTTAATGAAACTGTTTCAACTTCAAAATTAAAATCATAAGGTAAATTCATATTTTGCATTAAATTTAATTTTGCAATCCTTACATTATTTTGAGCGTTTACTAATGTTAATTCATCGTTCGCCAATTGCGATTTTATATCATATAAATCAAATTCAGGTTTTGAACCAGCCTTAACTAATTTTCCAGTTCTTTCTACTTGTTGTTTTGATGTTTCTACTTGAATTTTTGCAATCTCAACCTGCTCCTGGTTATTCATTACCTGCAAATAATAATTAATTACATTAAGTAAAACAGTATTTTTACTTTGTTCCGCATCATACTTAAATGCTTTAATTAAAGTTCTATTTTGTATTACAGTATGTTTTTGTTGTAAGCCTTTAAAAAAAGTCCATTGAAAATTTAATGAAGGATTCAAATATTGTTGTGTACCTTGTTCGTATTTATAAGTAGTTTGGTTTAATATCCTTCCAGCACTTAATCCATAAGGAATTTGCGCATTTAATGTAGGTAACAAACCAGTCCTGGATTGAAAATAGTTTACCTGACTATTGTTTAAATTCAAATTACTTTGCTTAATAGAAATACTATTGCCTATCGCATAATCAACGCATTCTTGAACAGTCCATTTTTTTTGTGCATTTACTGTTAAACCTAAAAACAGAAGAGCAACCCAACTATATTTTAATAGTTTCGTCATATAAGTAGAAATAAAAAATTATATTTTTTTAATTTAATTAATAATTATTGTGTTAATCAACAGGAGCAATATAAATTACATCTTTTACCCATTTTAAATGTTTTAAATAATTTATTACAATTGTTACTACTTCCGAATCAATTTCTATAAAATGATAGGCTAAATCATTTTTTCCTTTTCGGGAAACATTCATAGTAGCAATATTTATATCTTCATTTGAAAGAACATCTGCTATAAAAGCTATTGTCCCTCTTACATCTTCAGCTTTTATTATTAAAGTGTGCAAGCGAGCTGAAAAATCTGCTCTAAATCCATCCACCTCCGATATATTTATCATTCCACCACCCAAACTTTCACCAATTACTTCAACAGATTTTTCTGCAGATTTTAAATTAATTTTTATGGTATTAGGATGTAATGTTGAAGCATTACCACCTGATTTAAAATTATAATTCAACCCAATTTCCTTTGCGTGGTCAAATGAATTTTTAATACGAATATCGTCAGTTGCAAAATCCATTAAACCTGCAATTATAGCTCTATCACTACCATGTCCTTCATAAGTTCGTGCAAATGAATTGTAAAAAATAATTTCAACATACAATGGTATTGATTCCAAAATCCGTGTTGCTAATCTTCCAATTCTAACTACACCTGCAGTGTGCGAACTAGAAGGACCAATCATAACAGGACCAATCATATCAAAAATGCTGCTTCTTTCTGTCAAAATTATTTTATAAATAATAAGTTTACATTATGACAACAATAATTTTTAAATCAATTTATACAACAATGATAATGAGAAAATAAAATCAATCTTTCAAAAATTTGATAAAAGGTGAATTTCTTTGATAAAGTATATATTTTTATAGGATTATGAAAAATTTATCTTTTTTTAAAAATTTTAGAAAACAAAAAACCAATTGGATTTTTTTTAATTCGGCATTTGTAAAATCTAATTCTAAAATAATTTCTGTTTCAAACAGATCCTTTCAATATGGTGATGGAATTTTCGAAACAATGGTTGCAGAAAATGGAAAAATAAAATTTTTAGAAGATCATATAGAAAGATTATCAAATGGTTTATCCATATTAAAAATTGAGAAACCAACTATTTTAACCCATCAATTTTTAAATGATCTTTTAGTAAAAATTCTAAAAAAAAATAATTATAAAGAAATTGAAAAAAATCTTTATAGATTAAAATTACAGATTTGGCGTAAACCAGGTGGATTATATTCACCTGAAAACAATGAGGCTGAATTTTGCATTTCAATTGCAGAATTTAAACAAAAACAAATTGAAAAAAACAATGTTTTATTTTACGATGAAATTAATCTATCCTTTTCTACAATATCACCGTTAAAAACATGTAATTCACTTCCTTATATAATGGCATCACTTTCAAGGAAAAAATATAATGTTGATGACATGATTCTTTCGACCAAAGATGGTTATATAAGTGAATGCACTTCAACTAATATATTTTGGATAAAAGATGATACAATATTTACTCCCTCATTGTATACTGGTTGCATTGATGGCATTATGCGAAAGCAAGTGATTAATAAATGTTCGGAGTTAAATATAAATATTGAAATAGGAGAATATTCAAAAGATTTTATATTAGATGCTGATGCAGCTTTTACAAGTAATGTTACAGGCTTCCATCCCATTAAAAAAATTGAAGAGAAAAATTTTTCAATAGATATTGCACAAAAATTTATTCAAAATTTAAAACTATAAAAACGTTATAATTATGAAAATGCTAAAAATCAATTTACCTCTACTCCTATTCTATTTTATTTCAAATTTTGGATATGCTCAACTTAGTTCTAAAAGCTTTGATCATAAAGATTTTAACAAAATTAAAGTTTCTGGCAATTTTAATGTAATTGTTAAGAAAGGTGATGTATTTAAAATTACTGTAACAGGTGAAAAAAGAGATATAGATGAGGTAATTAGCGATTTAAAAAATGCTGAATTAACAATCTCGTATGAAAGAAAGGCTCTAAGAACAAAAAGAACAAATATTGAAATTATTTTACCAAAGTTACAAGCAGTAAATTTTGAAGGAAGTACCAGAGCAAATATAGAAGCCGGATTTAAAATTGATTATTTTAATTTGTATTCATCAGGATCGACAGAATTAAATGTTGAAATGGAAGCCCAAAAAATATATCTTGATCTTTCAGGAAACTCGACTTTAAGTATAAAAGGTAAAGGAGAAGATTTACAAGCCAATATATCAGGTGCTTCTCTTTTAAATGCTTTCGATTTATTAGTTGAAGACGCTAAACTAGAAGTAAGCGGAACAAGTGGAGTAAGAATCAGTGTTTCAAATTCACTTACTGCTAATGCAAGTGGGACTGCGAAAGTTAGATATAAAGGAAGCCCTAGTCAAATGCAAAATAATGCAAGAGGTTTCTCTTCGATTAAAAAGGAAGGTTTGTAATTTTAAAAAAAAGGTATCTGAAAAATTAGATACCTTGTCATTTTATATCAATTATTTTTTTAATAGTTCAATATTAGCGTGTATTTTAACTTCATCACTCACTACTGCTCCTCCTGCCTCTGTTAATGCACCCCAAGTTAATCCAAAATCTTTTCGATTAATTACTCCATTGATTTCAAAACCTGCTTTAACCTGACTATAAGGATCTGTACCAACTCCACCATGTTCAACCTTTAATTCAACCGCTTTCGTTACGCCTTTCATTGTTAAATTTCCTTTTAGAATAAATTCATCCCCACTTCCTTTTATAAAAGATGTAGATTCGAAATGAAGTTTTGGAAATTTATCAACAGCAAAAAAATCATCTGATTTTAAATGTTTATCCCTGTCTGCATTATTTGTACTGATCGAATTAATATCAGCTTCGAAAATAATTTTGCTATCGCTAAAATTTTCTCCAGCTTCAACCGTTCCAGAAAAATTTGTAAAGCTTCCTGTAACAGATGAAATAACAAGGTGCTTAACCTTAAATTGAATTTCTGAATGAGCAGCATCAATAGCCCAAGTAGTTTTGTTTTGAGTTGACGTTTCCATTTTTTTAAATAGTTTAAATAAAATTATTATTTATAATATAACTACCTAAAAAACACGAGAAAAGTTCGGTGTTATAACATTTAATTTTGTTTTAAATATTTAAGCTGCAGCGCGTCTCAAACGATCATTTATTGCCCTCCCTAAATCTATTTCTGGAAGAAGTTCTGCAAAAATTATTTCAATATTAAAATGATCTAATCTTCGTAATGAAGAAAATAAATTTCTGGCTGCTTCCGAAAAATTAGAAGCGGAGGATAATATAATTTGATTTTCTTTAGGGATTTTATCTAAATAATTGTTAAAAGCTAAAACACCTATTTGATCTGGTTTATATTTTTCTAATAAAGTATCTAAATTATTTATAAATAATTTTTTTCGTGGAGAATAATGACTTTTTAACATCCCAGGCGCTTTAGGATTTGAAGAGGAAAGATGAATCGTTTTAATTTTTCCGATTACTTTTTCAATTTCTTCTAAACTTATTCCTCCCAAACGGTAAACAGCTGGTTCTCCTTCTTCAAAACCAATAATGGTTGATTCAATTCCAATTTTTGCTTCTCCACCATCTAGAATATAAGATATTTTATCACCTAATTGTTGATTTACGTGTAATGCGCTTGTAGGACTTATGTATCCAAAAGGATTTGCACTAGGCGCAGCAAGAGGAAAATTTAAATTTTTTAAAAGTTCTAATGACAGAGGATGATTTGGAATTCGTATTGCAACTTTTTCCATTCCTGCTGTAACCAAATCAGGAATAATTTCTTTTTTATTTAGAAGAAGTGTAAGAGGCCCTGGCATAAACTTTTGAGCTAAATCAAAAGCTTTTTCAGGAATTTCTGTTACCCATTCTCTAATTTTTTCAATATTATAAGTATGTATTATTAAGGGATCAAAACTTGGTCGATTCTTAGCAGAAAAAATTTCGGCAACTGCAATTTCAGAAAATGCATTTCCTGCCAATCCATAAACCGTTTCTGTAGGAATTGCTACTAACTGATTATTTTCTAAAAGTGTTTTTGCTTTTAATATATCAACACCAATAATTGCCATTTTTTATCTCTTTCAAAAACAAAATTAGTTTTCTTTATTAGAATTTTACAATATATTTTATTGATAAAATTCTGATAAATATTTTTTTAAAATGAAAGAGAAAAATTAAAATTTAAATTGGGTTGAAATTTTTACACCAAAAGTTGAAACTCCTGGAGAATCGCGATAAGTGAGCCTATGAACAAAGTCTAATCTAACAAATTTAAAAATATTTTCAATTCCATAACTTACTTCAGTATAAGGAACATTTGATAAAGAATTAAAGCCATCAATCATTTTTCCATTTACTTTATCAGGAATAATTAAACGATTTTCCGATCGTACACTTCCCCATAGCACATTACCACCAGCAACAAACCTCCATTTTAGTTTACGAACGAGTGGTAAACGGTTAAAAAATATACCTTCAAAATGATGTTCATACTTAATTGATCCATATGCGTCACTCACAAATTCAAAAAAATTCATCAGATTAAAAGTTTGCGCATTATAAAAAAAAGATTGATTGCCTCTATGAACATAGAGTAATGGATATGGAACTTGAGAAGGGACATAACCTACATTTATAATATATGAACTATTTCCCAAAGTGCCCATTTTTAAATTCTGATAAGCATTAAAGCCAAGCTTTATATAATCAAAATTACTATTAAAAACACCTTTTAAACCAAAGGTATATGAAAAAGTAAGGACAGGAAGTTTTTTAGTTCCAATACTTATCCTTTCATTTTCACTATAAATAAAAGTTTCGTCTTTTGAGATACGCGTTTCACCCGATATTTCACTGGTTTCATACTTATATTTAATATTGGATAAATTATCATTAAATGAATTTTCGTAATAAGCAAAAGAAAAATCCCCTACAGGGTTAAAATCAAAATAACGAAATCTTAAAGATTGCCTTAAACCCTTTTTAATATCAGTTGTAAAATATAATTGATAATCATTACGTAAAAATGGCCTTCTCATGGTACCATACCTGGTTGAAACTACAAATAAATTATTATCTATTAAATCATCTGTCATCCTCCCCACTTGTTCCAAATCATGTTTGTATTTAATCCCAATTATTGTCCAAGGTTTTCTATTTATTAAATAATGTACTTGAGCATCGTATTTAAATTGTTGATCTTTGGTTCCATATGCTAAATATCCATTTAAAATCAATTTTCTGCTAAAACTTGCATTAGATTTAAAACCAACTCTAAATCTTGCACCTTCTATATTATTATAAGCAAATAATAAAGAATAAGGTCCATAATCAAACATACCAATTCTTTTATAACCATAAGAAATTATGTTTGCAATTTCAATATAGGTTTTAACTATTGGGATATTTTTCACAGAATCAATAATTTTATAAACATTCCTCTCGGTTCCACTTAATGTATCATGCCGATGAATATCCCAATAATTTTTTTCAAATTTTGTGGCATTTTCATCCAGATTTATAACTTCATCGAAAAATTTTAATGGTTTTGGTTTATTTACTAAAACATTTTTATTTGAAGTGTAAAACTTTGCCAAAATACCCGGAGAACCTTTTGTCAATTCTGCAACATTTATTAATACTCTTGACTTAGAAGGCAACCATGGCCCTGCCTCTGTTTGAATTAATTCTTGTTGAATTTTTAATTGTTCAATAAAATTTATATTAGCACTTTTTCCAATAGAAACATTTATTTGAACCAAAGCAAAGCTTTTACTATCTATCCAAATTGTCCCAGAAAAAGCAAGGTCTTGAACTCTTTTAGGTTCTATATCAATTTTATAGCACCAATAGTTATTAATAAACAAACTATCAATTAAATAATATTTGTAATAGCCTTTCCAACTATCAGCAAGGGGCGAAACAAAATCTTTATTGAGTATGCTTAACCAATTTTTATAAAAATCATATTGTTGAAAAGTAGAGCCTATTAATTGCGAAACAGTGCTTCCATCCGTAACAGCCAAGCCTGCAACTTTGGATTTTAATATGTTTTCTTTTCGTTTTTCAGGTTTATTTAAATAATAATATTGAGAAATGGATTCAGAAATAAAAATGGGGACTATTGTTTTACCATTTTCACCTTCCATATGTTGAATACTATCTACAACCTCAATAATTTTTTTATATAATTTTTGTTTTTTAATCTGACTTGAAAAATTATCCACATCAAATTCAGTTTTGGTATAAACCTCACATTCGTATGCGGATAACGATTTACTAGAATTGTTGGGCTTATTTTTTATTACTTCTCGCATTATGGGGTAAGCCGGATCTTCAATAAAAACAATTTTTACTTCTCCTAATTTTGTTTCAGATGATTCTAATTGAAAATCAATATTTTGAATTGGCAAATTTTTTATTGTAGACTTGGAAAAACTTTTATATCCAATATAAGAAGCAGTTAATGAATCATGAATATTTATAGTTTGAAGATTATAATATCCATCAAAATCCGTTACGGTTCCTATTGTAGTTCCTCTAAAACTTACATTAACGAAAGGCATTGCCTCTCCGGTTGATGCATCCTTGATCCTGCCTTTAATTGTTTTTAACTGAGCAAAAAGATTTAAACTAGTTATTAAAAAGCAGAGAAGAAAAAGAAAAAAAGCTTTACTTTTAAGCAACATGATTTAATTAATAAGAAAATTTTAAATGAAAAAGTAATCCTTGAATTGAAATCATTCAAAGGTAGATATTTTGAAAGGAAGAAACTTTAATTGAATAAATAAATAGATAATTTAATTTAGTCATATTATTTTCTCTGATCTAAAAAAATTGTAAAGGTAGTGCCTTCATTAATCTTACTGTTAACTTCAATTTTTCCTCTCAAAGCAGAAATTTGAATTTTTACTAAATGCAAGCCTAATCCTTTCCCTTTTACATGGGTATGAAATCTGTTATATAATCCAAATAATTTCTCTTTATATTTTTCTAAATCAATGCCCAAACCATTATCAGTAATAGTAATTTTAACAAAATCGTCCATTGCTTCAGAGGTCAAGTTTATTTTTAAATTATTTGAAAATGATCTGAATTTAATTGAATTGCTGATTAAATTATAAAAAATGCTTTCTATATAATTAGATATAGACATTATAGAAGCTGCATTTGAAAAATCAGCAGTTATTGATGCCTCACTTAATTGTATTTCATCTTTTAAAATCGTTTTAACTTTTTCTAATTTTTCTTCAAGAAATAAATGTTCCATATTTCTATTTATTCCTTTCCTTATTTGAAGAATTATATTTAAATCCTTTATGATGATATCTAAATCATTAGCAGATTCGACCATCTTTTCAAGAATAAATTTATTTTCTATTTCTGTGGATGGAAGATTTAAATTTAACAGGTTTGATAAACCTAAAAAGCGTGCTACGGGGGATCTTAAATTATGTGCAGAAAAAAAAGCAAATTCCTCCAGTTGATGATTATATGTAATGAGCTCCTGGTATGTATTAATAAGTTCATTCTTTCTGTGCCTACCTTCAAATTCAAGTTGATCATTTAATAATTTTAATTCTTTATTTTGTTCCTCTATTAAGATATTAGCCTTAAAAAGTTGATTTGATTGTTCATGCATTAATTCATTATGAGCAATAATCTCTTCCTGTTGCAATGAAATTTCTTCGTTTTGACATTCGAGATCCGAATTCTTATTATTTAATAATTTCAACAAACTCTCATTACTATTTTCTGAAAGGTACATTTGCCATTTCAAGAAAAGCATTACGCCAGAAATAGCAGAAATTGATACTCCATAAATAATATACGATAAATAACCATGTGTAATTATAGAAATATCTAAATTTTCAATTTCCAAAATATTTATAAGGCTTGGCAAAGAAAAGCCTGTTATAATGTATAAAGAAGTATAAAAAATTAGATATTTAATTTCTCTAAAATCATAAACAAGATAAGGTACTATCCAAAAAACAATTTGAATGGAAAATATTGAACCAATCATTTCTTGATTGGCTGGAGCTATGTAGGCATGCCAAATAGTATAAATTATACTAAATAAAAAACAAACAATAAATCTCGAAGTTTGAAAATGCCCTGCCTTATTAAAAAAAAATACAGAGATACCAAAAAGAATAAAAAGAAATGGCAGAAAGGCAAGAATAGTAAAATAATATAATGAAAATGTAACAAAAATCATAGCAAGTAATGAGTACAATAAAGCAACAAAATTAGTGTTCCTAATTTTTTGCATTAGAAAAATATCATTAGCCTTATCCGTACCGCTATTTATTACTTTGTAAAAAAAATTCATTTATAGTTTAGAAAATCCACTTTTAAATTTGTTTTTACGAAAAAAAAATAATATATAATTTTTATAATGGCTTCACATTTATTTAAATGCATCAATCCCGGTTATTTCTTTTCCTAAAATTAAAAGATGCACATCGTGCGTTCCTTCGTAAGTAACCACAGATTCTAAATTCATCATATGGCGCATAATAGAATACTCTCCAGTAATACCCATAGCCCCATGAATTTGTCTTGCTTCTCTAGCAACATTTAATGCCATCTCAACATTATTCCTTTTTGCTAAAGAGATTTGTGATGATTTTGCTTTTCCTTCATTCATTAATTGTCCTAATCGTAAACATAGTAATTGAGCCTTAGTTATTTCTGTTAGCATTTCTGCTAATTTTTTCTGTACCAATTGGAAGCTTGCAATTGGTTTATCGAATTGAATTCTTTCTAATGCATATCTTTTGGCAGAATCATAACAATCCATTGCAGCACCTAATGCACCCCAACTAATACCATATCTTGCAGAATCAAGGCATAAAAAAGGTGCTCCTAATCCATCTTTTTCTGAAAGAATATTTTCAATAGGTATTTTGACATTATCAAAAACCAATTCGCCAGTAATGCTAGCACGTAATGACCATTTGTTATGAATTTCTGGAGCAGTAAACCCTTTCATTCCCTTTTCAACTATTACACCTTTAATTCTTTCGTTTTCATCCTTTGCCCAAACAACTGCAACATCAGCGACTGGAGAATTGGTAATCCACATTTTACTACCGTTTAATAAATAATGGTCCCCTGACTTTTTAATTGTAGTTCGTAAACCACCAGGGTTAGAACCAAAATCCGGTTCTGTTAAACCAAAACAGCCAATCATTTCTCCACTAGCTAATTTAGGAAGATATTTTGTCCTTTGATTTTCATTACCGAAAAGATAAATAGGATACATAACCAAGGAGCTTTGAACCGATACGGCACTTCGCATTCCAGAATCCCCCCTTTCAATTTCTTGCATTATTAATCCATAAGAAATATAATCAAGTCCTCCTCCACCATATTCAGTAGGTATTGACGCACCTAAAGCACCAATTTCACCAAATTTTGCCATTATAAAAGTAGGAAACTCTGCCTTTTGTGCATACTCTTCAATTATTGGAGAAATTTCTTTTTTAACGAAATCTCTCATTGTATTCCTGATTAATTTATGTTCATCAGATAATAAATCATCAATAGAATAAAAATCAGGAGATTCAAATTTATCAGACTTAATTTTATTGCTTGCAACTGTTCCGTTACCAATCATATATATATATTTAAAAAATACCTTAAAAACAGATATTTGGTTTGTAAAACTTTGTTAATCAAATTTACATTAAAATATTAAACTATTTTAAATGATATTTTATTAAAAAAATATCTTGTTTTCAATTTTAGTATTATTTAAAATGATATACAATGAATTCTAGAAAAATTAAATTTTAAATAATGCAATAATATTTTTATGCAAAAGCTAATAAAATGAATATTAAGCCTGAAATAAATGACAAGCTTATAAAGCTGGAGGAAAAATATATGGCTTTAGGTCAGGATATGATATCATATCTTGATGGTTTGCTCTATTCAAATTATCTTACCTATTGGGATTATATTCATCTCGACACTTTACTTTCCCTACAAAATACCAGAACAGACTTTCCGGATGAGTTAATTTTTATTTCTTATCACCAACATACTGAATTGTTTTTTAAATTAATCTTATCAGAAATTAAACAAATTGCTCAACAACAATCTTTAACACCTGATTTTTTTATAAATAAAATCAAACGAATTAATCGCTATTTTGAGATACTTACGAATTCTTTTGATGTAATGACAGAAGGAATGGAAAGGGATCAATTTTTAAAATTCAGGATGTCGCTGTTGCCAGCCAGTGGATTTCAATCTGCTCAATATAGAATGATTGAAATTTGTTCAACAAAATTTAGAAATTTGGTTGAACCTGAGTTAAGACATAAAATTGGTTCGGAAGCTACAATTGAAGAAATGTACGAATTTGTGTATTGGAAAAAAGGTGCAACAGAATTATCGTCAGGACAAAAAACATTAACCTTACAACAATTTGAAAAAAAATACACAAATTCATTAATTGAATTAGCAAAAGAATATGAATCCAAAAATTTGTGGATGATTTTTAGAAAAATCAGTCAGAATTTTGAAAAAAATAATTTATTATTTAATGAACTTAAGCAATTTGACAATTTGGTAAATGTTACCTGGCCTTTAGCACATTATAGATCCGCAGCAAGATATTTAAATTCTGATCATAAAGTGATTGAAGCAACCGGAGGAACTAACTGGCAAAAATACTTGCCTCCCAGATTTCAAAAACGAATATTCTTCCCTGAATTATGGTCTGAAGAGGAAATAGGAAATTGGGGGAAAAATTGGGTGTCTGATACTCTCAATATTACTTTATAATGTGATATTAAATTTTTTAATATAGATGTTAAAGAAAATTCTTTTTCAATTGATTCTACTTTCAAGTTCCTTATTGTTAAAAGCACAATTAAGGAAAGTGGAAACATTTTACGATAAAGAAAAAAAAAATCCAAAAGAAATTTATTTTTTAAAGAATGAAAAACCTGACGGGCTCTATGAAAGTTTTTATTATAATAATAAATTAAAATCAAAAGGAATATTTGACAACGGAATACAAATAGGAAATTGGTTTTATTATTATACTAATGGACATTTAAAAATGAATGGCAGTTATATTACTGGCAAAAGAAGTGGTGAATGGACTTACTATTTTGAGAATGGAAAAAAACAAATGACTGGTAATCTTAAAAATGGTACTAGAGATGGATTATGGAAATTTTATTACGAAAACGAAGAATTAAAAAGCTTAGGTAGCTTTTTGTTAGGTAAAAAAGAAAATGAATGGAAATATTATTACGAAGATGGAGTATTAAAAGCAACATCGGCGTTTAAAGCAGATAAAGGATTTTATACTGAGTATGATCATAATGGAAAAAAGAATGCTGAGGGTTGGATTGTAAATGGGCAAAGTGACAGCACCTGGAAATATTTTTATAATAATGGTAAATTAAAAGCTGAAGGGATTGAAAAAAATGGATTGAAAAATGGTGTTTGGAAAATTTACCATAATGATGGAACATTGGCTGCAACCGGAAATTATAATGATGGATTAACTAATGGTAAATGGATATATTTTCATAAAAATGGCAAGGTAAGTTCAGAAGGGGTTGAAAAGAGCGGTCAAAAAGATGGAAAATGGAATTTATATTACCCAACAGGATCTTTTAGAGGAAGTGGAGAATTTATTGAAGGTTCGGGTATTTACAAGGAATATTATGAAAGCGGTAAAATAAAAACACAAGGTTTACTTGTAAAAGGCATTTATGAAGGATTATGGAGAGATTATTATGAAGATGGCAACCTAGAGGGGGAAATTAATTATAAAAATGGAGAAGGGATTTATAATGGATTTTATCCAAATAAATCATTAAAAATGAAAGGGGAAATGAAAAATGGAAAAAGAATTAAAACATGGGAATTATTTAAAGCAGATGGAACAACTGCAGGATTTTATAAAAATTACCATGATGAAAAAAACGATAATGATGTCGAAAATGAATTCGATACTATATTGGAAACAAGCGAAGCACCAAAGGACAGTATAAAAATGGATTCTGTGCGGAAAAAATTAATTATATATGATATTGATTCAAAACCACATAAAAATAAAAAATCAAGTTTTAAGTTTTATAAAAATCAATCAAGATATTTTAAACCAAGGTTAAACGAATATCGTGCATTTATATTAAGCGCAAATCCAATAGCAACAATTTTTAACCAATTACCTTTTTCAATAGAATATTATATGAGAGAAAGATTGGGATATGAATTTACATTCTCTCTACTCAGATATCCATTCTTTAAAATGGATAAATCTATTAACAACGACAAGCTATATTTAAGGGGTCAATCATTCGCCTTTAAGCAAAAATTTTATAATGTTGATACCGAAAGTGGGATGTTCTATTTTGCACACGAAATTAAATATACAAGTATTATACATTCAGCAAAAGACTATGATTCAACATTAAATTTAAACAGATTACTAACCTCCAATGAAAAAAAGATAGAATATAGTATTCTATTAGGAGATCGTTGGATGCAAAGGGCTGGGGCAAGAGGATTTACTTTTGATATATATGTTGGTATTGGAGTCGGTTATCGAAATTATAAAACAAACTTTGAAGACAATAAAAAATTTACTGCCATATTTGAAAATTTAAAAACAAGCCCTCTCGTTATCCCATTAAGAGTTGGCTTTTCGTTAGGATATTCGTTTTAAATTCAATGGATTTTATAAAAGAAAGTTTTATATTATTTACACCAAAAATAAATTTTGAATTTTTCATATTTCATTTCAAATAAACTTCAGTTAAATAAGGAAAAATCTTTTTCTGGAACAGTTTCGTCAATAGGTATTAGTGCTATTGCAATTGGATTAGCTATAATGATTATTTCCTTCTCGATAGCTAAGGGTTATCAAAACAGCATAAAAGAAAAAATATTTAGCATCGGTGGCCATTTGCAAGTAAAACAATTCAACAGAAATAATTCTTATGAAGAAGTTCCCATATCACTTAACAGTAACTTATTTAAAAATTATAAAACTCTAATTCCCGAAATTAAATCTATTCATCCCGTTACTCAAAAAGCAGGTTTATTAAAAACTGATGAAGAGCTTTTAGGAGTAATTTTAAAAGGTGTCGATAAAAATTTTAATGATACAGGTTTTAAAGAAAATTTAATCGCTGGGGGTTTAATAAATTTTCCTGCAAAAGGTTATTCACAAGATATTATTATAAGTAAAAACATATCTGACAAACTCAGTCTTAAAATAAACGATAATGTAATTGTTTATTTCATTCAAAATCCACCTAAGGCAAGAAAATTAGTAGTAAAAGGAATTTATGAAACAAATATGGAAGAGTTTGATGAAAACTTAATCATAGGCGATATAAATTTATTACGAAGAATAAATAATTGGAGTGATACAGTATCGGGAGGATATGAGATTTATTTAAATAAGTTTGAAGACTTACCTCACACAATTGAAAAATTAGAAAATGTCAGGGATTTCGACCTTGAAATCGTCAGCGATAAATTTGTTTCAGTTTTAGATTGGCTTGACTTAATTTATAGAAACGTTTTTATTTTTTTAATATTAATATTATTTGTTGCTGTTTTTAATATGCTATCCATCGTTTTTATTTTAATTATGGAACGCACACAAATGATTGGATTATTAAAATCCATTGGTGCAAATGATTGGGTAATAAGAAAAATATTTTTGTGGAAAGCTGTTAATCTTATTTTAAAAGGATTGCTTTGGGGTAATATTGCAGGTTTAGGTTTTTGTTGCCTGCAATACTATACTCATTTAATACCACTCGATAAAAAAAATTATTATATGAGTTCAGTACCTATTTTTTGGGATTGGCCCATGTTTTTTCTATTAAATTTAATTATTGTTGGCTTAGTTTTGGGCGTGATGATTATTCCTACTTATATGATTTCCAAAATTCAACCGGTAAAAGCAATAAGATTTGATTAAATTAATTTAATAAATCGTTCTTTTTTATTCTTAATCTTATTGGAAGAAAAATTATCCAAAATAGAAACAACATTCCACCAATTAAAGGTAACAATTTAAAATCATGCATTGACATGGTATCACGACCATGTGATTTTAAAACTACAAAAACACAAATAATTAAAAATAGATTTATCAACAATGATAAACTACTTATCCATTCGCTAAAAATTTTATAAAAATACATTTTTGCTTCTGTAGTGCTAGTCCAATACTCCCGATTAGGCATAATAAAATAACGAACTTCAACAGCCTGAACCATTTTACTTAATAAACCTGAAAAAGCGTAAAACACAACAGCTATAATTCCAACTCCATAAAAAAATCCTGATTTAGACATGTATTCATCTGGCATATCTAATTTTGAAAAATGAGTAACTAATTTTTCAGGTAAATAATAGTATGCATATAATAAAACTCCTATTAATGTCAGAATAGATAATGTTTTTAAAAACTTAGCAATAAAAAAACCCGACTTTTTCATATTCTTTTTTTTGCAAAAGTATATTCAAAAGACGGGTTTAAGAAATAGATAATTTTAATTTTTATTTATTCTAATATCTAAACTTATTTTAATACGCAGAACGACAATTGTTGGTAGTTTTCTTGAAAGTATTAAAGGAATAAAACGTTGGGGTGAAAATTAAAAACTTTCGGAATCAAATATTAAAACTTTCTCCCATAAGTCTTTGCATTCATTAACAAACTTTTCATGTATTTCGTGTACCTGGTATGCATCATGATTTTTTAAATCACTAAAAACCAATAATAAATCATAACTGTAAGTACTATCAATAACCGCTCGCCTAGTAGAAGCCGGCTTACCTACATTTGAAGTTATAAAATGATCTTTAATTTCTAATAAAGATTTTACTCCTGTTTCGAATTTTAATATTTCTGCCTCGGTTAAATTATTTTTTAACCAAAAGAAAACGTGATGAACAAACATATAAAAAAGGTT
>Ga0123337_10002872_pt1 | contig 19068 bp, 16 predicted proteins | sample frozenSSSSmetaG_FD_89792 | JGI IMG/M metagenome (GOLD analysis project Ga0123337, IMG submission 89792) | Glacier valley bacterial and archeal communities from Borup Fiord, Nunavut, Canada, to study Microbial Dark Matter (Phase II) -... | ecosystem: Environmental > Aquatic > Freshwater > Ice >... | reverse complement strand
GACCACACAATGCGGGGCGGGAGCTTCGCTCCCTCCCCTGCGCCCCTCCCTAAATCTTTGTTTAGCTCCATCCCTCAATCCTCAACCCAGCCACTGTTGCACTTGCTTTGGCAGACCGCCGACGAGTTGCGCAAGGCTGACGTCCTTACGGGCGTCGCGGACACTTCCGATGCGGGCGTCGATCCGCTGATTCATTTTGTCGGGCGGACCAATATCCGCATCGACGGGAAGAGCGGCGGCGCGGAAATCAAAGACTTGGCCTCGCTGATCAACCGCCGCGCGCAGACCGTGACCAGCTCAACGGGCGAGCTTCGTCTCGATTACGGCAAAGGTGTTCTCACTCTAAACGCACCGGCGGTGCAGGGCATCAGTGGCAATATCGGTCTTGCCGGCCCGGTCGATTTGAGGGACGTGTCCATCGCATCCGAGCTGGAGCTGGGGCACATCGTGGTTGTGGCGCTTGATAGTAAACCGCTCGCCTCGTCGTCGAGCATGCTCGTCCAAGCGATGACGGAGGACAAACCGGCCAACTTCGCCACGGTGCCGGCGGGCGACCGGGTGCTTCGCATCACCAACATCGGACGGGATCCGTGGTTAATTAAAGAAATCCAGGGGACGGTCCGCTTCAAGCGACCCGATGCCGCACGATTGAAAGTCACCGCGCTCGATTTCAACGGTTACCCCGTTGGCGATGCAGGAACGGCCGCGGAATTGAAACTTCTGCCGGGTGCGGCCTATTACCTGATAAGTCCGATGCGTCCCTGAGGGCGTTTGCACATCCTAGAACTCGACGCGAAGCCGGATCATCATCCCGTTCAGACGCAAGGTGCGGTTCTCAAGGCCGAAGTCGGGGTCGAGTTTGTATTGCAGGTGATTCGGGCCGACCGTCGAACGCAGAGGCGGCGCCCGGCCATCGAGCCAGCGAAGCGGATCAGTGGCTGGCGGCAGCACAGGCTCAGGCTCCTCCGTTTCGTCGTCTGTTGTCAGGGCCGCGTCATACTCATCGTTGTCTGTCGGCACGGGCCGGATCAGTCCAAGTGGAATCACCAAGGACGGCGCTTCATCAAACACGATGGTTGCGAACTCAGGGCTGACGAATTCCAGCCAGGCATCTTCTTTTGCTGCCGGTGGCTTGCGTGGCGCATCGATGATCAGGACTGGAATAAGCAAGACGACGATTGCGAGCGTCAGCGCCCACACCAGCGTCCGGTTGACGCTTCCGCGCACGGATGCCGCCCGAGCTGGAGCGGATGTGAGGGCGAGGGGCTGAACGGGTAGCATGATCTGTCCGACGGACTAAGACCGAAGCAGTCGTCTCGGCAAGGCTCAGGGCTTTTTCAGCAAAGAAAATAATTGATTTCGTGTAGCTACACGGCAGGCGTCAATACCATGCCCTCTATCGCCACAAAATAGCCTACTTCAACTGGTTACGGCACTTATAACAAGGAACACCTGAACAAGGTGGCCTTCCCTCTCGGTGGCATCGGCACCGGCATGGTTTGCATTGAGGGAACGGGCTCCTTCACGTCCGTTTCCCTTCGTCATCAGCCGGCGATCTACAACGAGCCGTATTTATTTGCGGCGATTGCGATCAAGGGGCGGGCCGGTGAGCCGGTGATCCCCCGTGTGCTGGCGGACCGGTGCCGGGTGGGCGGATCGTGTTTCCCTGGGAAGACGACTTTGGCTCGTCGGGGGATGGCGGGCGCGGGCGTATTTTTGGGTTTCCCCATTTCGAGGAAGCGAACTTCACCGCGCGGTTTCCGTTTGCGGAGGTCGGCCTGTCGGACCCAAAAGTTCCGCTGCGGGTCGGCATCATGGCATGGAATCCCTTTGTTCCGAACGATGCGGACAACTCCAGTCTGCCGGTCGCCGGCGTGGAATATCGTTTCTCCAATCCGATGTCGGAGCCGGTCGAGGCGGTCTTCTCGTTTCACGCCTCGAACTTCATGGCGACCGGTCAGCCGGAGTCGGACGACCGCGTGACACGCACCGCGCGGGGCTTCGTTCTTGAGCAACCGGGGCATGCGGAGAAACCCTGGGACGAGGGGCAGTTCACCGTCTGGATCGACGATGATGCGGTGAAGGTGAACCCGGCCTGGTTTCGCGGGGGCTGGTTTGACGCGATGACGATGGTTTGGAAATACATCCAAAACGCGGAGTGCATTGACCGGCCCGTCGCCGAAGGAAAATCGAGCCCCGGAGGCAGTCTCTACCTGCCAATCAGCCTGGCACCCGGGCAGGGGAAAACGGTCGTCGTGAAATGGGCGTGGCGTGTGCCCTTTTCGAACCTGCGCTGGGAATCCCCGGAAGGCCGTTACTACCGTCCGTGGTATGCCACGGCTTTTGCCGACATCAGCGCGGTCGAAAGTTTCTGGCGGGGAAACTACGAGGACTTGCGCGCGAAATCGAAGATCTTTAGCGCCGCCTTTTATGATTCCACGCTGCCACCGGAGGTGGTGGACGCGGTCGCCGCCAACCTCACCATTTTGAAATCCCCCACCGTCTTGCGCCAGCACGACGGGCGGATGTGGGCGTGGGAGGGCTGTCATGATGAGACAGGCTCGTGCCATGGCAGTTGCACGCATGTGTGGAACTACGCACAGGCCCTGCCGCATCTTTTCGCGGGACTGGAGCGCGGGTTGCGTGAAACGGAGTTCTTCGAGTGCCAGAACGACGAGGGGCACCAGAATTTCCGCGCTCCGCTGCCCATCACTTCCCGAGCCGAGCAAAAAACCTACAACTGGCATGCCGCTGCCGACGGCCAGTTGGGCGGTATCATAAAAACGTATCGAGACTGGCGGATCAGCGGCGACCTCTCGTGGCTCAAAAAAATGTGGCCGTGCGTCAGGCAGAGCATGGATTACTGCATCCATGCGTGGGATCCGATGCACAAGGGGTTGCCCTCAGAGCCGCATCACAACACCTACGATATCGAGTTCTGGGGCGAGAACGGGATGTGCGGCAGTTTCTACCTCGGAGCGTTGACCGCCGCGCTCGAGATGGGCAAGGCCTTGGGCGAAACCATTCCGCTTTACGAAAAGCTCATCGCGGATGGTCTGGCGCAACTCGAGGGGAGCCTGTTCAACGGCGAATACTTTTTTCAGAAAATCCGCTGGACCGGGCTGCAAGCCAAGGACCCGACCCAGTCGAATGGGCTGGCCAACAACAACGGCTACTCTCCGGAGGCACTGGCGCTCCTTGAGGCCGATGGACCTAAATACCAATACGGCGATGGATGCCTGTCCGACGGCGTCATCGGCGCGTGGCTCGGCTGGGCGGCGGGACTTCCGTCCTTCATGGACGGCGGCAAGACGGGCCGGCACCTGGATTCCGTTTTCAATTATAACTTCAAGACGGACCTCTCGGAGCATGCCAATCCGCAGCGTTGCAGCTATGCGCTGGGGCACGAGGCCGGGCTGCTGCTCTGCTCGTGGCCGCGAGGCAACCGCCTGTCGCTGCCGCTGCCTTACTCGGAGGAGGTTTGGACGGGCATCGAATACCAGGTGGCGTCGCATCTCATCTCGTTGGGACGTGTCGAGGAAGGTCTGCGGATCGTGCGGGCGGTGCGCGCGCGCTACGACGGACGAGTGCGCAATCCCTTCAACGAATACGAGTGCGGGCACTGGTATGCGCGCGCGATGGCATCCTACGCGCTGCTTCAGGCGCTGACCGGCGCCCGTTATGACGCCGTTGAAAAAACGTTGTATCTGGACCCGAAGATCACGGGAGATTTCCGCAGCTTCCTTTCGACCGCGACGGGCTTCGGCACAGTAGGTGTGAAGGATGGGCGCCCGTTTATCGAAACAAAGGCCGGGCACATCGACGTCCGGAAGATTGAGTTTTTTAAATGATTTCCTCCCTTGAACTGGCGCGGTTGTGCGGGGTGTCCCAAGGCACCGTGGACCGCGCCTTGCACGGGCGGGCCGGCATCAGTCTGAAAACGCGCGAGCGGATACTGGACCTTGCGCAACAGCACGGCTATCGCCCGAACCCGGCGGCGCGCGAATTGATCACCGGTCAAAGCGGCACGGTCGGCGCGATCATTCCCTCGGTGAACAATATTTTTTTCATGGATTTGTTCAGCGAGATCGGACGGCGGCTGAAGGAGCGGAACCTCCGCCTACAGCTTACGCCGGTCGAGTCGCGCGGGGATTTTCTGGCGGCACTCGACGATTTTGCGGCGCGACGCCACCGCATGGCGTTGGTGATTCCTCCGGAGGAAGGCATTGAGGTGCCGCCTTCGGTTTCCAAACGCATGGCGGTGGTTTCGCTGGTGAGCCCTTGCAAGGGGGATGGCGTCCATTTCATCGCGCCCGACGAGCGGGAGACGGGGCGGACGGCGGTCAGGTATCTTCACGGCCGAGGGCATCGCCGCATCCTGCACCTCACCTACACGCGGCAGAGCTACGCCATCGAGGCGCGCGCCGATGGCTACGCGGAGCAGGCGAGGGAGCTGGGGCTGTCGCAGCAGGTTCTGGTGGGAGTCGATCGTGCTAGCCTTGCCCTGGCGATTAAGGAGGGGCGCCCCACTGCGATTTTTTGCCACAATGACTGGCTGGCGCTGACGACGCTCCTGCTGCTTTCGGGAATGGGGCTGCGCGTGCCCGAGGACATTTCGGTGCTCGGGGTTGACAACAGTCCGACGCTGGGCGCGATCAATCCGAGCCTGACCACGCTGGCCTACCGGATGGAATCCATCGGCGCGGCTGTGCTAGATGTCTTGGACAGAAAGCCCGCGCAATTATCAGGAGCCCCGATGCAAGTCGTGGAGCGGGCGACGGTGCGGAGCATTTAATGATTAGCGCGCCCCGCTGTGCAGGGGACATGCCGGTTATTTTGTCGTGAGTGGCCCCATTTTCACGACTTCGAAATCGTTGCCCGTGACTTTGCGGAGAGGGGTGAGTTCTTCGTGCTTCCATCGGCCGTCGGGCGCGCCGCTGATGAACCAGTCGCTGCCGTTGTCGGCGAGGATCATGCCGTATTTCTTGAGTCCTTCGAGGATCACGCGGGCGGCGCCGGTAAATCGTGACGTGTCGAAACTCGCCTTCAGGCGCACGCGCATGCCCATGGGCGGCAGATCTTCCGCCCGCAGCGAACTCGCGAAATGCGAGGCGGGCGGCACATACCCTGCGAGATTTTTGCACGGTGAAACGCAGGGCGTGCCGTAGTTCCTTCGCGCCGCAGATTTCGTCGTAGCGTGCGAGGCCGGGTAGAATTGGGAGGCCCGCCGCATCGGCGCTTGTCCAGCCGGCGGGCCGTGCGCTGGGCTTGCGCAGATTGAAAATCGCCCCGCTGTAGGCTGTCCAAGACCTGCCTCCGTTCACAGGGGACGCGTTGTAGAGCTCGTAAAGTTTCCCGTTGTCCCAATCGAGAATCAGTACGTGACGATCACCGTCGCTGCCTGCGCCGCCTTCAATGAGTGCGTTGGGCGGGATGGGGTAGGGGCCGGGATCGCTCTCGTCCTTGGCGCCGGTAAAGCTCACCGGAACCTTGGGATGCGAGCCGCGGACCACGGAGTAGGGAATTCCGGCGGGTATGCCTTTCCACACGACCCCGAAGTCTTCGTGCAATGGCTTGTCCCTGCCGATACGGGCGATGATGGCGTCGCTGGCGGGATCGACCGGATCGTGGGAGACGTCGCGATTCCAAGCGTCGTCGGGCGGCAGCAGCAATCGTCCGCCGAGGTCCGCATTGGGGCCGGTGGCAACAGGAGCGACGTCCGCCGCCCAGACGCGGGACGTCATCAACAGGATGAGGGGAAACAGACGCATGGGGTTGGGCGCGCGTTTCGAGAGGCCGGTCATTTTCTGCGCAGCCGCCGTCCAAGGCGCAATCCGAATGCCTGAGGGCGCGGTGCGTTTGGCTCGACGGTCATCCCGTTTGAGATACCAACTGTCTGCTTCCATTCTCACTCATTCCCTTATGCCAACCACCCCGTTTATTGCAGGCGTCGCCGCGGACATCGGCCATCTGAGCGATCAGGACAAGGCGCTGATGCACGCCGCTGGCATTCGGGGGCTTCGCACCGGAAAACTTCATTTTGACCAGGAGAAATTCTTCGCCGGCGAACCACAGCCGGAGCGGTTCCATGCGATCAAGGCGCGGATGGCCGGGCTGCGCGGAGAGGGGTTTCGTTTCACGGCGCTCACGCCCAGTCCCTCCGAGATCGTGGCGAAGGCGGGTGTCCCCGGTTCGGCGGAATACTTCGAGAACTACCGGCGCATGTGCGCGTTTCTGGCGGCGGAGTTCGACGGGCTGGCGGATTACTGGCAGGTGGCCAACGAGGTGGATATCTGGATATTTCGTGCGACGCTCACGCTGGACCAGTCGATCGCGTTTCTGAAGGCGGGGATTCGCGGGATCAAATCGACCGGCACGAAGGCGAAGGTCGGCATCAACATCACGTTGTTTCCCTCGCTGCCGGGCGAGGTGGACGGGAACACGGAGGCGCACGAAGGCGTTTACATTGCGAAAGAGGTTTATCATGACCCTGAGCTGGAACTCGATTACGCGGGTTTTGACAGCTACCCCGGCACCTGGAGAAAAGGCGGAGCGGAGAGTTGGGATGCGTATCTTGACGAATTTTATGCGCTGACCCGAAAGCCGATCATCATCCAAGAATTTGGCTATTCGTCTGCTGGGGGAATGATGACGGCGGAAGAAGATGCGAGTGGGGTTTATCCCTGCAAGGCGGGCAAGTGGCGGTTTTCATCGGGTGGTCGCGGGCATACGCCGGAGGCCCAAGCCCGGTTTATCGAGGAGTCCTTCGACGCCTTTGCGCGCAAACCCTTCGTCATCGGTGCAACCTATTATCGCTGGACCGACCAGGCGGTGTGCTGGCAATGCAAGCAGCCGGGCTGTCCCGTGGAAACCGCCTGGGGGCTGCTCGATCTCAATCATCAGCCCAAGCCGTCCTACGAAAGCTACAAGGCGAGCATGCAAAAGCATTTTTGCCAGCGGGTGCCGTGATCGGCGCTCCGGCAAAGGAGCTGGTCAACGTCGCAGACAGTGATGCGTAAAAGGCGCGGTGAATGCGTCGCGCCTTTGAGAAACTTGGGCACGATGGGAGGTCTGATCAGATCGAAGAGAAAGGGGTAAATTGAGGTTGGCGTGCTGGGGGAATCCGCTGGAGTGGCGGGATGGTTGTTTTTGTCATCGCGGTGGTTCTTGTCGTAGCCAAGTTGCTGGCCGAACTGGGCTTGGCGGCCCTTAACCGGGCCAACGTCCGCCGTCATGCCGACCGGGCGCCTGATGCGGTGGCAGCCATCATGGATGCGGAAACCTACCGCAAGGCGGTGGACTACACGCTGGCTAAAAACCGGTTCGGGTCGCTGGAGATGATTTTTGATACGGGGTTGCTCTTGATCGTGCTCGCGAGCGGGGTGCTGCCGTGGCTGTTTGCGCACGTGGGTGCATGGGCGCCCGGAGGGAAGTGGGATGACGCGTTGTTTATCCTGTTCGCCGGGGTGCTTCTGAGCCTTCCCGCGCTGCCGTTCGACTGGTGGGGGCAGTTTCGGTTGGAGGCGAAATTTGGATTTAACAAGGCTACGCCGAAGTTGTGGGTGATAGACAAGCTCAAGGGCACGGCACTGATATTCGTGATCGGGTTTCCGCTGCTTTGGGGGCTGTTGTCGTTGGTCACGGCGGTCGGGAGCCTCTGGTGGGTGTGGGGCTTCGCGCTGCTTTTCGGGTTTCAACTGTTGATGATGGTGCTCTACCCGAAGCTGATCATGCCGCTCTTCAACAAGCTCACGCCGCTGCCCGAGGGCGAATTGCGCACGCGATTGATGGCGATGGCGGATCGCACGGGCTTCAAGGCTGCGACGATCGAGGTGATGGACGGCAGCAAGCGCTCAGGACATTCCAATGCGTTTTTCACGGGATTCGGCCGCTTCCGCCGCATCGTGTTGTTTGATACGCTGATCGCCCAGCTCACGCCCGAGGAACTGGAGGCGGTGCTGGCCCATGAGGTCGGGCACTACCGCTGCGGACATATCCCTAAGATGCTGGCGGTGACGGCGCTGATCCAACTCGGTGGCTTCGCAGCCATCGCTTGGCTGGCGGCGAGCGCGTGGTTTAATCCGGCTTTCGGGTTTCCTGCGCATGAGCTGGCGCCGGCGTTCCTGCTCTTCGGGCTGCTCGGCGGGGCGGCGATGTTCTGGTTCACGCCGCTGGGGAACATCATGTCGCGCAAACACGAATACGAGGCCGACGCCTTTGCCCGCAACGCGATGGGCGGTCCCGCGCCGCTGGTCGCGGCTTTGCGCAAGCTCGCCCAGAAAAACCTGAGCAACCTGACGCCTCATCCGTGGTTCAGCGGGTTTTATTATTCGCACCCGACACTGGTGGAGCGCGAGGCGTCGTTGGTGAAGGGCGCGTGATCGCATGAGATTGGAACGCCTCGTTTCGCTCGGGTGCCTTTTGCTGCTACTGGCCACCGGACGTGCCGAGACGCTGACGGTCGCGACTTACAACGTCGAAAACTACACGCTGGCGGATCGGATGGTGGACGGTGTTTATCGCAAGGCCTACCCGAAGCCCGAGGCGGAGAAGACGGCGCTGCGCACAGTGATCCGCAGTCTGAACGCCGACGTGATCGCGTTGCAGGAAATCGGCGGCGAGGCGTTTTTAAAGGAGCTGCAGCGCGACCTGCTTCGCGAGGGAACGGATTATCCTTACGCGGAAGTGCTGGACGCGGCGGATGTGGACCGGCATGTCGCCGTGCTGTCGCGCCGGCCGTTCGCGACGGTGGTGCGGCATACGGATCTGACGTTCAAGTATTTCGACGCCACCGAGGCGGTGAAACGCGGGTTGCTGGAGGTGCATTTCGCAACGGAGGCGGGCGACGTGGCGCTCTTCGTGGTGCATCTGAAAAGCCGTTACACCGACCGTAAGGATGACCCGGAGTCGGCTTTGCAACGGGCGGGCGAGGCGATGGTTGTCCGCGACCGCGTGCTGAAGGTTTTCTCCGAGCCTGCGCAGGCGAAGTTTCTGATCGTGGGGGATTTCAACGACACACGGATGAGCCGGCCGGTGCGGGCAATGCTGGAACGCGGCAAAACGAAGATCGCGGAATGGGTGCCGTCGGAGGACAGCCGGGGCGAGCGGTGGACGCACTGGTTCAAGCGCGACGATTCGTATTCGCGGGTTGATCATGTGCTGGTTTCACCGGCGTTTTTACCGATGGTGCGCGGGCAGGCGGGTAAGATTTGCGATGTGCCCGAGACGGGGCCGGCCAGCGATCATCGTCCGCTTGTGGTGGTGCTGGATTTAAAGAAGTAAGCGGGCGCAAAAAAGCCGGCATCGTGAAGATGCCGGCTTGAGGAAAGCGAAGCGTTTGAAGCTTACTTCACGGTCACAGGGATGGAAACCTGGCCGGCGCCATAGCCCTTGAGGACGAGGCTGCCGGTGCCGGATTTGCCGCCGGTGACATTGACAGTGATGCTGGTGTCGCCTGCGGGGACGATGATCTCCGGCATGATCACGCTGTCGGGAACGTCGGTGGTGACGTCGAGCAGCAGGCCGCCGGTGGGGGCGGGCGTGGGCAGGGTGAAGGTGAGCGCCTGCGCCTGGCCGTGGGTGAGACTGAGTTCGGTGGGCGCCACGGTGAGCGTGGTGGGATCGACCCGGAAGGTGCCGACGGCGGAGGTGCCCTTGTCGCCGGCGATATCGACCTTGTAGTTGCGGGCCGGATCGACGGCGGGAACGAAAAAGCTGACGGAGCTGGGCGACTCGAAGACGGTGCGGGTGGGGGTGCCGTCGAAGGTGACGACGTCCTGGGCGGTGAAGCCGCGGCCGAGGATGCTTACGCGGGCACCGATGGGGCCGCGGTTGGTTTCAAGCGAGAGCACGTAGCGGCCGACGATCTTGGTGTGAACGGTCTCGATGAACTCCTCGGCGGAGCGGGTGATGCCGTTGCTCAGATACTTGTAGTTAACAAGGAAGTAGTAGGCGATCTCGTCGCGGCCGGGGGGGAGCTGGTAGTCGAACGTGTAGATGTTCGTGCCTATGTCGCTCTTCGTCATGTCAAAGCTCTTGCCGTCGATGATGATTCGCACGGTGAGGGTGTCGGCGATCATGGTGCTCGACTGCGGGGTTACGCGGGTCGAGATCGTGTAGATCTGCGAAGGATTTTCCGGGATCACGCTGGGCGTGAGATTCGTGATGGCGGTCTGGCAGCCGGAAAGGATGAAGAGACCGAGCGCCGCGCTGATCGCCAGGAAGATTCGTCTCGCGTGGGAGAAGCGGTTGTTTTGCATTGGGTTTTTCAGATTCAAAGTCGACCGATAGGCAACAGAAACACCGCACCTTGGCAATGAGCGAAATCAATTCCGCGCCGCAGATCGCGCCTTACGCCGAGCCGTTGGGAGTGTATGTGCATGTGCCTTTTTGCGCATCGACGTGCGATTTCTGCGCCTTTTATCAGACTACGCCGACCGCGGATGGGGTGGATCGGTTCCTTAAAGGAATATCCGACGAGGCCGAGCTGGTCGTCTGGCCGAGGCCGGTGACCACGGTTTTCTGGGGTGGGGGCACGCCGGGGCTGCTGGCGCCGGGGGATATCCGTAAGCTGGGTGAAACCGTGAGGGCGCGGCTTGGCGGCACGCCGGTCGAGTGGTCGGTGGAGATGGCGCCGGCTTCGGTGACGGCGGCGCGGCTGGAGGCGCTTAAGGAAATAGGCGTCACGCGTATCTCGATGGGTGCGCAGTCGTTTCAACCGGCGTTGCTCGACGGGCTGGGGCGCCAGCACACGCGGGAGCAAATTTTTCGCGCCTACGAACGCATCCGGGCGGCGGATTTCGCGAGCGTGAACATTGACATGATGTTCGCACTGCCCGGGCAGGACGAGGCGGCGTGGCTCGCGGATCTCGGCGAGGCGCTGGCGCTCGCGCCTGACCATTTGTCCACGTATTGTCTGACGTTTGAGGAGGACACGAAGCTGTGGGTGAAGTTGTCCAAGGGACAGGTGAAGCTCGACACCGAGAAAGAGGCGCGGCTCTACGAAACCACGTGGGCGCGGCTGGAGCAGTCCGGCTACGCCCAATACGAGGTGTCGAATTTCGCGCGGCCGGGGCATGCGTGTCTGCACAACCTGAACACATGGCGGATGCACGAGTGGATCGGCCTCGGGCCGTCGGGTGCCTCGCAACAGGCGGGGGTGCGCGGCGGTAACATCGCCGATCTGGAGCAATGGCTGGCGGGCGTCGCGCGCGGTGAACGCGTGACCGAGGACCGCGTGGTGCTCACGCCGGCGCTGCTGGCGGAAGACTCGTTGATTTTTGGAGTGCGCATGAATGCCGGCGTCGATCTCGCGGCGTTGAAGAAACGGTTTCCCTCCGCGCCGTGGACGAAGGTGCGCGAAGAAGCGGCGCGGCTTGTGGAAGCGGAATTGGCGGAGTTGAGCGGTGATTGCCTGCGCCTTACGCCGCGCGGACGACTTTTGGCGGATTCGGTGGGAACAACCATCATGGATGCGTTTTTCGAAGAGGTTCCGGCGTGATACTCGGTAGCCCTTGCTATTCGAGTTACCCGTTGGCAATGGTCTCGTGGTCTCTTCCTTTTTTGACGCTTGGTTGATATTATTATGAAAACCCCCGTTTTGCGGCTTTCCCTTTTCCTCCTTTGTCTGGTTGCGGTTTTTGCCGTTTCGGGATGCAATAGTTTTTCGTCGACAAAAGATTATACGCCGACTGCGGCCCGCTTTTATATCGAAGCCTCGGATGGGGATGCGTTCGCTTCGGCCGTCCTTCCGATCAGTGGAGTCCGGGTTTCGGTCAGCAACAAGCCGTTCATCACGGAAATCGATATCGTTCATGTCGACGTGGTCGTGTCGGACCTGGGGCGCTATCTGGCGTTTCAACTGACACCTTCGGCGACACGGGATTTATACCGGCTTACGGGCAATAACCAAGGCCGGCGCATTGTGGTGGCCATCAATGGTATTCCGCTGGGCGTGCGTCCGATCGACGCGCCTTTTAATGGGGGATATATCGCCATGTTCGTCGAGGTTCCCGACGACCAATTGCCGTTGCTGCTCAAAAATTTGAACGGCACTTCGGCGGACATACAAAAAGCGGCCTCCAAGCTATAAAGCACAGCGATGGGACTCCGTTTCGCCTGGGGATTTTTTTTACTGACGCCGGTGTTATGGGCCGCCGGGGCGCGCATCGAGCTGGCCTGGCCCACGCCGAACACGGCTTATCTTGAGGGCAAGCCCATCGAGGCCTACGTCCAATCGACGGCCTCGGGCGAGGCGGAGTCGGGGTTGTTCGGTTGCGCGCGCAGCGGCGGGGCGCAGTTTCACGAGGGCGTCGATCTCAAGCCGGTTTCGCGCAACCGTCTGGGCGAGCCGACGGATCCGATTTTCGCGGCGCTGCCGGGAGTGGTGCGCTACATCAATCCGTCCGCAGGTGAGAGCAACTACGGCCGCTATATCGTGCTGGAACATGCCGACATGCAGCCGGCGGTCTACACGCTTTACGCCCACCTGAGCGCGACCGCGCCGGGTTTGAAAATCGGCGACACGGTGGCGCGCGGACAGGTGATCGCGACGATGGGGCACACGGCGGACAAGGGCGGCATCCCGCGCGACCGCGCGCACCTGCATTTCGAAATCGGGCTGATGGCGACGAGGAATTTCCAGAGTTGGTATGACTGGAAAGGGTTCGGGAGCATCAACTCGCACGGCCTCTACAACGGGATGAATCTTATGGGCGTTGATCCATTGGATTTTTTCAACGAGTTCAGGGCGCGGCGGGTGGATAACTTTCAGGAATATTTTGCGCAGCTGCCGGCGCTGGCGAAGGTGCGTATCGCCACGCGCACGGTGCCGGATTTCGTGCGGCGTTATCCCGTGCTGCTCACCAAGGAAATCCCGATGGCCGGCGTGGCAGGCTGGGAGATCAAGGTGAGCTGGACGGGGCTGCCGTTTTCATGGACGCCGCTGGAGGCCGGAGAGGTGGCCGGCTGGAAAACGAACGAGGTGCGTTTGCTCGATGTGGATGCGGAATCGGTTCGCAAACACCGCTGCAAAGCCGTCGCCGTGCTGCGGCGCGGGAATTACGTCGCGGGGAAAGACCTCGAAACGGTGCTGCAGCAGGTGTTCGGGCTGAGGTAGGAGCCTGCTTGCAGGCGATGTTCATGATGGCCCTGGTAGGCTTATCGCCTGCAAGCAGGCTCCTGCCTCAGCGCTTGCTCCAGTCGAGCATGCGCTGGATGGGCACGAGGGCGGCGTTGCGGATCGGTTCGGGGACGTCGATCTGCGGGGACATCGTCTTCAGCGCGTCACGCACCTTCTCGATGGTGTTCATCTTCATGAAACGGCAGTCGTTGCAGGCACAGGTGTCGGTCGGGCCGGCGATGAAGGTTTTCGTCGGCACTTCCTTGCGCAGGCGGTGGAGCATGCCGCTTTCGGTGACGACGATGATGCGGTCGGCGAGCGTCTCCTTGGCAAATTTCACCATGAGTTCGGTCGAGCACACTTCGTCGGCGATGTCGCGCACGGCCTGCACGCATTCGGGATGAGCGACGACGGGCGCGCCGGGGAACTGGGCGCGGACTTTCTCGATGGCCTGCACGGTGAACATCACGTGGGCGTAACAGCTGCCGGGCCAGAGGCGCATCTGGCGGCCGGTCTTTTGAGAGACCCACTGGCCGAGGTTTTGGTCGGGGACGAAGAGGATGTCGCGGTCGGCGGGGATCTGGTTGACCATCTTCACGGCGTTGCCGCTGGTGCAGATGACGTCGCTGAGGGCTTTCACGCCGGCGGAGCAGTTGATGTAGGCGACGACGTAGACGTTGGGATTCGCGGCCTTGTAGGCGGCGAGACGGTCGGCGGGGCAGGAGTCGGAGAGCGAGCAGCCGGCGTTGAGGTCGGGGAGGAGGACGGTGCGGCCGGGGTTAACGATCTTGGCGGTCTCGGCCATGAAGTGGACGCCGCAGAAGAGGATCACGTCGGCCTGGGCGGACTGCGCCTGATAGGAGAGGCCGAGGGAGTCGCCCACGTAGTCGGCCACCTGTTGGATCGCCTCGATCTGGTAGTTGTGCGCGAGGATGACGGCGTTGCGCTCGCGTTTGAGGGCGAGGATTTCCTCCTGGATAGTCGTGAGCTTGGGGGCTTCACGGCGCGGGAGGAGGACGAGGGGCTCGTAGTTGAGGACGGCGGGCATGGAAACCAAGGAGGAAGGACGAAGGAAAAGGTAAGAAGGATGTGGAGTCGGAGACGCGGCTGCGGCTCAGCTCTGCGGCTTCAGTTTGGCGACGAGCGCTTGAAACTCGCGGTTCTGCTTGAGCGTTTCTAGGTCGGGGTCCTTGGCCATCCAAATGTAGTCGTCGTAGCCGAGCTCAATGGCGCGTTCGAGGGTGCGGAGGGCGTCGGACTTGCGGCGGCAAAGGGCGAGGCTGCACGCGAGATTATAGTGGGCGGTGGCGTTGGCCGGCTCCAGCTTGACGAGCTTGCGGTCCATCTTGAGACCGTCGGCGATGCGGCCGGTCTTGGTGTAGAGGCCACCGAGGATTTCGATCACGTCCGTGTAGCGCGGGTCGCGCCGGAGGATGGATTCGTAGAAGGTGATGTCGAAGGCGGGATCTTCTTTGCGGGCCATGTCGTGAGGTTATGCGGAAGCGCGGTGCTTGCAAATGCCGGTATCGCGAAGGGTGTTGCAGCGGGCGTTGACCTGAAGGCGCTGGGTGACGGGCGTGAGACCGAGCTTGGTGGAAACGGTGCTGCCATACCATTCCATGAACGGCGCGCTGATCTCGAAGATTTTGTCGCAATCGAGGCAGATCACCTGCGCGACCTGAGCGTTGTTGTCGGTGTTCGGGTGGTAATACTTCAGGTTCTTGCCGATATCGACTTCGCGCAGCAGGGCGCTCTCGGTCATGATCGGCAGGGTTCGGTAGACGGTGGCGCGCGAGACGGAGTCGTCGATGGCGCGGGCATGGTCGAGGAGTTCCTCGGCGGTGAAATGGTCGGTGCGGGCGAACGCCGCCTCGAAGATGGCGAGGCGCTGGTTGGTCACTCGGAGGCCTTTGGTGCCGAGGTAGGCTTTGAACTTTCCCCGGGCTGCATCGTTGCTCACAGGCGGAATGTCCCTGTCGGGGCGATGGCTGTCAACTGGTTCGTGGGTGCGCATTTTTTACTCAAAAACCGCCTCGCCCAACCCCTGCTTGGCCCCGTCCAACGCTCCTGTTTGCGCGCACCCTCAGGAGCCGCCCTGTGAAACATTTGTCACGTATTAAGTGACAAATTAAATTAGGTAAAAGTAATATTTGTCACGTATTACGTGACAAATTGCCTGGGCGCGTGGGAAACGGGGGCGTTTGGCGGGGGGGATTTTTGGGTGGTCGGGATGCTTGCACGGTGGCGGTGGCATCCTCATCAACGACCTCTTCTATGACCGTCGGCGTGCATCCTCTCGCGGGCTTCGACAAGCTCCTGCACTACAAGGTGCCGGAAACTCTGCGTGCGCAGGTCGCGGTCGGTTCGCTGGTGCGCGTGCCGATTTTGAATCGCCAGCTCCTCGGCATCGTGGGCGAGATCAGCGAGCCGAAGGATTTCCCCATCGACCGACTCAAGTCCGTGGCCGCGGTGGTCTATCCGTTTCCCGCGCTCCCGCCTGATCTGCTCGGGCTCGCCCGGTGGATGACCGGCTACTACGCCGCGAAGCTCGACGGCATCATCGAGGCCATGCTGCCCGCCGCCGTGCGCAATGCCGCCAGCCTCAAGCACGAGAAACTCCTCTCCATCACCCGCCAGCTCGACGCCGAGGAACTCGGCGCGCTCACCAAACGCGCCCCGGCTCAGGGCAAACTCTACGCGTTCCTCGCCCAGCAGTTTAAACCGCAGAAAAAATCCCTCGTGCTCTCACGTCTTGATGTGACCGCCGCCGTCGTCACCGCGCTCGTGAAGCGAGGCGTGGTCCTCGAAGAAGAGCGCCGCGTCGAACGCATCGCCTACTCTGACGACTGGTCCACCGGCGAAGTCGTCGCCTCGCAACCGCACCGGCTCAACGTCGAGCAGCAGGCGGCGGTCGATGCGCTCAAAGCCAAGATCACCGAGGACAAATTCGGTGTCACCCTCCTGCATGGCATCACCGGCTCCGGGAAAACCGAGGTCTATCTGCGCGCCATTCACGATGCGCTCGCGGCCGGCGGCGGGGTGATTTTTCTCGTGCCGGAGGTCGCGCTGACTCCGCAGACCGTTGCGCGTCTGCGCGGACGCCTCGAAGCCATCGCGCCCGACCACCGCTGCGTCGTCTGGCACAGCCACTTGAGCGAGGGCGAACGTCTCGACGGCTGGCTTGCGCTCGCCACCGGCGAGGCGCGCGTGGTCGTGGGCGCTCGTTCGGCGATCTTCGCACCGGTGCACAACCTGAAACTCATCGTGGTCGATGAGGAGCACGAGCCGGCCTACAAGCAGGACGAGACGCCGCGCTACCACGGGCGCGACGTCGCCGTGATGCGCGCCAAGCTCACTGGCGCGCACTGTCTGCTCGGCTCCGCCACGCCTTCGCTCGAAAGTTTTTCCAATGCCCAGGCCGGCAAATACGGCCTGCTCGAACTCAAGGAGCGCGTGGACGCCCGCAAGCTCCCGCACATCGACATCGTGGACATGAAGATCGAGGTCATGCGTCAGCGCGGCTTCACCTCGCTTTCCGGCAAACTCGTGGACGCGATGCACGACCGTTTCGCGAAGCGCGAGCAGACGATCCTATTCATCAACCGCCGCGGCTACTCGTCGTCCATGCTCTGCACCAAGTGCGGCCACGTGGAGGAGTGTCCGCATTGCAGCATCACGATGACCTATCACCGCGCAGACGAGCGTCTGCGCTGTCACCTGTGCGCTCACGAACGCGATGCGCCCGCGCGCTGCCCGTCGTGTGGCGCGCCTGAAATCCGCTGGCGCGGCATGGGCACGCAGCGCGTCGAGGAAGCCGTCCGTCGCGTGCTGCCCAAGGCGCGCATCGAGCGCATCGACGCCGACACGATGTCCAAGAAAAATCGTTTCCGTGAACTCCTCTCCGAATTCCGCGCCGGCAAGATCGATGTCCTCGTGGGCACGCAGATGATCGGCAAGGGCCTCGACTTTCCCAACGTCACGCTCGTCGGTCTGATCGACGCGGACATCTCGATGCACATCCCCGATTTCCGGGCCAACGAGCGCACCTTCCAGCTCCTCGTGCAGGTCGCGGGCCGCGCCGGTCGTGGCGACCGCGCGGGTGTGGTCATCGTGCAGACGTTCACGCCGCAGGCGGAGGCAATCCAGTTTTCGCGGCACGCCGATTTCGCGGGCTTCGCCGCGAGCGAGCTGAAGATGCGGAAGGAGTTTCGTTATCCGCCGTATCGCCACCTTATCCACCATCTGTTTCGCGGGCCGAGCGAGGAGAAGCTCAAGTTCTACACCGAGCAATGGGCCAAGCATGTGGAAAAGGAACTCGGCAGCCGTCTGGAGCTGCGCGGTCCCGCGCCTTCGCCTATCGAGAAGATCAAGGACGAGTATCGCTACCAGCTCTGGTATTTCACCGGCGGCGTGACGCGAGTGATCGCCGATCTGAATGCGCTCCGCCTTGCCTTCAACTGGCCCGACGAAATCACGCAGGTGCTCGACGTCGATCCGGTCAACCTGAGCTGAGGAAAGATTGAATGGAGACGCGACCTCCCGGTCGCGTCACGGGGACCGGGAGGTCCCCGCTCCAGGGGAAAAGGTCCACGCGACCAGCCGGCTATTTTTCTGGCCCTGGCTCATCGCGATGGTGCGGACGTCCGTCGCCCGCGCGACCTTCAGCGCGTAGTAGATCGCCGGAAGGCTGCCGCGCTTCGACACGAGCGTCGTAAACCAACGGCAACGGTCGCCGAGCGGCACGCTCTGGGCGATCATACGACGCACAAACGCCGATTCGCCGCCGGGGCACCAGAGCTCGTGGTTCTGGCCGCCGAAATTCAGGACCGGCTTATCAAACTTCCGGCCTTCGCCGAGGTTTCTGAGTTTTCGCACCGTGCCTTCCGCAGCTTCTTTGGCCGACGCGTGAAAGGGCGGGTTGCAAACAGTGAGGTCGAAGCGTTCGCCGGAACGCACGACGCCGTTGAAAATATCCGCCGGCGACGTTTGCAACCGGCATTCGATCTTGCCGACGAGCACGGGATTCGCGGCGACGATTTTTTTTGCCGACTGGATGGCGATGGGATCGATGTCCGTGCCGACGAAGCGCCAGCCGTATTCGCGCACGCCGATGATCGGATAGATGCAGTTAGCGCCGGTGCCAATATCTAGGACTGTTACGTTTGCGCCTTTGCTAGCACCGAGCAGATCGGCGGCGTGGTGGATATAATCGGCGCGACCCGGAATCGGTGGGCAAAGATAGCCGGCCGGGATGTCCCACCACGTCAGCCCGTAGTCGTGCCGGAGCAGGGCGCGGTTGAGGATGGTGACGGCAACGGGATCGAAGAAGTCGATGGTGTCGCCGCCGAGCGGGTGGGGGACGATGAACTGTGCGAGTTCCGGGCAACTCCGGATGAGTGCGGGGAAGTCATAGCGCGTCCGGTGCCGGTTTCGCGGGTGCGGGCCGCTCTTTTCGGACGGGGGAGCTTTGGGAGATGAAGCCATCTTGCGCCGCCCAAAGAGAGCATTCAGGCAAGGAAGGCGAGGCCGGGCTGATGCACGTTGGACCGGAGGTGGAGTTTTTACCCACGTTTCGAGCGAAGCGACAGTCGACCAACACACGGAATACACGAAAGTCAGAGGCTAGGATATCTGCGCGGATCTGCGGAATCTGCGGTCAAGGATTCGCGGGTTTGTCGCGGAGATCAAAGCGTCAACCACGGAAGCTTGGTCGCCTATCACGAGAACTTACGGGTTATCCACGCCTCCCTGAAAAATATCCACGGACCTCCAAGCGGTATCCACGGAACGCCAAACCGTAGCCAAGGAATGATAATCCGTAGTGGCGAATGTCTGGGAGATTATGGCTAGGGCGTGTTCACTAATTCTTAGTCGAAATGAAAGCGGAGACGATGTGAATCATGGCGAGGAAGGTGAACGCGTGTTTTTCGTAGCGAGTGGCGATGCGG
>Ga0123337_10002868_pt1 | contig 19077 bp, 11 predicted proteins | sample frozenSSSSmetaG_FD_89792 | JGI IMG/M metagenome (GOLD analysis project Ga0123337, IMG submission 89792) | Glacier valley bacterial and archeal communities from Borup Fiord, Nunavut, Canada, to study Microbial Dark Matter (Phase II) -... | ecosystem: Environmental > Aquatic > Freshwater > Ice >... | reverse complement strand
GGGAGGGGAGGGGAGGGGAGGGGAGGGGAGGGGAGGTAAACAAAACAAAAAGATACGAAGCAAAAGGAAATGATCCAGCTAAAAAGGCCAGGTGACGATATGAGACGATATGAGACGATAATACGACGATCCCACAAACCTTGAACGAGATAGCGCGGCGCGTCCGTCTTGGAGAGAGACACATCTCTGACGCGATAGATAGCTCCGGGCATTCAGCAGACAAGGTTCGATAAGTGAAGCTCCGTCGAGAGCAATGTGCAGCTCGCGCCGCGTCGGCACGGGTGACAGGTACAGACAGACTATACAGTACGAGAAGATGTCGTCATGGCGGCGTGCGAGAGTTTTCGTCGCTGGCGGCGTCGACGAAGGTAAAGAGGTAGAGAGTCAGGAATGCTGTGGCACGATGCCACGCCGACGGTGCGCCGTGGTATGCAGTTGAGAAAACCGAGAAGAGTAGATGCAGATGTAGAAGGTATGCGGTATGGTATGTATGGCATGTATGGCGTGTATGGGAGGAGAGGCGTGGATGTGGATGTGGATGTGGATGTGGATGGCAGAAAAAGCCAGAAATCCACATGCCGTGCCGTGTAGAGGGCGTCTAGTGGCCGATCACGTGTTGATCGACGGTGATTCCTGGGCCGCCATGAGGGCTAGTTACTTAACTAAAGGTAGTTAGTTCGTTAGTTGGTTCGTTAGTCGGTTGTCTTGTCGAGGAAGTCAAAAGGACAAAAGGGAGGATTGAATGTGTGTATAAATATAATATAAATATAAATATAAATATAAATAATTATAATATGAATATGAATATGAATATAGTATAAATACTCGGCACGCCCTCCCTCTCTGGGCTGTGGTACTCGGACACCTCGAATCGAGCATCTCAGACCTCTCTCATCCTCACCCTCATCCCATCCCATCCTCAACCTCAACCTCATCCCATCCTCACTCAGATACGACACATCAACTCTGCAGAGAAGTCGCCATCGGCCGAATCGACATATCCTTGCGCGCATCTCTGTCTCCCTGGCTCCCTGCCTCTTCAGGCTACTCTACAGTGGATTATCGTGTATGATCGGCGAGCACTTCAGGCACAGCAGCAGTGATCGACACTCAAGGCCACGCTTAATCCATTATCTCGCCGTCAATTGCCCCGCAGCCACAGTGGAGCATACTGAGCATATTGGAGTATATTGAGCATACTTGAGTGGACTGGAGCATACTGGGCATACTGAGCATAGTGAGCATAGTGAGCATACTGGGCATACTGAGCATAGTGAGCATACTGAGCATACTGGGCATACTGAGCATACTGAGCATTGTGAGCATACTGAGCAGACTGAGCATACTCAAGCGTACTTGGAGTGCACCTAAGTGTACTATATGAGGTATGTATGCACATGGATACAATGGATACAATGGATACAATGGATACTTATATGGATACTTACATATACATTAATAGTCTAAGTACTACGGCAGTACAGAGCACAGAACACGAAGTACAGAGCACAGAACACAGAGCGCAAGCACAGCAGTCAGTAGTCCTGTGCAGAATTGGGAATTACTGTACATAGGTACTTACAGGTACTTATAGGTACTTATAGGTACTGTCTACTACTGTAGTAGTACTGTCCCCCCTCCGGCTCCTCTCCTCTCTCCTCTCCGTCTCCTCCTCTCGCGACTCCAGTCTCTCTCTGCCTCACCAGGCAGGGCTTCGACCTTCGATCTTCAAGGAGTACAATATAGTACAGTACAGTACATACATATCTCCTCTGAGTTTTCCAGCGTCAGCTACACGTCACCCATTCACTCCTCACTCTGGAGTGAGTACATACCGGACTATCCAGTACTATACACTTACACACACTGAGTCCCGAATCGACCCTGCTATAGTTCACTACTACAATACCGGATTGAGTGCCTGTTGAGTACCGCTGAGTACTATTGAGTTTCCTTATAGTACTCCACCATACCCAAAGGTACAGTGCAACCCACGCTCACGCTCCACACTCCACGCTCCCCGAACGCCATAGGTGCTAGTGGTACTGTGCTTTGTCGCAAGGGCTTACTGTAAAGTACCTACTGCTACTGTTCTCCTACTACCAACTTGCTATATACTCCACTCCTCGAGTCCTCACTGCTTTACTCCCCTACTCCCCTACTCCCTAACTGCTCTCTCCTCCACCCCTCCCTCTCCTCCACTCCTTCCTTCTCTCTCTCATTCTCTACCCCAGACCGATATACTCCATTCCTTTTAACCACAAGACAACCTGTCTCGTCTCTCGTCTTCGCTCTTCGCTCTTCCCTTCCCCCTTCCCTCTTCCCTCTTCCTATTCCCTCTTCCTTCTTCTGTCTTCAATATCTACATATATAACATTACATGTGTACAACACATGCGCACACGGCCACTTTCAATTGACTCTCTATACCTAGCTTCCACGTTTCGCGCTTCCGTGTGGGCCTTGCCTTAGTCCACTTCGAGTAACAATTGCAATCTCTCGCTCGGCGCCCATCCCCATTATCGACACAATCAATCGCCCGCTGTTGAAACCTCGAACTTGTTGGCCGCCATGACCGATCACTCACCCCCATCTCTTCAACCACAACCACCGGCCACTCTCGCCGACGTCCTGAACCCCGCCGAGGAACAGCGCGACTCGGCCTACTTCTCCTGCGCCAGCATGAATGGCGAGGCCAGCAAGCGTAAGGACGTCCCCTGCCCTCCGATGTCCCCCCCTGGATGTCTCACTCGTCGTGTGGCTGCTGTGAGGGGAAGAGTGCTGATTCAATTGCGAGCAGATAATTCAGTAGCAGCTTCTCAGAACAACAAGACGGGCCTTACTACCCCGTCGCCCTCGGGCTATCAATCATCGAGCACCGACATGACACCCTCCCCCATCACGACGGGCCATGCGCCGCCGCAGTCTCTGGCATCTCCTACGTCGGGAGGCATGCCTCTCACCTCGATGGTCACCTCGCCGACCACGCCGTCCAGCATGGATGAGAGCATGCTCGCGAAACTCAATCCCTCTTATAACGGAGGTTCGCAGAGGACGTCGGCGGCCCTCTCACAGGCCGACTCGAGGCGCGAGAGCATGGAAGGCCGCATTAATAGCGGATTCGAGGGCATGCGACTCCAGGGCAATTCGCCTTATGCGAGCAACAACCAGTCGACGACGTCCATCCAGAGCAGTCTGCAACAGCAGCGAAATCCTGGACTGGGCGCCGATAGACTTTCGGCGTCGCGCTTCCCCAACACATATCAACCAAACTCCTCGCGCTTCGGACGAACTGCGCCTACGATTACGGGACCTGCTGCGAGCGCCGTCGCGAATGCGGCCGAACCTACAAAGGGGCAGCCATGGGCCTTCCCAGATGACACCGACCGCAGACTGTCGATGGGCCCGGGTGCGTCCGAGGTCGACAGCCACCAGACTTCGTTCCTCGACTCGCGCCGCAGCAGCATTGCCGACTCGCTCGCTAGCAGTCAATATACGACCGAGTCACGCCTACCACATGGCCAGCGGAGACTAGAGGATGGATACAGCCAAGGTGATCTTCAACGGCTTTCTCGCGCCTCATCCGAATTCCAAGGCGTTTCTCATCATCACCATTCCCTGCAGCATCGTCAGGTTGGGGATCTTCGCGACGAGGAGGGCGGCTCTCCAGGTGGCACGCAGCCGTACAGTCGTACGCCTGAGCTGCGCAAGAGCCACAAGTTGGCGGAGCGTAAGCGTCGTAACGAGATGAAGGAACTCTATGATGAGCTGCGCGAGCTGCTGCCATCGGAGCGTGGTAACAAGACCAGTAAGTGGGAGATCCTGAGCAAATGTAAGTCCATCGATGCCCACCTACATCGTGATCTGTACCAACCCAGAGTAGCTATTGCACAGATTAAGCTTCAAGACGAGCGCTACTTCAATCTCGAGGCCCATTACCGCCAGAGTCAGGCCGAGAACATGCGAAAGGACGCGGAGCTTATGCGGAAAGAAGCCGATCTTCAGCGTGGCCGTGAGGAGATCAACGAGCTCAGGGCCGAAATTCGATCTCTGAGACACGAATTCTCCCTGATGAGAGGCGAGATGGCCCAGTCTCACCCGTCCAGCAGCAGTACTCAGCGTCCCGCATCATCCATGGATGGCTACACTGCTGAACCGTATCGTGGTCATGGCCGTCAGGAACCCCGCTCTGAAGTTGGACTGCCACCACTCAGAAGTCTCAATGCACCGTTACCCGGGTCATTTGCAGGCGCAGCAGATTCCATGACCGGCGTGCAATACCACCATGACAGGCCTGCAACGAATGGGTACAGCTCAGGATATCCATCACGGGTATAAGCTGTTATATCAAGTTGAAGTCTTTATGTGGCGTTAATTTTGTTCTTCAGACGTGTCAAGGCAACGATCGAATCAGGGTCGCCAACATTATTTTCTGTATCTCCGTCAGCAATGACTTCCAACACCGCGGGGCCTGCGGAGTCGATATTAGATCTCCAGCATGGCCACTGCTCACACTACACGGTTTTCATTATAGGCGTTCTTGTCTTTGCTCTTCTACTTACTTACACTTATTGTACTTTGGGTGGGTTCATACGACTACAGCATGTGGGGTTAAAAGTGGTTCGTTTGTTATCGGTGTACTCGGTTGTTTGGGTGGGATGGGTTGGATACATCATGTAATTGTTATACCCGTGAGCGCCTTGGTGGCATCGGTTGAGAAGATCGGGTCACTTGCCTGATGTCGGCTTCCATGCCGCACTGGCTCGGGTGGATAATGGCCAGCCACATCACATCCGCTTGCAAAGCTATGGAATCGCAGGGCGAGATGGACGTCCAGGGGAGCTTTGGAAGGGCTGGATATGGCAGTAATGGGGTGATGCGTGACGGCTGAAATGGTGGGAGGGATGTCTGTCTGTAGGAGGGGGAGATGTCGATGATTATGCTCGTGGTATCCAGGTACTATCAGCGTCAGTGTTACTGAGTAACAGTATGTGTTACCTAAGCAGCGAATGCAATTAAATATAAACAACCAAGAATACCCTCATTGATTGATATTCTGACATCATGGACCTGAGTGTTGTTATTATTGTTGTTTGATGACATTGGCCTGGCTAGTCAGGAGATAATCCGCGAGTTGCCGTTGGACAGCAATTTCTCAAACGAGCCTAGCGGCAGGACGACCCGAAGGAAAAGTTATCCGCGACTAGAAATATTAACATCAGCGGCATCCATCTACATCATCCCTCATCATCCATCAACAACCACAACCACAACCCATCTCATCCCTCCTCACATCTACATCCGTATCTCCACTTGCTCAATCCGCAATCATGTACGCATTTCCATTCTCCTCTAACACCGCTCCACGCAGCGACCGGACACGGGTTGCTAACTCAAAACCACAGGCATTTCATCAAGAGAGCCGCGTTCCGCGCAGTTTCTGCACAATCCGCCATCGTGCGCTCCGCTGTTCCTTCGTCGACCCCCTTCGCCGTCCGCAACCAGAGTGTTGTGATCTCGGCCTTCAGACGCTTCAACAGCACCGAGACGAAGCCGGCCGAGACGTCGGAGGAGGCTGCCGCGTCATTCGAGGCGCCTGCCGAGACGGTCTCTGAGATCGCCAGCCAGGCCAAGGAGGCCGTCAGCGAGAGATCCGAGAGGTCTGAGAGACCAAGCCCCTTCGGCCTTGAGGACAGACCAAGAAGAGATGAGCTGAAGCCAAGATTCAAGGCGGAGCCGAACACGACCATCTACGTCGGCAACCTCCTCTTCGAGGCTACCCCTGCGGATCTCGAGAAGGTGTTCGCTGAGTTCGGAGATGTCATCAGCACCAGAGTTGCGCAGGATGCCAGAGGCTTGAGCAAGGGGTAAGCCTTCCGCCCCATCCCGAGCGGAAAATATCTGCCTCCATCCGAGGACCGACACTGACCACGCACAGATTCGGCTACGTCGAGTTCAAGGACATCGCGTCGGCGACCAAGGCCATCGAGGCGCGCAACGAGTCCCTCTACGAGGGCCGCCGCATGATCGTCAACTACATGACGGCGTCGAGCGCGAAGCGCGCGACCAACCCGCCGTCCAAGACGCTCTTCATCGGCAACCTGGCGTTCGAGATGACCGACGCGGACCTCAACAAGCTGTTCCGCGAGATCAAGAACGTCATCGACGTGCGCGTGGCGATCGACCGCCGCACGGGCCAGCCGAGGGGCTTCGCGCACGCCGACTTCGTCGACGTCAAGAGCGCCGTCGCCGGCATGGAGCAGCTACAGGGCAAGGAGGTCTACAGCCGCCCGCTGCGCGTCGACTACTCGGCCAGCCAGACCAGGGGCACGTTCCCGCCGCGGGGCCAGGGCAACTATGGCGAGGAGCACGGTAGCGACCGTGGCGACCGCGGATCGAGGTTCTAGATGCGCGATCGAGTGGTGGAGCGGAGCGGGGCCGGCGTCGGTCTGAGGGAGGGCTGGCGGTCGGCGGGGGTTGTACATTAGACGTGGGCTGTTGTACGATGGCGAGACGAGGTGGGATCTGGTGCGGTGGGTTTATACCCGTGCTGTCGCGTGGTCTGGGCTGCGGAAGGTCAAGCAAGCAAGCGAGTCAGCTGCTGCAGACGGACATTGCGTGTCCGGACCATGGGGGGGTTCGAGCAAGCGATGGATAGATAGATAGCAGAGCTCTGCTTGCTTGCTTGCTTGCTGCAGGGCAGGCAGGGGCTTGTAAGATAAGATATAGAAGTGCATGAATGTACGAGGGAGGGGGAGGGGGAGGCGTTGTGCTTTAACAATTGTAGTTTAATCTAACCCGCACCATGTCTGTTGGTTGTAGAATCCATTCCGTTCCGTTTCCGTCTGTTCTGTTCTGTCCTGCGGGGTATTTGTGGGATGGCAAGCAATGTGGTGCTCGTTGAGAGTTAATGTAACACTCTTCACTCACTCGCTCACTCACTCATTCTGGGACCTTTTCTACCTTTCCTGGCAGTGCAGTGCAGTGCAGTGTCTGAGACGTCTTCGCGCCGTCATTATACATCTGTGGCAAGTGTGCGCCTGGACCTGACAAGGAAGGACATCCTCGCCGTCTGTCTACAATACACCTGGATCTAGATTTCGTGCAAAAATGTGCGTCCGATCGAGACATCATACCGCGCCGGATTGGATGGGGTTGATGGCGTCACGTGCTAAGGAGGAGGAGGAGAGTGGTCGAATGCATGTTTTGCTTGCTCTCTCTCTCTAGAGGAGTAAGTTTTGTAGAGGATGGATGGGATTTTTGTAGGGACGGTTTTGTTTTTGTTTTTTTCACTTGCATCGTCACACATTCTCAGCTCTCTTTCTTCTAAATCACACTTGCAATCAACGGGCTGCCTGCCGAAGGCGTAGATTCTCCTCATCTTTCCGCTCGATGCATTGCATCGCGTTGCATATGCACACCTTTCTCGCTCGCTCGCTCGCTGATGATGCCATCCCAAAAAAACGCCCCTCCCCTCCCCTCCTGTGGCTGTATGTTATGTTATGTCCATCAATCATCCCTCGGGAGTTTCATATCTTACACCTGCCTGCCAGCCCTTCTCGGATCAGTAGCAGAAGCTAGAGCTCGTCCCGGGGCGCGAAGAACGTCTCCTCGCTCCCCTCGTGCTCCTGGTCCTGGTCCTGGTCTTGGCCCTGCTCCTCCCCAGCCTGCCGCTCCGCTCCCTTCTCCTCATCCTTCCGCTGCCTCTCCACATTCTCAGCAATCTTCTTCACCCTCTCCTTCACCTCCTCCCACGTCTCCTTCCCCTTCCCCTTATCCTTCCCCACCCCGCCCTTCCCGCCAAACATCATGTCCTCCAGCACGTCCCACGCCCACTCCAGCTCCCCCTCCGCAACCGCCGCCTCATCCCCCTCCCCCTCCACCTCCCCATCCTCCGCATCCACCACCCCCCTAATCTCCCTCCCCCCCTCCACCCCCGGCCCCTCCACCAGCGCCAGGCTCCACTTCCTCCCCGCCGCCGCATTCCTCAGCTCCGCCACCAACTGCTCCACAACCGTCCTCTCAACCTCGACCCTCCTCAGGTCCTCATCCCTCATCATCTCCCACTCCTCGCCGCCCCCCTGCGCCAGGATCTGGATATCCGCATCCGCATCCGTCGCCAGTCTCGCGAGTCCCTCCGGACTCGCCCCCCCTCCCGCTCCCACCCCAGCCTTCGATTTCGCCTTGTCCGCGCTCCCCTTCCCCGCCGCGAGCCCCGCAAACCCCCACCCCTTCGGCCCCCTCAGCGTCCCGGGCTTAACCCACTTCCCCGCGCCCACCACCGTCCCACCCACCACCACCTCCGCCTCCTCTCTCCCCCCCGTCTCCGCCCCCTCTCTCGTCGCGGCAATCTCCCCCGCAGCGCCGTCGCCCTCCCTCACCTCCCTACACACAATCTCCCTCGCCTCCCCCTTCCCCTCCGCCTTGAACGCCACATCCCCACACAGCCTCGGCGTATGCACAACCATCAGATACCTGCACGTCGTCACCTCCCTAATCCACGCAATTCGATCCACCCCGCCCGTCGCACAATGATACTGCACCTCGATCTCCCTCGGCCGCCCCGTCAGGTCGCACACCGTGCCGTGCCCCAGCCGCTCGCTGAGATACCGCGCATCGCCCTGTGTGTGCAGCGTGTCGCTGCGTCCGGCTTCCTTGCCCTGGCCCTCATACCCCGGCTCCGCCCTCGCCTCCAAGCCCTTGGCGTCCGCGCGCGCAGCCCCCGGCGCCGGCGCCGGCGCCGGCGCCGCACGCCCCAGCACGAACCCCACGCTGCCCTTCTCCTTCTGCGGCGGCCACGCGGCGCGGCCCGGCAGCGCGGCCGCGGCGTGGAACTGGCTGACGCCCGCGCCGTAGCAGAAGCGGTAGCTCCACCAGCCGGCGGCGTAGTAGAGGCAGTCGCCGTCGAGCGGGGCGAGCAGGTGCCAGCCGCGGCGCGCGGCGTCGTGCAGCTCGGACGCGCGCGACGAGCGCTGCAGCGCTTCCGAGGTGAGGTTGCGCGGCGGCGCGGCGGGGCGCGGGATGCTGCAGAGGTAGGGGAGGGTGGGGGAGTGGAGGAGGAGGTGCTCGTGCGGTGTTTGCGGGGAGGAGGAGGAGGTGGGGGAGGAGAGGAGCGAGGATGCGGAGGCGGGCGAGATGGGGGTGGGGAGGAACATTATGCTGTACTGTATATGGTGGTTAGCGGAGCTGGGAGGAGCTGGGAGGGGGGGGAGTACTTGGGGGAATGCATCGATGTCGTCGTGGACGCTGAAGACGGTGGGACTGGCTGATGCGAGGCCCGCTGCCGCGATCAATGCTGTGAGAAGGTGCCGCATGGTGCCATGCATGGGATTGCCGTGGCAAGAAGCTAAATTGCTGGGGACGATTTGATGGTGGTGATGATGACGATGATGATGATGTGAGAGTTATCAAGGTGGCATCTGTCGGAACGGGATAATATTTGGCCGGATAGCGATGATCGCCTCTCTAGACGCGAACGAGCCGACGGCGTAGCCGCATCGCCACTAGCGGCTATTTGCAATGCTGATTCAGCATCGCAAATCCGGGGTCAGCTCGCATTCCAATTCCCATAGGCCGCGGCGCAATGCTTTGTTAAGGATTTGCAAGCGTGAGGGGGGGACTGTGTGCATATTATAGGTAGGCGATGATATGGTTCTCGGGAAGTTTCTCTGCTGTTCTTCTGTTTAGTTTTGTTTGGTTTTGGACTCGTCTATATATACCCCCATGAAGACCTTCCTCTTCATCTTCATCTGCTCAATCGTCATCGCGCTCCTATCAGTTCTTTCCAGTGACGGAATCGCAGACACCATCAGAGTCCGAATCGCAGCACTATCATCTCTCTGGAACCGCCCCCTCAACCCCCCCAGCACCCCTAACACGACGACCACCCCAACACACCCACCCCCTCCCCCCGCACCCACCATGTCCGCCGCCCGCACGATCCGCAAGATCCTCCTCGCGGCGCAGCAATCCGAAGGCCAGGGCGCCACGGTGCGGCGCTCCATCGGCACGGCCTCGCTGCGCAACCTCACGCCCTTCCTGATGCTCGACCACTTCACCGTCTCCCCCGGCGCCGGCTTCCCCGACCACCCGCACCGCGGCCAGGAGACCATCACGTACCTGCTGCGCGGCGCCGTCGACCACGAGGACTTCGCCGGCAACGCCGGCACCATCGGCCCGGGCGACCTGCAGTTCATGACGGCGGGGCGCGGCATCGTGCACGCCGAGATGCCCGCGGCGCGCGGCGGCGGCGCCAGCGAGGGCCTGCAGCTCTGGGTCGACCTGCCGCGCGAGCTGAAGATGTGCGAGCCGCGGTACCGCGACCTGAGGGCGGCGGAGATCCCCGAGGTGCACGCCGACGAGGGCAGGGTGCGCGTCAAGGTCATCAGCGGGCGCAGCCACGGCGTCGACTCCGTGCGCGACCTCGCGTACACGCCCGTGTGGATCCTGGATGTCGAGGTGCGGCCGGGCGGGACGGTGACGCAGGAGGTGCCAAGCGGGTGGAGCGCGTTCGCGTACGTGCTGTCGGGGACGGCGGTTTTCGGCGCGGCGAGGAAGTCCGTGGGCCCGTTCCACAATGTGGTGTTTGAGGGCGACGGCGATAATGTGGTGGCGTCGGTGGAGGCGGATGCGGCGGAGCCGGCGAGGTTCGTGCTGGTGGCGGGACAGCCGCTGGATCAGGAGGTGGTGCAGTATGGCCCGTTTGTGCTGGATAGCAAGGAGGGGGTGTATCAGGCGTTGATGGACTATCAGGAGAGGCGGAATGGGTTTGAGAGAGCGGAGGGGTGGAGGAGCGAGATTGGGAAGAGTATGATGGGCTAGGGAGGGGTGGATGAGGGAGGGGAGTTGGAGAGGGGATACGCCATGCCTGCTTGCGCGTCGCAGCTCTTAGAGGATCGAGGCTGTAAGATGCTAGAAAGTATCCACGACCGATGTTTGATTTCTGATGGGGGTTTTTTTTGTAATATACTGTAAATCGCGTATGCACTTATGTACGAGATAGAGCCGCACACGTCGAATACTCCAACTCAGCTGCCCAAGAAAGCCCGCCATGCTATCCATCCATCCATCCATCCATCCATCCATCCATGCATCCATGCATCCATGCATCCATCATCATTACGGTCCGCGCCCAAGCGACGTAGGGCGTTCTCTCTGGCGACGTAGATTCCTAAAGTAAATGCGCCGACTCGGAAAGGGAGAGAGCCAAGTATCGTATGATACATCCATCCCAACCGAGCATCCCCATCCCCATCTAGATCTGAATTCCGATCCCCAGGTCCATCTCCATCTCAATGTTCATCGTCAATCTATATCTCCATATTAATCTCCACCCCTCACGGAATCCGCACAATATCAATAGCCTCATCAGGCACGAGCTTCCTCCTCCTCACAACCGTCTCATCCGCATCCACCCTGACGACGCCATCCTTCTGACTAACGGCCAACGTCGGCTTCTCCCTGGTCTCCTTGGGCGTGAAGCGCTTGCGCATGGCATCGATCATCTTGGCGAACCAGAAGAAGTTGAGCGCGTTGAGGACGAGGTTGCTGGCGAGGTAGAGGACGGCGAGCCACAGCGGCAGGTACTCGTCGCCCGCGAACCGCATCAGCTCGTTGTGCACGGGGGCGGCGGAGCGCCCGGCCGCCGCGGCGCCGTTGAGCAGCGACGAGTCGATGGTGCCCGCGGACGGCGTGTGGTGCAGCGCCGACCACATGTCCTGGTAGACGCGCAGGGACTGGTAGGTGCCCCAGCACAGGCGGCAGGAGAAGAAGGTGGCGAGGAGGAAGACGCCGTTGACGAGCTGGCGCTTGGAGCCCGTGAGGTTGAGCTTGTCGAAGAACCAGTGGAAGTTGAGGAAGGGCGAGGAGAGCTCGTAGAGGATGAACGTCGAGGAGTAGTAGTTGACGAAGGGGCGCTGGGGGGGCTCGTCGTTAGCAGGTGCGCGTCAGGGGTCAGGGCTGGGCCGGGCTGCGGCGGACTTACGAAGCCGAAGGAGAAGACGGTCAGCGCGCTGATGGCGTGCGCCAGCATGCCGGGCCCGAACATGTTCACGTTCTGCACGGTGATGACGAGGTCCCAGAGGAAGTAGCCGCTCGCGAGCCCCTGGATCATGCCAGAGGCGCCGGTGTAGCCCCACACACGCTCCTGCCAGGTCATGTTGGCGCGCTCCTCATCGTAGAGGATGACGTAGAGGGCGGCGGTGTTGACGGTGATGCTCTGGCACAGCGACACGACATGGACGTCCCAGTTGAACTTCTTCTCGGGCGAGAGCGCCGGGTACTTGACGGGGAACAGCCAGGTCGAGAGGACGGGCGCGAGGTACTTGTTGATGGCCGTGTAGGCGACGAAGGAGACGAGCATCTCGTGAATGTGCAGCGGCAGCGTGGTGAGCCCGGTGTACTCAGCGAACGGCGTTATGGCCTTCGAGAGGAGGGGGATCGGGGGGATAAGATCATGCATCTTGTTGGGAGTCGTGGAGCGCAGAGCCAAGCCAGAGCCTTGAAAGCGGTTGCAGTCGCTCGGAGGAGAGGAGGGGGAGGGGGAGAGGAAGAGGAAGACGGCAAGGCCTCCTATTTAAAGCAAATGAGGGCCCCGATGCGATGGAGGCAGAGGCAGACACTCGTGAAGAATGAGTGAATGAATGAATGAATGAATGGCTGCGCCTGGAGACTTTCAGCTCGGCGTGGAAATGGTTGGGGCGGCCAGAGGACGGCCGAGGTCATGGGTACGGACGACCTGCTTTATCCGTTCCCGCACAGGTCGCTTTTCAGACACTCCACTGGACAGGTACCTAGGTACCTAGGTACACAGGTCTTACTCCAAATCACGACGAGGCTGACCACTGACCACTGACCAGACATCACGAACATGACACTCCCAAGGTAGCCTTCTATGACCGCTGCTTGGGACCCTTCTACATACATACATAACATACATAACATACATACAATACAATACATTGCGACCATGGCCGACTCTCTATATGAGCTTCTGGCTCCCCACTTGCACCAGTCCTCGTCGCGACCACCACCAGCTCCGAACGACCCCGTCACTTCGGCGTACCTGAGCAGACTCACGACCCTCCCGCTCTCCTCACTCACCGACTCCGAACCTCAGGCTCTGGCACAGACCTCCCATTCGCTGCTGCTATCTCTGCAGGCCCTCTCCTCCCGATCACACACGGCCGTCATTGCCTCGGCGGACCACCTGTCCTCCCTCCAGACGACGCTCCCAGTGATAGCCGAGAGCACCGCGAGGCTTCAGGCTGCCATACCCAGACTAGACGAGGAGGCGCTGCGGTTCTCCGAGACGTACAATAAGAATGCCGAGAATCCAGTCCTGGACCGCCGGCGGAAGGCGCTGCTGCTGTCGCGCAATGCGGACAGGCTGGCTGATGTTCTCGAGCTCCCGACCCTCCTTTCCTCAGCCATCTCGTCCTCGGGCGCGACGAGCACGGCCAGCAACACGTCCTCCTCGGCTACTGTCAACTATGCCTCTGCGCTCGACCTGAACGCTCATATCCGCCGACTACACGGGCTATATCCGGATTCACGGCTGGTCTCGTCGGTCACGGCGCAGGCAGAGGAGGAGATGCATGCTATGGCGACGAATCTGATCTCCAGCTTGAAGACGCAAGGACTGAAGCTGGCTGCAACCATGCGGACGATCAGTTGGCTACGGAGAATTGCTCCTGAACTCGACGCTCCGGGCTCGGACATTGGCAGCAATAAGGAAGGCAGTCTGGGAGCGCTGTTCTTGGTCTGCCGTTTGGCCAACTTGATGAGTATGCTGGGTGCACTGGAGCCTCTGAGGGAGTTGGCGGACCAAGAATCATCACGCAAGGATACGCCGTCTACGAAGAAGGACGCGAATGCTGCGTGGTCTGGCGGCCAGCAGACGGAGAGATACCTCAAAAGATACATCGAGATTTTCCGGGAGCAGAGTTTCGCCATCATCTCCATGTTCAGGAGCATCTTCCCCGCAACGAGCGAGAGTGATCTGAAAGTCGCGAACGGTGGCACGAAGGACAAGAGCGATCCGCTGCAACCGCTGCCCTCGTCCCTCTCCACCTTCCCCATCCACCTCGTCGACATGCTGCTCGAGACGCTCAAGCGGTACCTGCCCAACGTGCAGGACCGGCCGACGCGGGACAGCCTGCTGACGCAGGTGCTGTACTGCGCGGGCAGTCTGGGACGGCTCGGGGGAGACTTCAGCATGATCCTCACGTTCCTGGACGAGGAGGACGAGGACGGCGAGGAGTGGGTGGACGTCATCAGGAAACACCGCGTGCTCGCGGGCAAGCTCGAGTCGATGGTTGGCGCGAGGGACGGGTGATCAGGAGGGCGTGAACGTCAGCGTCAGTGTTAGTGTTGCTGTTCTGGTGATGTTAGTATCACATTTTGGGATTGGCATAGCGATGGCATAGCGATGGATGGCGTATAGGAGGAGTTCCGACACGTGTTGGGGAAAAAGTGGGGAAAGCTTGTTGCTCACGAGGGCTCTTGGGTGTTGAAGGGAGAGGAAGGAAGAGGAGAGGCGAGGCATGAAGGATTGGGCATGGCATTGCATCGCAGGTGCAGAAGGGGAAGAGCAAGGGGAAGGGCGGCAGATGGAGAATCATGTCGAGACAGAGACAGACGAAACCTATGACCTGAAATGCGGGGTAGGCAGTGTGCAGTTACCTAAGCATTAGGAAAGGCGGTAGAGTGTGAATGGAAGTGCTTGATGGAAAGGGGGAAGGGGAAGGGGTATGGGAGACGGGAGACAACAAGCTTTGCGAGCGATGCATGGGATTAGGGCAGTCCGGAGTGCATGCCAAGACGAGACGAGAGGTCCATGTCCATCTGACAGGGACAGGTGGACAGTGGACAAGGTGTGACCCAACAGTCTCTAAGGGAGCAGGAGTGTCATAGAGTACAACATAGAGTATAGAGTACATATAGTACTAGAGTACAAGAATACAATAGGGACAGCACCGTTAGAAAGGAGACGGAGAAGGAGACGGAGAAGGGCGAGGGGTTAGGGTGTATTGCATTGCATACTCTGTAGTCGTCTCTGTAGTCGTCTCCATAGTCGTCTCTACTCTCTAGGATGTCAACAGAAATGCTTCACTTCATGTCTCCCATCTATGAATGTCTTCTTGGAATATCCTCCTGCTGGAATGCTTTGGCACTGGTGCGATGCTTATATGGATGTTTACGTACTGAGATACTTAGGCCAGGTACTAGTATGAGGTACTCATATCACTACTCATATCAGGTACTCAGACTCTTATCTTCTCTTCTGCATCTGCATTCGGATATTCTGTAGATAGTAAATAGTATCCAGACACTACGGATATAGTCTAGAGTCTAGAGTAGAGTCTAGTCTAGAGTCTAGTCTAGACTATAATCTTCCTTCCTTGCTTATCATTCCTTACTCTATACGGTACTCTCTATGCTCTATATATCATTCATTCTACAATTGCTCTAGTACCCCTATCTTCAGCTTAGTTACACTACTGGCACTTATGGATGGATGCGGAGATGGATATACACATATACGTACACATATACATACATATGTACATATTCTCTATCATATATATATATATATATATATTCTCCATCATATATAATAGAAAGCATACATTCTATGTACATCCACATATGTCCCTCCATATATATGTACCTCTAAACCCAGGCACATGATCGTTCGCGGTAGTGGGACCTGTGCTTGTGGATTGTGCATTTAGCAGATTAGCTGATTAGCTGATTAGCTGATTAGCAGCGTTCAAGTGCCAGTACAGTGCCGTCAGTGCAGTGCAGTGCAGTCCAGTCACTCGCAAATGCCCTGCCTGTACCCAGTGCCATGCCACAAATGCTGCGCTCTAAATTCCACTTCCACTTCCACTTCCACTTCCACTTCCACTTCCACTTCCAATTCAATTCAATTCAATTCAATTCAATTCCACTTCTAATTCCTCAAACTTCGAGATCGACTGCGTCCTCATCTCTGGCTTCAAAATCCCAGAGTTGGGACTGGAGAGTTGAGACTAGACTTGTAGTCGACAAAGCACCCTGAAGGCTACTTACTTCATGAGGTCGTTCTTTCTTTCCATTACTACGATCGCTGCCTCACTCTCACTTTCTTTCCACGGCCAACCTCAATGTCCACCTCTCCCCCGCTGGGACGTCGATTCCTACCCATACCCGTCGAGACGACTTACAAGAGCCACAGCCAGCTTCCAATCCATTCAATCGACTCTCCTCCTCAGAACAACGACAGCGCCGCTGAAGCTGAAGCCGAAGAACTAGCCCCGACCATTCCTGTACAACTGCAGCAACCGCCAAAACGACGTTTCCCCACGCAACCCCTCGAGACCATCCGAACAACGAACCGTGCCGGAGCGGTGAGGGTTAACTCGATTCTGAAAGATCGGAGCATAGTATCTGTCCAGGATGTCCCCTTACCGCCTGTAGAGTCCCAGCCTCGGCCGAGGCCGCGATTCGCACCTCAATTGATCGAGACGACGAGACGCTCAAAGAAAGCCAGCGATGCCAGACCTGCCACGCTGCCCACCGATAAGACGGACATCACGCCCGGAACAAACCACATCTATCTGCCGTCGCGCAGGGCGAAGACGAGACCCGATCCGCATCTCCTGTCGCCTCACGACATCAGCATCAGGTCGAGCAGTGTGCCGCCGCTGCGCCCTTACCGCCAGGGATCGATGAGGCCCCACCCCAATACACGTCGGAGCACGCGTCACAATTCATACCGTCCCGAGCTTGACTCGGCCGCGGCGGAAGACATATCCTGCTCCGCCGAGGAAGACCCCGACTCCATCGAGGACACGCCGTCGCTGACGGGATCCTTCGGGTCCTCCGAGGACTCAAACACACGTCTACAGATGGCACGCACGCGCGAGAGCTGCGATGAGAACTATTCAGGCTATCTACTTTCGCTAGCCGCCGTGCAAGCCGAGGAGCAGCTCCGGCAGAAACTGCTTCAGGAGCAGGCATTGGCCGCATACCCCAACAGCGACTTCCACGACCCCGTCGAGCACTTCTACAACTTGGAGAGCGACCCCGGATCCGACGAGGATGACGGCCCAATCGGCCTCCTCCCCCACGAGATGGTGGCCCGCAAAGAGTCCACCGTCTCCGGCTTCATCGCCATCGAGCTGCAGGAGCACGAGGAGACCCTCGCCCGCATGCGGGCCGAAGAGACCTTCCGCCTCGTCGCCGAAGAGGCCGCGAAGCCCTCCTTCGCCGACCCATTCTGGACCAACGGGACGACCAAGAAGGGCCTCGGCGCGGCCGCGGCCAAGGACGAGGAGTTCACGGTGATGCGCGACGCCGCCTCGCCGCCGATGCTGGGCAGTGACCTCGTCTTCCGCCTCTGCCCCTCACCGCAATTCACCAAGTTCGAGACGGACCAGCGCCACGAGGCGCCGCCGGCCAAGGACGACCACGGCGGCGGCCTCTGGGGCGGTTACTGCGTCGCCGACGACGAGGCGCTGTCCGTCGCACCCCACGACCGGGGACCCGCGCTCCTCGAGACGCCGAGCAACGAGGCCGCCGACCCGACCAGCCACGACGGCGAGGGCCCGGCTAGGTCGCCCCGCGGCGTGCAGATGCTGGCGGGGCTCGACGAGCGGCTGTGCGAGGAGGCGATCGCGGCGGAGTTCGACGATGCGTTCGTGACGCAGGTGTACAACTACCTGTCGCTCGGGTACCCGCTGCTGGCGCGGGAGTACGACGAGGAGCTGGCGCACATCTCGCGGACGCCGGTGGAGGAGCTGCGGGCGGGGGACGACGCGCGGCCGGTGGGGAATCTGGGGTTCGATGCGGGGGGGAGTGGGGGGACGAGCGGCGAGGGGGAGGGGGCGCGGACGGCGCGGTGGTGGGCGCTGAAGGCTTATGTGCATGAGTGGGCGAGGCAGCATCCGGATCTTGGGGGGGAGAGGCCGGGGGGGTGGGGGGTCAGGGAGAGGAGGGGGAGTTGGGCTATTTAGGGTTGCTGACGAAGTCTGTGATTGTCTCTGGTGTCGTGATGGCGATGGACGGGGAGGGGTGGAGAGGATGAGATTGTTCCGGCAGCGAGGGAGTTCGTACCGAGTGGGTTTTGATGCGATCGGATGCGAGTATTTTTTATTTCATGACGTCCGTTAGCAGAGGCGTCTGGGCTTGGGCTTCTAGGGAGCGTGTGTGGGTTCTTTTTTGGCAGGAGTTTGGGGGTTTTTTGGGGGGATGGGGGTTGGGGGTTGGGGGGGATTATTTGATTCAGAGCGTGCATGGGTTTGCGTTTGGCGGAGGGAGGGAGGAGGGAGGGATGAGGGGTAGATTGTTTAGCATGATGGCTGCTGGCTGCTGGCTGCTGGCTTCTATGGTCGAGTCGAGGGGGTTGAGGAGTGGTATATGAGAGAGTGGCAAGAGCGGAGGGAGGGCAGAGGAGGGAGTTGGGTCTCGTCTCGTCTTGTAGCTCTAGATTGAAGGGATGGGGATGGGGATGGGGATTCAGGGAGTCGGGCAGGTGAGAGGGCGCCGGGCGTGGGTGGATGCATATGGCGTGGAAGCCGGCATACAGAGTTAAGGACAGAGTATGACAGAGTCAGCGCATATAGACGTGGAAATGCAAGTCCGAGTCTAGTCTAGTCCTGCATCGTAGGCGTGATCACAGCGTTGTATTCGTAGACGAGGCGTGAGAGCGAGTAGAGCGGAGGAGAGGAGAGTGCACGTGCTTCCAGAGGAGGATGTATGTACCTATGTAGGAGGAGGAGGGAGTGCTGTGCTGTGTGCTGTGCTGTGCTGTGCTGTGCTGTAAGCGGTGATGCAAGGCAGGGAGGGAGTTCTGGGTGTTCTGGGTGTTCTGGACGTCGCGGGAGTTGCGTGGGTGGTTGTTGAGGGAAACAGGGGTGTTTAGATAAACCGGTCGGTGGGTTGGTGGGATTCGGGGGAGTGGCGGGGTGCGTGGGGAAAGGGGGGGGAGGGGGAGGGGGAGTAGGAGGAGCTGTCGTGGATACAACAACGCATATACGGACGCCACCCCCATCTCGCTGAGGACCCCCCCCCCCCCCCCCCCCCCCACCCCGGG
>Ga0123337_10002865_pt1 | contig 19094 bp, 17 predicted proteins | sample frozenSSSSmetaG_FD_89792 | JGI IMG/M metagenome (GOLD analysis project Ga0123337, IMG submission 89792) | Glacier valley bacterial and archeal communities from Borup Fiord, Nunavut, Canada, to study Microbial Dark Matter (Phase II) -... | ecosystem: Environmental > Aquatic > Freshwater > Ice >... | reverse complement strand
CGCACATTGAGGTTCATGACCTTGTCCCAGGCGTCGACCGGGTGGTCTTCGGCTGGCGCGCCCCAGGCGGCACCGGCGTTGTTGACCAGAATATCGACATGGCCGAAGCGCTTGATGGTTTCATCGGCCAGCGCACGAATGTCGGCTTCCTTGGAACAGTCGGCGGCAATCCAGTCCACGTCAATGCCGGCGGCTTTCAGCACGGCGGCAGACTCCACCAGGTCTTCAGCCTTGCGCGAGCTCAGCATCACGCGGGCACCTGCTTCGCCCAGCGCCTGGGCCATTTGCAGCCCCAGGCCGCGCGAGCCGCCGGTCACGAGTGCGGTTTTTCCGGTGAGGTCAAACAGTTGCTGAATGGTACGGGTCATGCAAGGTCTCCTTGAGTTGGGTCGTTAAGGTCAGGGCGGGTGCCGCGCAAAGCGCCTGGCGCCCTTGGGGCGCAGCCCGCGAATTCAGAGTAAAACACAACATCGCTGCAGGCGGCCCTGCCAGCTGTCCGGGTGGCGACTTCCAAAACCGCCTGACCCCGGGGCAGACTGGCGCCCGTATCAAGCGGGGCTTTGTGATGCGCTGCATTGGCGGCATGCGGGACCATGGGTTTTATTTGATCTTCGAGCGCAGATAGATCAGGACAACGCCGAGTGCGGCCGCGATACCGCCTCCGAGCACCATCAGCTCGCCGGTGGCGCTATCGGGGACCTCGACAAACAGGCCGAACACCAGCGTCAGTAAGCCCCCGTAAATCAGCACCCAGATCAGATTATGAAAGCGCGCCATGGCCTTGCTGAGCGTGCTGTTGGACGATTTTTTGAAATAAGACATCAGAACGCCTCCTCTGGCAGGTTGGCGCAGGTCAGGTCACGGGTTTCGACCACGTTCAGCCATGCGCCGATTTTGGGTAATTCATAGTGATAAAAATAGGCTGTAGCGCCCATCCTGCCTATGGTAGCAGCTATTGATTGCGTAGCATCCTGGCGCAGGGCCGCCAGCGCCACGTCGAGCCAGATCCAGGCCAGCACGGTGTGGCCAAACGCCTGCATGTAAGGCACAGCATTGGCCAGCGCATCGCCCGGCGTGCCGGTGGCCCAGGCCGCCTGAGTGGCGCGGGCCACCTGCTGCTGCGCTTGCGCCAGCGCGCGGGCGTGGTCGGCCAGCGCGGGCACCTGCAACGCGCATTCGGCGGTTGCGTTGATACGGGCCGTCAGCAGCGCAAGCCCCCTGCCCCCTTCCATCAGCACCTTGCGACCCAGCAAGTCCAGCGCCTGGATGCCGTGCGTGCCCTCGTGAATCATGTTCAGGCGGTTGTCGCGCCAGTATTGCTCTACCGGGAAATCACGGGTGTAGCCGTAGCCGCCATGCACCTGAATTGCCAGCGAATTGGCCTCCAGGCACCACTCGCTGGGCCAGCTCTTGGCAATCGGCGTCAGCACTTCGAGCAGCAACCGCGCGTCGTCGGCCGCCTGAGGCTCGGCCGTGTGGTGCTCGTCCACCAGCCGGGCGCAGTACAGCTCCAGCGCCAGTGCGCCCTCGCAATAAGATTTTTGCGCCAGCAGCATGCGTTTGACGTCGGCATGCTCAATGATGCGGCTTTGCGGCGCTGACGCATCCTTGCCGGCGCCTGTGATGGGCCGGCCCTGCGGTCGGTTCTTTGCATAGTCCAGACTGGCGTAATAGCCGGCCATGCCCAGCATGGTAGCGGCCGTTCCCACGCCGATGCGCGCCTCGTTCATCATGTGGAACATGCAGCGCAAACCCTGGTGCGGCTGGCCGACCAGGTAGCCGACGGCGCCCGCTTGGCCATCCACCGGGTACTTGCCTTCGCCAAAGTTGAGCAGCGTGTTGGTGGTGCCGCGCCAGCCCAGCTTGTGGTTCAGGCCGGCCAGTGCCACGTCGTTGCGCACGCCGGTCAACGCGCCTGCGGCATTGACCAGTTTCTTGGGCACGATGAACAGCGAAATGCCGCGCGTGCCCGGAATCAGCTTGCCATCCGGCCCGGGGATTTTGGCCAGCACCAGGTGGATGATGTTGTCGGTCAGCTCATGCTCGCCGGAAGAAATCCACATCTTGTTGCCCTTGAGGCGGTAGCGGGGGCCCAGCGGATCGGCTTCAAAGTCAGCGCCGTCGGGCAGCGCGCGCGTCGTCACGTCGCTGAGCGAGGAGCCCGCTTGCGGCTCCGACAGGCACATGGTTCCCGAAAAGCGCCCTGAAAATTCGTTCTTGGCAAATACTTCTTTTTGCAGGTCGTTGCCATGCACCATCAGCAAATTGGCATTGCCCGTGGTCAGCATGCCCGAGCCGATGCTGACCGAAGCCATGGCAAAGAAAGCATTGGCCGATACTTCAACGGTATAGGGCAGCTGCATGCCGCCGCGCTCGTAGTCTTGCGCCGCGCTGAGCATGCCCGAAGCTGCATAGGCTTTTTGGGCGTCGTGCGTGGCCTGCGGCAGGATGACCTTTTCACCGTCAAAGTGCGGCTCCTGCGTGTCGACCAGCCGGTTGAAGGGTGCGTATTTTTCGCGGGCAATGCGTTCGCAGGTGTCAAACACCGCGTCAAAGGTTTCGCGGCTGTGGTCGGCAAAGCGCGCGCGCTGGTTCAGCGACTCGGCGCCAAGCCACTGGTAGAGCAAAAAATCAAGGGTGGAACGCAAAGACATGGCTGACCTTCATGACAGGAAAAAAAATGGGCCGACGCATGCAACAGATCGCATGCTCGGCCCGGCGGGGTGCTTGAACAGCCAGCCCTTACAGCACTTCGAAAATGCCGGCAGCGCCCATGCCGCCGCCAATGCACATGGTCACGCAAACGCGCTTGACGCCGCGCCGCTTGCCTTCAATCAGGGCGTGGCCGGTCAGGCGCTGGCCGGTGACACCGTAAGGGTGGCCGACCGCGATCGCGCCGCCATTGACGTTGAGCTTGTCCATCGGAATGCCCAGCTTGTCGGCGCAGTACAGCACCTGCACGGCAAACGCCTCGTTAAGCTCCCACAGGTCGATGTCGCTGACCTTCAGGCCCAGCTTGGCCAGCACCTTGGGGATGGCGAAGACCGGGCCAATGCCCATTTCGTCGGGCTCGCAGCCCGCAACGGCAAATCCCAGAAAACGGCCCAACGGCATCAGGCCCTTTTTCTCGGCCACTTTCTCATCCATCACCACCACCGCGCCGCCGCCATCGGAAAACTGGCTGGCGTTGCCGGCGGACACCAGGCCACCTGGAACCGCAGAGCGCAGGCCGCTGATGCCTTCCTTGGTGGTGCCGGCGCGAATGCCTTCATCCTGGCTGACCGTAACCTGTTTGGTGCTCAAGCCCATCACCGGGTCAGCGACGCCCATGGTGACGGTGATCGGGGCGATTTCCGCCTCGAACAGGCCGGCGGCCAGTGCGGCCGTGGCTTTTTGCTGGCTGGCAGCGCCGTATTCGTCCATGCGCTCGCGTGAAATACCGTAGCGCTTGGCGACCTGCTCGGCGGTTTGAAGCATGTTCCAGTAAATCTCGGGCTTATTTTTGGCCAGCCAGTCTTCACGCAGCATGTGGGTGTTCATTTCCTGCTGCACGCATGAAATGCTCTCGACCCCGCCAGCCACAAAAATATCGGCTTCGCCGGCAATGATGCGCTGGGACGCCAGCGCAATAGCTTGCAGGCCCGACGAGCAAAAACGGTTAACGGTCATGCCCGACACGGTGATGGGGCAGCCTGCACGCAGTGCAATCTGGCGCGCAATATTGGCACCGGTCGCGCCTTCGGGCGTGGCGCAGCCGATGATCACGTCATCGACTTCGGCCGCCTCGATGCCGGCGCGGGCAATGGCGTGCTGTACGGCATGGCCGCCCAGGGTGGCGCCATGCGTCATGTTGAAGGAGCCCTTCCAGCTTTTGGCCAAAGGGGTGCGAGCAGTGGAAACAATTACAGCAGTTGTCATGATTTATTCCTTGAAGTGAGGGACAGCGCGGGCGGCTTGGCCGCTGCCGCCTGTCCCGCAAAGCCACAGATTTAGTTAAAGGTCTTGCCTTCGGCGGCGAGCCGGGCCAGCAGCGGTGCGGGCTGCCAGAACTTGGCGTCGTCCAGCGGGTTTTGCGCAAAGCGGTGCATCGCCTGCACCACGTTGAAGAGGCCCACCTGGTCGGCGTACAGCATGGGGCCGCCGCGGAAAATCGGGAAGCCATAGCCCATCAGGTAGACCATGTCGATGTCGCTGGCCTTGTTGGCAATGCCTTCTTCCAGGATGTGGGCGGCTTCATTGACCAGCGAGAACACCAGGCGTTGCACGATTTCCTCGTCGGAGATTTTGCGCGGCGTGATGCCCAGCGAGGCGCGGTGCGCTTCGATCATCTGCACCACTTCGGCGCTCGGAATCGCATCGCGCTTGCCGGGCAGGTAGTCGTACCAGCCGGCACCGGTTTTCTGGCCGAAACGGCCTTTTTCACACAGCAGATCAGCCGTCTTGCCGTACTTCATGTCCGGCTTTTCCTGGTAGCGGCGCTTGCGAATGGCCCAGCCGATGTCGTTGCCGGCCAGGTCGCCCATGCGGAACGGTCCCATGGCGAATCCAAACTTTTCGGCGGCCTTGTCGACCTGTTCCGGCGTGCAGCCTTCGTCCAGCAGGAAACCACCCTGGCGACCGTACTGCTCAATCATGCGGTTGCCGATAAAGCCGTCGCACACGCCGGACACCACAGCGGTCTTCCTGATTTTCTTGGCCAGCGCCATCACGGTGGCGAGCACATCCTTGCCAGTTTTTTCACCGCGCACCACTTCGAGCAGCTTCATGATGTTGGCCGGGCTGAAAAAGTGCATGCCCACCACGTCCTGCGGGCGCTGGGTGAAGCTGGCGATCTGGTTCATGTCCAGCGTGGAGGTGTTGGAGGCCAAAATGGCACCGGGCTTCATGACGCGGTCCAGTTCCTTGAAGACCTTTTCCTTGACGCCCATTTCCTCGAACACCGCCTCGATCACCATGTCGGCGTCTTTCAGGTCCTCGTAGCTCAGCGTGGTGCTGAGCAGGCTCATGCGCTGCTCGTACTTGTCCTGCTTGAGCTTGCCCTTCTTGACCTGCGCTTCGTAGTTCTTGCGGATGGTGGCCAGGCCGCGGTCCAGCGCTTCCTGCTTCATCTCCAGCATCCTGACCGGGATGCCGGCATTCAGGAAGTTCATGGCAATGCCGCCGCCCATGGTGCCGGCGCCAATCACGGCGATCGACTTGATCTCGCGCTGCGGGGTGTCCGCAGGCACATCCGGAATCTTGGAGGCGGCGCGTTCGGCCATGAAGATGTGACGCAGCGCGCGGCTTTCGGGCGTCCACATCAGGTTGATGAACAACTCGCGCTCGAACTGCAGGCCGTCTTCAAACTTGCGCTTGGTGGCGGCTTCCACGGCGTCGACGCATTTGAGCGGCGCGGGAAAGTTCTTGGCCATGCCCTTGACCATGTTGCGCGCAAACTGAAAGTAGGCGTCGCCGTTGCGGTGCTTGCACGGCAGACTGCGTACCAGCGGCAGCGGCCGGGTGTCGGCAATCGACTGGGCAAAGGCCAGCGCCTCCTCGGCCAGCGATTCAGCCGAACTGGCCATTTTGTCGAACAGCTTTTGGCCGGGAATCTGGGCCAGCAATTCGCTCTTGACGGGCTCACCGCTCACAATCATGTTGAGCGCGGGCTCCACGCCGAGCGCGCGCGGCAGGCGCTGGGTGCCGCCAGCGCCGGGTAGCAAGCCCAGCTTGACTTCCGGCAAGGCCACGCTGCAGCCAGGCGCCGCAATGCGGTAGTGGCAACCCAGCGCCAGTTCCAGGCCGCCGCCCATGCAGACCGAATGAATCGCGGCCACCACGGGTTTGGATGAATTTTCAATCGCTGAAATGACGCTGAGCAGGTTGGGCTCCTGCAGGGCCTTGGGCGAGCCAAACTCCTTGATGTCGGCGCCGCCCGAAAAGGCCTTGCCAGCGCCGGTGATCACGATGGACTTGATGGCCGCATCTGCATTGGCTTGCTGCAGGTTGTCGGTGATGCTCAAACGGGTGGCATGGCCAAGTCCGTTAACGGGCGGATTGCTCAGCGTGATGAGCGCCACGGTGCCATGAACTTCGTAGTGGGTTGTCATTGAAGTGTGTCTTTCCTTGATTGAAATTTCAGTTGTCCAGACCTGTGGATGCAAAATCGGCATCCACCGACGAAAATAGTACGACCGTTCGTTTTGTCATTGTAGGGTTGCTTCACGATGGCGCAAGAGGACCATGGCCCCGGTTTGTCCCTGCGGTGACAAGCCAGGCAGGCCTTTTACACTTCGAGCCATTCCTTTCGAATGTAGCTGTCGGCCCGCAGGCTGTCGGGTGTGCCGTCAAACACGATGCTGCCGTGGCCCATCACCAGCGCGCGGTCTGAAATGGCCATGGCAATCGTCAGCTTTTGCTCGATCAGCAGCACCGAAATGCCCTTGGCTTTGAGTGTTTGCAGGTATTGCCCCACCAGCTCCACAATCTTGGGCGCCAGGCCTTCGGTCGGCTCGTCAATGATGATGAGGTCCGGATCGCCCATGAGCGTGCGGCACAGCGTGAGCATCTGCTGCTCGCCACCCGACAGCACCCCGGCCTCGGTGTGCTGGCGCTCCAGCAGCCGCGGGAACATGGTGTACATGTCCTTGAAGGACCAGCGCGAGCCTTTGCCATTGCCTTTTTGCCCCAGCAGCAGGTTTTGATGCACCGTGAGCTTGGGAAAGATGTCGCGGTTTTCGGGCACGTAACCAATGCCGAGGTGGGCTATCTGATAGGCCTTTTTCCCGACAATTTCACCCTCAAACTGCTTCGCTTTCCAGATGATGGAACCCTGGCAATCGACCAGGCCCATGATGGCCTTGGCGGTGGTCGATCGGCCTGAGCCATTGCGGCCCAGCAGGGCCACGATTTCGCCCGGCTGCACATTGAACGAGACACCATGCAGCACATGGCTTTTGCCATAAAAGGCGTGGAGGTTATTGATGTTCAACATGTTCAGTGGCCTGCGCCTTGCTGGTCAGCGACCGATGAGCCCAAATACGCTTCTTGCACACGTTGGTCAGCGCGCACGGCCTCGGGGCTGTCGTAAGCGATGATTTCGCCATACACCACCACGGCAATTTTGTCGGCCAGGCCAAACACCACGCCCATGTCGTGCTCCACGGTCAGCAGCGTCTTGCCCACGGTCACTTCCTTGATCAGGCCGATAAACCGGCTGGTCTCCGAGCGGCTCATGCCGGCGGTCGGCTCATCAAGCAGAATCACGCCCGCGCCGCCCGCAATCGTGATGCCGATTTCCAGGGCGCGCTGCTCTGCATAGGTCAGGTTGGTGGCCAGCACGTCGCGCTTCTTGTCGAGCTTGATCATGCGCATCAACTCGTCGGCCCGCGCATTGGCGTCATCCAGATTGGCCAGAAACTTCAAAAAGGTGTACTTGTAACCCAGGCTCCAGAGCACGCCGCAGCGCAGGTTTTCAAACACGCTGAGCTTGGGAAAGATGTTGGTGATCTGAAAGCTGCGTGACAGCCCGAGCCGGTTGATCTCGAACGGCTTTTTTCCGTTGATGCACTGGCCATTGAGCAGCACTTCGCCGCTGGTGGGCTCGAAGCGCCCGCTGATCAGGTTGAACAGCGTGGACTTACCGGCCCCGTTAGGCCCGATGATCGCGACCCGTTCACCCGCCTTGACGGCCAGGTTGGCGCCGCGAATGATCTCGGTCTTGCCGAAGTTCTTGCGCAGGTCTTTCAGTTCCAGCGAATACCGGGCGCCGGCGTTTTGAGCCCTGTCAGCCGTTACAGCATTTGCAGCGTGCATGCTCATAGCGACTCCCTCCGCTTGATTTCTTTTTCAATCTCGTTTTGTATCTCGCCCCACTGCGTCAGGAACTGCCGGCGCGTGAGTTCAAACAAGCCCAGGCCGGTCAGCAGCACAAAGCCCGCACCCAGCCAGCTGTTGAGGTTGCTGGCATTGAGCTTGATTCCCACAAAGCTCAATTCAGCGCCCAGGGCCGCATTGAGCTGCAGGTGATACACCATTTCCACCATCGCGGCGGCACCCAGCACGGCTGCCAGCCCCGTGACGGCCAGCCCCAGGTAACCCACCCACAGCTCCCTGAGTTTGCCAAAGGCGGCAACCCGCAGGTTCATCATGATCAGGCTGGCGATGCCGCCGGGGGCGTACATCACCATGAACAGAAAGATCAGGCCCACGTAGAGCAGCCAGGCCATGGTCAGTTCCGACAGCAGAATCAGCGCCAGCACCAGCAGGCCGGCACCAATGATGGGGCCAAAAAAGAAGGTGGCGCCGCCCAGAAACGTAAACAGCAACAGGCTGCCAGAACGCACACCGCTGACCACTTCAGCCGTGACGATTTCGGAGTTGATGGCGGCCAGCCCGCCGCCAATGCCGGCAAAAAAACCGGCAATGATGAAGGCGTAGTAGCGCACCCGCTGGGTGTTGTAACCAATGAACTCCACCCGCTCGGGGTTGTCGCGCACCGCGTTCAGGATGCGGCCCAGGGGCGTACGCGTAAAGGCAAACATGGCGGCGGTGCAGATAAAGCAGTACACCGCAATCAGGTAGTACACCTGAATTTGTGGCCCGAAGCTGAGGCCCCAAAACGGTTGGCCGTACGTGCGGTTGGTGGTGATGCCGCCCTCGCCGCCAAAAAACTCGGGAAACATCAGCGACATGGCAAACACCAGCTCGCCCACGCCAAGGGTAATCATGCCGAAGGTCGTGCCCGCCTTTTTGGTCGTCACGTAGCCCAGCAACGCCGCAAAGAACAGCCCCGACAAGCCCCCCACCAGCGGAATCAGCGGCAGGGGAATGTAAAACTTGCCGCTTGCTGCGAGGTTCATGGCATGAATCGCCAGGAAGGAACCCAGCCCGGCGTACACCGCGTGGCCGAAACTGAGCATGCCGCCCTGCCCCAGCAGAATGTTGTAGCTCAGGCAGACGATCACGAGGTAGCCGGCCTGGGACAGCATGGTGAGGGCCAGGCTGCTCTTGAACAGCAGCGGCGCCACCATCAGCAGGAGCGCGTAAAACGTCCAGACCACCCAGCGGCCGACGTTATAGGGTTCGAATTGATAAAACTGCTTGGTCATTTTCTGGATTTTCAACATGGAGTGCTCACCCTTCCCGCGTGCCGAGAAGGCCTTTGGGACGGAAAATCAGGATCATTACCAGAAACAGGAAGGGCAAAATAGGCGCGACCTGGGAAATCGTGAGCTTGAGCACGGGATAGCCAAACGTCTCAGGCGTGACGACATAGCTGAAATGCGCCAGCAGCGACATCAGCGACTGGTCCATCGCCACCGCGAACGTCTGGATCAAGCCGATCAGGATGGACGCCAAAAAGGCACCACTGAGCGAGCCCATGCCGCCAACCACCACCACCACAAAAATAATCGCACCTACCGAGCCTGCCATGGCGGGCTCGGTAATGAAGGTGTTACCGCCCACCACACCTGCCAGGCCCGCCAGGGCCGCACCGCCGCCAAACACCAGCATGAAAACCCGGGGCACATTGTGGCCCAGCGCTTCCACCGTCTCGGGGTGCGTGAGCGCCGCCTGAATCACCAGGCCGATGCGCGTTCGCGTCAGCAGCAGCCACATGCTGGCCAGCATCACGATGGAGATCAGCATGATGAAGGCGCGGGACTTCGGAAAATTAGTGCCGAACACCGTGAACAACGGCCCCTGTAGCCCTGTGGGCAACACATAGTTAACCGCAGAGCGGCCCCACACCAGTTGAACCAGCTCCAGCAGCAGATAAGACAGGCCGAACGTGACCAGCAACTCCGGGACGTGGCCAAACTTGTGGACCTTGCGCAAACAAAAGCGCTCGAAGGCCGCACCCATGACAAACACCAGCAGGGGCGCAAGCAGCAAGGACCACCAAAAGCCGACGACCTGCGAGGTGCTGAAGGCAATGTAGGCGCCGACCATGTAAAAAGAGGCGTGCGCAAAATTGAGCACGCCCATCATGCTGAAGATGAGCGTCAGCCCTGAGCTGAGCATGAATAGCAGCAGCCCATAGCTCAGGCCGTTGAGCAGCGAGATGGTGAAGAACTCAAGATTCATGGATAAGCGCCTCAAGCGGGTGGCGGGTTGCGCACTGACAGCTAAATAAAAAGGCCCGAGGGTGCGTCGGGCCTTGCAGGGTGAGCGCCGGCGTTGTCAGCGCATCATGAAGGACGCTTCATCTGGCACGAGGTCGGCGTACTGGCCACATAGGGCTCGTAGTACTTCACAGGCACGAAGGTGTAGCCTGTGTTCTCAGCGTCGTAGGGGTATTTGCCACCGGCTTTTTCCCAGCGATCTATATAAAGGCCCTGCTGCAGCTGGTGGTCGGTCTTGCGCATTTCGACATCGCCGTTAAAACTCTTGAAGCGCAGGCCTTCCATGGTTTTGGCCACCACGGCGGGATCGGTCGACTTCGATTTGGCCATGGCCTCGGTCAGAATCGCGAAGGCGTGATAAACCGCACCGGTGTAGAAGTCATCATTGAACTTCTTCTTGAAGTCCGCCATGATTTGCTGCACCTCGCCGCCCATGTTGAGATGGTTGTAGGACACTTGGTAAACACGGCCCGCCGATGCAGCGCCCATCGCGGTGGGCGTGCCGGTCACGCCGCCGTAATAGGTGTAGAACTTCACGTTGCTCAGGCCCGACTCGTTGGCGGCCTTGATCAGCAGCGTCAGGTCAGAACCCCAGTTTCCGGTGACGACCGAGTCAGCGCCCGACTGCTTGATTTTGGCGATGTAGGGCGCAAAGTCGCGCACCTGGGCCAGCGGGTGCAGGTCGTCGCCCACCACCTGGATGTCGGGGCGCTTGGACGCGAGATTCAGCTTGGCAAACTTTGAAACCTGCTGACCGTGCGAGTAGTTCTGGTTGATCAGGTAGACCTTCTTGATCTCGGGCTGATCCTTGATGTAGGCCGTGAGCGCTTCCATTTTCATGGAGGTGTCGGCATCCAGGCGGAAGTGCCAGTAGTCACATTTGCTGTTGGTCAGGTCCGGGTCCACGGCGGCGTAGTTGAGGAACACCACTTCCTTGCCCGGGTTTCGCTCGTTGTACTTGGACAGTGCGTCAATGATGGCCAGCGCCGGACCGGAGCCATTGCCCTGCACCACGTAGCGCGCGCCCTGGTCGATGGCGGACTTGAGCGCATTGGTGGTTTCTTGCGGGCTCAGCTTGTTGTCGATGCCGATGATCTCGTACTTCACGCCGGCCTTGTTCTTCTGGCTGAAACGCTCGGCCAAAAACTGAAAGCTCTTGAGCTGGTTGGTCCCCACAGCGGCCATCAGCCCGGACAACGGGTCCAGCCAGGCAATTTTTACCGTCTGATTCAGGCTGACCACTGCGCCTGCCGCTGGCGCCGCATTGACGGTCTTGGCAGGCGCCTGGGCCAGCGTCATGCCGGTGTACAACATGGCCGATGCGGCCACGGCGATGCCAAAGTGCCGACGGAAAAAATGTCTCTGAGTGCTCATCCCTTGTCTCCTGAAAATTTGGGAACTACGCGTGAAATCAACTGGGAACTCCCGGAGAGTAGGGCAATAAACAGGGCCCGGCTTCAGGGAATGCCCTAGCTGATGTCACTCGTGTGACTGGATTTGAGCAGCTCAGAGACGACTCAGACTTGCGGCAGCTTGTAGTCTTTCAGCATTTCACGAAGCCGGGTCTTGAGCATCTTGCCGGTCGCGCCCATCGGCATGACGTCGACAAACACCACATCATCGGGAATTTGCCATTTGGCCGTCTTGCCGTCATAAAACTGGATCAGTTCGTCGCGCGAGACGTCCATGCCCGGTTTCTTGACCACCGCAATAATCGGCCGCTCGTCCCACTTGGGGTGTGCAATGCCGATACAGGCCGCCATGGCCACGGCCGGGTGGGCCACCGCGATGTTTTCAATATCGATCGAGCTGATCCATTCACCGCCCGACTTGATGACATCCTTGCTGCGGTCGGTGATCTGCATGTAGCCATCGGCATCGATGGTCGCTACATCGCCGGTCGGAAACCAGCCATCCACCAGGGGGCTGCCGCCCTCGCCCTTGTAGTACTCGCCCACAACCCAGGGACCTTTGACATGCAGATCGCCAAAGGTCTTGCCGTCCCACGGCAGTTCCTTGCCCGACGCATCAACGATTTTCATGTCGACACCAAAAATCGCCCGCCCTTGCTTGAGGCGGATTTTCATTTTTTCATCAGCCCTCAAAGCGTCATGCTTGTTTTTGAGGGTGCACAGCGTGCCCAGCGGGCTCATTTCGGTCATGCCCCAGGCGTGAAGGACTTCCACGCCATAGTCTTCCTGGAAGGCGTGAATCATGGCCGGCGGGCAGGCCGAGCCGCCAATGACGGTGCGGCGCAGCGTAGAGAACTTCAGCCCTGCCGGCTTCATGTGGCCCAGCATCATTTGCCATACCGTGGGCACGCCTGCGGCGTAAGTGACTTTTTCTGCCTCAATCAACTCATATATCGACTTTCCATCCATGGCTGGGCCGGGAAATACCAGCTTGGCACCGGTCAGGGCCGCCGAATAGGGAATGCCCCAGGCGTTGACGTGAAACATCGGCACCACCGGCAAGATGGAATCGCGCGCGCTCAGGCACATCACGTCGGGCAACGCCGCTGCATAAGCGTGCAGCAGCGTTGAGCGGTGGCTGTACAGCGCGGCCTTGGGGTGGCCCGTGGTGCCGCTGGTGTAGCACATGCTGGAAGCCGTGTTTTCATCAAACTGTGGCCAGGCGTAGTCGCTGGCCTGCGCACCCATCCAGCTTTCATAGCTCTGCAGGTTCGGAATGCCGGAATCTGCCGGAAGCTTGTCCGCATCGCACAGCGCAATGTAGTGCTTGATGGTGGTGCATTTGCTGTGCACAGCCTGCACCAGGGGCAGAAAGCTCAGATCAAAACAAAGGACCTGGTCTTCCGCATGGTTGGCAATCCAGGAAATCTGGTCGGGATGCAGGCGCGGGTTGATGGTGTGCAGCACCCGGCCCGAGCCGCTGACGCCGTAGTAAAGCTCCAGGTGCCGGTAGCCGTTCCACGCCAGCGTGGCCACGCGGTCGCTGAAGGCCAGCTTCAGACCATCCAGCGCTCGCGCGACCTGGCGGGACCGGTGGGCCACATCCTTGTAGGTGTAGCGATGCAAATCGCCTTCCACGCGGCGCGACACGATTTCAGCGTCGCCATGGTGGCGTTCGGCAAACTCGATCAGCGATGAGATCAGCAGCGGCTGGTTTTGCATCAAACCTAACATGGTCTTGTTCCTTGAATGCCCGGCTGGGCGTGTTGTGAATGTGAATGACTCCACATTGATGGTAACGCGCACATCGTCCCGGCCGCCCGTGCAAACCCCCACGCGCGCCACCTTGGCGACACCGGCCGGGTCCGCGCCGTGCTAGCGGTCAAAGCGGCTTAACCCTAAGCACGCGGGGCTGCTGACGCCATAGCACAATGCGCCCATGACTACTGCCCTCCATGCCGCATCTATCCAGCCGGGTCCCACCGGGTCGGACCTGACCTGGGTCAACAGTTTTGCCGCGCTGGGCCCGGATTTTTATACGGTGCTCCAGCCTTCCCCGCTGCCAGCGCCCTACTGGGTTGGCCGCAGCCGCGCAATGGCGCGCGAGCTGGGCCTTGAAGACCACTGGCTGGAATCGGCCGAGGCGCTGGCGGCGCTGACCGGCAACCAGACGCTGCCCGGCGCCCATCCGCTGGCCAGCGTGTACAGCGGCCACCAGTTTGGCAACTGGGCCGGGCAACTCGGCGATGGCCGGGCGATTTCGCTCGGTGAGATTGCCACCCCGCATGGTCCACAAGAGATTCAGCTTAAAGGCGCGGGGCGCACGCCTTATTCGCGCATGGGTGATGGCCGGGCCGTGCTGCGCAGCTCGATTCGCGAATTCCTGTGCTCCGAAGCCATGCACGGCCTGGGCATCCCCACCACCCGCGCGCTGTGCGTCACGGGCTCTGACGCCCTGGTGCGGCGCGAGGAACTGGAGACGGCGGCCGTGGTCACACGCACGGCGCCCAGCTTTATCCGCTTTGGCCACTTTGAGCATTTCAGCTACAACGACCAGCACGAGCAGCTCAAAACCCTGGCCGACTACGTCATCGACCGCTTTTATCCCGCCTGCCGGGATGCGCCGCAGCCCTATGCGGCACTGCTTGAAGCGGTCAGCGAGCGCACTGCGCACCTGATGGCCGCCTGGCAGTCCGTGGGCTTTTGCCATGGCGTGATGAATACCGACAACATGAGCATCCTGGGTCTGACGATGGACTACGGTCCGTTCCAGTTCCTGGACGCGTTCGACCCCAAGCACATCTGCAACCATTCCGACACGCAGGGGCGCTACGCCTACAACAAGCAACCCAACATGGCCTACTGGAACCTGTTCTGCCTCGGCCAGGCACTGCTGCCGCTGATCGAAAACCAGGACCAGGCGCTGGCCGCGCTGGAATCGTATAAAACCGTGTTTCCCGAGGCGCTGCAAACCAGAATGCGCGCCAAACTGGGCCTGACAGACGCGCAGCCCGAAGACGCCGCCCTGATCGAAAACACCTTCAAACTGCTGGCCAGCAACCAGGTCGACTACACGATTTTCTGGCGTCGTTTGTGCGGATTTTCGGCGCAAAGTGGTCACGAGTCGGTTCGGGACCTGTTTTTTGACCGCGAATCCTTCAATGCCTGGGTGCTACAGTATTCAGAGCGTATAACGCCCGTGGATAATGCGCCAAGGGCCGATTTGATGCTTAAAAGTAATCCTAAATTTGTACTGCGCAACCATCTGGGTGAAGAAGCCATACAAGCCGCGAAACTAAAAGACTTTTCCGGCGTCAATACCTTGTTGACCTTGCTGCAAGCGCCGTTTGACGAACACCCGGGCCATGAACCCTTTGCCGGCTTTCCGCCCGACTGGGCCGCCGCCATAGAAATAAGTTGCAGCTCATAGCAAGATGTTTCATCCACCCCAACACACGATAACGTAAAGCCCATGACCCCTAAAATCCAGAAAACCGATGCCGAATGGAAGGCCCTGCTGGCTGAAAAAGGCGCCGAACCCGGCGCTTTTCAAGTCACCCGCCAGGCCGCCACCGAGCGCCCGTTTACCGGCAAGTACGACCGCAACACGGCCGACGGCAGCTACCGCTGCATCTGCTGCGGCGCCGAGCTTTTTGACGCGTCCACCAAGTTCGACGCAGGCTGCGGCTGGCCCAGCTTTTCTCAGGAAGTGGTGCCCGGCGCCATTGAAGAGCATGTGGACCGCGCGCACGGCATGACGCGCACTGAAACCGTTTGCGCCAACTGCGGGGCCCACCTCGGCCATGTGTTCCCGGATGGCCCCACGGACACCGGCCTGCGCTACTGCATGAACTCTGCATCGCTGGATTTCAAGCCCCGGTAGCAAATGCCCCCACGCTTTTCACTGCGTGTAATGCGCCCCCCCGAGGGGGCCGCTACGCCTGCGGCCCTTGCTGTTATGGAATTTCTTTGCATCCCTCGATAAACAGACCTTGCTTTTTGACTGTTAATAGCTCCGCCATAATCACGCCATGAAAATTTTGTTCGATTTCTTGCCGATTGTCCTGTTTTTCGGCATGTTCAAGTACGCCGAAGGCAACACCGACTGGGCCGCCAACACCGCAACCGAGTGGCTAGGCTTCATGGTCTCGGGCGGCGTGGTGGGGCCGGCTGAAGCGCCGGTGCTGCTGGCCACCGTCGTGGTGATTGTGGCCACGCTGGCACAGATTCTCTGGCTCAAGGCCCGGGGCCGCAAAGTGGAACCCATGCTGTGGATCAGCCTCGGACTGGTCACGGTGCTGGGCAGCGCCACCATTTATTTCCACAGCGAAAGCTTCATCAAATGGAAACCCACCGTTCTGTACTGGGTCATGGGCGGTGCCTTGTTGTTTGGGCAGCTGGTGCTCAAGAAAAACGGCATCAAGTCCTTGATGGGTGCGCAAATGGCGCTGCCTGATGCGGTCTGGCGCACGGTCAATTTCAGCTGGGTCGTCTTTTTCACGCTGATGGGCTTTCTCAACCTCTGGGTGGCCTTCAACTTTTCCACCAGCACCTGGGTCAACTTCAAGCTGTTTGGTGGTTTGGGCCTGATGCTGGTGTTTGTGCTGGTGCAGGCCGTGTACCTGAACAAGCACATCAAACCAGGCACCACGCCATGAGCGCGGGCCTGGCGTCAGGGGCAGGCGGCGCCGCGCCCTTGCCCGTTCGGGTGCAAGAGATTGAGCAGCAGCTCAGGGCCAAGCTGGCGCCTACGCACCTCGAAGTACTGGACGAAAGCGCGGCGCACGCAGGCCACTCTGGCGCCAATGCCGAGGGCTTTGGCTCGCATTTTCGCGTCCGCATTGCCAGCCCCGCGTTTGCCGGCAAGAGCCGCGTGGCGTGTCACCGGCTTGTGTATGATGCAATGCAAAATTTCATTGATCAGGGCCTGCACGCCCTGGCTATTGAGATCGTCCAGTCAACCTGACCGCCTTGATCTTTCGCAAGAAGGCCCGGCCTCTGGCTGACAACAATCAAACCCTTAACAAGCACTACCCAAGGATGTCCACTTGATCAAGAAGAAACAATTTTTAATGGCCACCGCCATGGCAAGCCTGCTGGCCTTGAGCGCCCAGGGCGCGATTGCCCAGAACGTGGCCATCGTCAATGGCAAGGCTGTGCCAAAAGCTCGCCTTGAGGCCTTGGCCCAGCAGGTCGCAAAATCCGGCCGCCCGGTCACACCAGAAATGGAAGGCCAGCTGCGCGAGGAAGTCATTGCGCGGGAAGTGTTCATGCAGGAAGCCGAAAAACGGGGCCTGTCCACCAGCGACGACTTCAAGGTACAGATGGAATTGGCGCGCCAGGCTATCCTGATCCGCGAGTTGTTTGCCGACTACCAGAAGAAAAATCCGGTGACTGACGCCGAACTCAAGGCCGAATACGACAAGTTTGTAGCGGCCAACGGCGGCAAGGAATACAAGGCCCGCCACATCCTGGTTGAAAAGGAAGCCGAGGCCACAGCGATTATTGCCAGCCTCAAAAAAGGCGGAAAGTTTGAAGACATCGCCAAAAAGCAGTCCAAAGATCCAGGCTCAGGCGCCAAAGGCGGTGACCTCGATTGGGCCAACCCGTCCAGCTATGTACCCGAGTTCACGGTGGCACTGCTCAAGCTGAACAAAGGCCAGCTGAGCGACACACCGGTCAAGTCGCAGTTTGGTTATCACGTCATTCGCGTGGACGATATCCGTATGGCCGAGTTGCCCGCATTTGAGCAGGTCAAGCCCCAGATTGCCCAGCAGATGCAGCAGCAAAAGCTCGCCGCATTCCAGGAAGAATTGCGCAGCAAGGCCAAGGTCGAATAAGCCCCTGACGGGTAGCGTTCAAAAGACGCAGCCCTTCAGACAACAAGCGCGGCCTGTCCGCGCTTTTTTTGTGGGCGATTCAATAAGGCTATGCCAGGGTGCCCACAGCCATCAGCAGCCCCATCAGCACCGGCTGGTGCAGCATGTAATAACTCAAACTCCAGCGACCCAGCCAAGCCAGGCCACGAACTACCGGACCCCGGTCGCGGCCCGGCGCAGGCCTGAACCACTGGGGCCGCTGGCGCAGCGCCCAGGTCCCTAGCGCCATGCCCCACCACATCACACCGATCCAGGGAATCAGCGGAACATAGTCTTCGGTGATCGGCTTGCGGCTGATCAGGCCCAGCCAGTTCAGGCTATTTTCATTAAGAAATTCAGCTCCAGCCCATATTGAATGGGCGTAAGAAGCTATAAATTGCATAGCAATTGCTGCGCCGCCCAGAACCCAAAGCCAGCCGCCCCACCCGGCCGTCAGGCGCACGATCAGCAGCATCACCGCCATGCCGTGCAATACCCCGAAGTAAATAAAGCTTTGGGGGTACATCCAGTAAGAGCCCGCGCTGACCAGCAGCGCGCAGGCCGCCACCTGCCCCCATCGCCGCCAAAAACGCGGCCAGCTCTGGCCCTGGTGAACGGCGATGGCCTGACCCAGCCCTGCGGCAAAAAGGAACAGGCTCACGATCGCAGTGCGCTGCCAGGTCCAGAATGGATCAAGATAAAAATTCTGCTTCAGGTAGCCAAAGTGGTTCAGGTCAAAGCAGAGGTGATAAACGCTCATCCAGACGACGGCTGCGCCGCGCAGAGCGTCAATCGAATCAAAGCGGGAGGCAGGGGGGGTGTCGGGTTTGAAATTCACAGCGTGAACGATAACGCATCTGCACGGGCGCGCTCCCGCAAGAAAACCAAGGGTAATGTCGAAGGCAGGCGGGGTGTACGTCGGCTCGCCGCAGTCGCCTCCGATGGCCTGTCACGGTGCGCGTAGCGCCGCACCGGGCCTACTGGGCACACGCCATTCGAGGGTGTCCCGGATTTTGTGTAAACGGCGATTAAGTTAGACGCGCGGCATGCGCTCGTCAAACTGAATAGTAAAGCGATTCAGGGCAGCCTTCCAATCGCGAATCGGCATCGTCCATTTCTGGCTGATGTTGTTCAGCGCCAGATAGAACAGCTTGAACACGGCATCATCGGTTGGAAACGAGGCTCGGGTCTTGGTGATTTTGCGCAGGCTCATGTTCACCGACTCAATTGCGTTGGTCGTGTAAATCACTTTGCGGATGTCTGGCGGGTAGTCAAAGAACGGGCTCAGTCGCGTCCAGTTGCGCCGCCACGATTGCCCAATCGGTGCAAAGGAGGCATCCTATTTAGACTCGAATTCCGTGAGCCTGAGCAGGGCCTCATCCTCGGTCGCCGCCGTATAAACCAGCCGTAAATCGGCAGCCACTTCCTTGCGCTGTTTCCAGCCCACGAAGTTCAGACTGTGGCGCACCATGTGGACTAGGCAGAGTTGGACTGACGTCTTGGGGAACACGGCTTCAATGGCATCGGGAAAGCCTTTCAATCCGTCCACACAGGCGATGAAGATGTCAGCCACGCCTCGATTCTTCAGTTCAGTCACCACCTGCAGCCAGAACTTGGCCCCCTCTGTCTGTGCCATCCACAGGCCCAGTACCTCCTTCATGCCCTGCAGGTTGACGCCAATGGCCAGGTACAACGCCTTGACCCGCACGGCCCCGTTG
>Ga0123337_10002863_pt1 | contig 19106 bp, 13 predicted proteins | sample frozenSSSSmetaG_FD_89792 | JGI IMG/M metagenome (GOLD analysis project Ga0123337, IMG submission 89792) | Glacier valley bacterial and archeal communities from Borup Fiord, Nunavut, Canada, to study Microbial Dark Matter (Phase II) -... | ecosystem: Environmental > Aquatic > Freshwater > Ice >... | reverse complement strand
TTTATAGAGCATTAAACAATTCGAAGGTTATTCTAGTCCAAAAGCAGATAAATTAGAGTCCTATTCGATCAGAGAAAAATCAATTTTTTTTAAAATAGCCTTTAGTTTTTATCAGTATTTTAGCAAAAACTAACCATACCAACAATATGAACCCAAAAATTAAATTCCTTGCATTTTCTGCTTTGATCTGCCTTGCTGCCTGCAATCAGAATAAGCCAAAAATTTCGGATGAAGATGGATTATCAGCCTTCAATGCCGATAGTTTAAAACTGCACGTTGCAGAGCTTTCTCACGATTCTCTTCAGGGTCGCAAACCATTCACCCCAGGAGAAACAAAAACAATAGCTTACCTCCAAAAACAATTCAAAGCTGCAGGATTGGAACCGGGAAACGGCGAAAGCTATATTCAGGAAGTGCCAATGGTTAATATCCAAACTACCGCATCTCCGGATATGCTGGTGACCACATCAAAAGGAAGCTTTAAACTAAAAGGCTTTGATGATTATGTGATCTGGACCGATAAGATTACCGACAAAGTCAGCTTCGATAATGATGAGGTGGTCTTTGCGGGTTATGGTGTTGTCGCACCAGAGTATAACTGGGATGATTATGCCGGGCTTGATGTAAAAGGAAAGATCGTCATGGTGATGGTGAATGACCCGGGTTTTGCTGCCGGAGACTCCAGCCTATTTAAAGGGAAGACCATGACTTATTACGGTCGATGGACCTATAAATTTGAAGAAGCTGCTCGTAAGGGTGCAAAAGGTTGTCTGATCGTTCATACTACGGAGGGTGCAAGTTATCCCTTTACTGTAGTACAGAATAACTGGAACGCATCCAAACTGAGACTCGATGACCGCGGAAAAAGCAATGTTTATACCGATATCAATGGATGGCTTTCCCTATCGGCTGCAAAGAAATTAGTAGCTGCTGCAGGACAAGATTCGACTAATTTCTTTTCACAGGCTGATAAAAAAGGATTTAAGCCGGTTCCATTGGATCTGAAACTAAGTACCAACGTCGCCGTTAAGACCGTATTTAACAAATCTTACAATGTAATCGGTAAGATAAAAGGCAGCAAACGTCCAGATGAAGTAATTATTTACACTTCTCACTGGGATCACCTTGGAATAGGTAAACCTGATGAAACTGCCGATTCCATTTATAATGGTGCATTCGATAATGCCAGCGGCACCGCGGGACTGATCGAACTGGCACGTGCATTTAAAAGCATGAAAGTTCAGCCTGAACGTACAATCATTTTGCTTGCAGTAACTGCCGAGGAACAGGGCCTTTGGGGATCAGCATATTATGCGCAGAACCCAATTTATCCAACATCAAAAACTGTTGCGAATATCAATATTGATGGACTAAATCCGTTTGAAAAGACAAAAGATATTATCATCGTTGGTGAAGGGCAATCAGAATTGGAAGAATATCTGAAAGAAGCTGCTGAAAAAGCAGGACGAGTTATAGCCTTTGAAAATCACCCCGAGGCAGGTTATTACTATCGCTCCGATCATTTTAATTTTGCGAAAGTTGGAGTTCCTGCACTTTATACTTCAAATGGGATCGATGTGATTGGCAAAGAAGCCGGCTATGGTGAAAAAAGAGAAAAAGAATACACTGAGAAGCATTACCATCGTCCTTCAGATGAATTTGATTCTGCAACATGGACCTTTGAAGGTGGTATGGAAGATTTGAAACTATTTTTTCAGGTCGGCAAACGATTAGCCTTCGAAGAAAAAATGCCTCAATGGAAGAATGGTTCAGAATTTAAGGCCATTCGGGAGAAGAAATAATAAGATTGAAGATTGCCGGCTATGTGTGTGCCGGATCAAGCCCGGCATTGCAAATCTGTATTTATTGAGTCAGATTCCGGCCCCCGAGCCGGAATCTCCTTTTTAATCCCATTCTTCTGTCATGGCAGGCTTGACCTGCCACCTCTATCACTTATAAAACCAAGTCATGGCGGACTGACCTGCTACACCAATGCGCTGTCATGGCGGGCTCGACCCGCCACCCTTCTTACCACCTCCTGAAACCCTTATTACCACCCTCGAAACAGACACAAATTAAGCCCAAATTAAACGCACACTAAACCCATATTTTTATGGGTTTAGTCCGCGTTTAGTGTGCGTTTACTCCGTGTTTAGTATGCGTTTCTATTCAAGCAAATACGAACAATTTTCCAACCTTTCCAGCACTAAGGGATAAGGATATTTTAAGGTCCTGATCAGAGCTATTCACTATCGGATTTTGAATAAGATTCAATTTCCAATCAAACTATAATTAACTTAGCGCTCTCTATGAATAAAGAACTGCGAAAAAAACTTTTTGCCCTAAGCCTATTAATACTGATTTCCTCAAATGGCTTCAGCCAGATGAAGCTGATTAAGAAACTGCTTTCAAATGAAGCAGATACCACCCGTGGCAGTAGCTTCCTGCCTCTGCCGGCACTTGGCTATGCACAGGAAACCGGGATAGAAATTGGGGGAGCAGGTCTATATTCATTCTATACCGACCGCAAGGATACCTTAATGCGTACCTCGCGGATCACAGGAATGGTTACCTTTACTACAAAAAAGCAAAGCAACTTCGCTCTTAAATCAGATATCTGGACACCAGGAAACAAGTTTCATGTAACCTCTGAAATCCGTTATAGAAATTTCCCTTTCAATTTCTACGGAATAGGTAATTCTACCCTGGAACTGAATGAAGACCCCATCACCCAAAAACTTTTCAAACTCAATGCGGGGCTGGAAAAAAAGCTGGGTAAAAATATTTATACTGGGATGAGTATGGCTTATGAATCCTACCGCTTTGAAGATAAAGTAGTAGGTGGGATTTACAGCAATGATCCGGGTATCAGAGATAAAGACGGAGGGCAGGTTTTCTTTATGGGAATTACACAAATCTTTGATAACCGAAATACGAATACCTATACCACAAAGGGATCCTTCCTGAAGCTTAACTATTCTTATGCCCCGGATTTCTTTGGTGGCGATCATTTCAGTGGAAGCCTTCTTAAACTTGACCTTCGCAACTTTCATGCCCTTAGCAAGAAAACAACTCTTGGCTTAAACGCTCATTTTCAAACCATAAGTGGCAGCAATACTCCATTTTATCTACTTCCGCAGCTCGGAAGTGATGAAATGATGCGTGCCTATTATGCCGGCCGATTCCGTGATCAAAATTTACTGGCCCTGCAGGGTGAACTCAGGCTCCGGCTAAATCCAAGATTCGGATTAGTGGGATTTGCCGCTGCAGGTAATGTCTATTCAGGAGGCAATTTCAAATTAATCCAACTCAAGCCCAGTGTTGGTGGTGGATTCAGGTATTTCTACGACATAGAACGCGGACTGAGTGTAAGAATGGATTATGCAATCGGCGAACAGAATCCCGGAGAAAAGCGGCAAAGCGGACTCTATCTTAGTTTGGGTGAGGCGTTCTGATCACTCCTAATCAAATTACCGCAATAATATTATTGTTGTTCGACCCCGAAGGTGGTCGTATGTTTATAGAAACATCATAAACCCTGTTTCTTGATACCGTATCTATAAACATTTGACCCCTGAAGGGGTCAGTAGAAAACACCAAACCGTATTGCAATCATAAGCATAGAAAAACCTTAAAACATGTTTTTTAAGAACTTCATCTTAACCAGACACTGTGAATAATGAATTTGCTATTTTGCGTTATTATAAATTCTAATAATCAAAGAACATGCGCAAAATCACATGCCTCGCCTTATTCATACCCCTGATTTTTATGATCTCCTGTTCAGAACAAAACAATACCAGAGATTCAGAATTAAACAGCCTGGCAGAGCAATATGTACAACTTGGATTAAACATCGGTCACTATGATCCTGATTTTGTAGATGCCTATTACGGCCATGATTCTTTAAAGCCTAAAACCGAAAAACTCGCAATATTTCCAAAAGACAGTCTGTTAAACTCTGTCGCCGGACTAAAAACCAAACTCAATGAGATCAGTTCAGAACTCAGCGATACCGGGAAAATAAGAGCCGGCTGGATGTCTCAGCAACTCACAGCTTTTGACCGAAGGATTAGGATATTTTCGGGTGAGTTCAAAAGTTTTGATGAAGAATCAAAAGATCTTTTTGGGATCTCTGCTCCGGTTTATCCTGAAAGCCATTATGCTACTCTTTTAGATTCCCTTAACAAAATTCTTCCCGGAAAAGGAGATGTTCAATCCAGATTTCAGAAACTGGCAAATCAATTCATCATCCCGAAAGATAAACTGGATACCGTTTTCAGAGCTACAATTGCTGAAGCCAGAAAAAAAACAAAAGAACATTATGAGCTTCCTGCAGAAGAATCATTCAGTATTGAATACGTAAATAATAAGCCCTGGAGTGGCTATAACTGGTATAAAGGTAATTTCACGAGTATCATACAGATCAATACCGATACTCAGATCTTTTTAGAACGCGCTATTGATGTGGGAAGCCATGAAAGTTATCCGGGGCATCATGTGTATAATATGCTTCTTGAAAAAAATCTGTACCGGGATAAAGGATGGGTTGAAATTTCATTATATCCCTTATTCAGTCCGCAATCATTCATAGCCGAAGGAAGTGCGAATTATGGAGTCGAACTGGCTTTCCCCGGGGATAATAAGATCCGGTTTGCCAAAGAAACATTACTGCCTTTGGCCGGGCTAGATACAACAAATCTAAGCCTATATTTCAAAGCCCTTGCAATCAGATCACAGCTTAACTATGCGAGAAATGAAGCGGGGCGAGGCTTAGTTAATCGCACAATGAATGAAAAACAAGCCCTAAACTGGATGATCAAATATTGTCTTTACAATGAAGAAACAGCTTTAAAATCGATCTCCTTTATCAAAAAATATCGTAGTTATGTCATCAACTATAATTACGGAATGGACCTGGTGAAACAGTATGTGGAAGCAAAAGCCGGAGATGGAAATGATGCGAAGAAACAATGGGAAGTTTTCGGACACTTGCTTAGTAATCCGGTACTGCCGGAAGACCTGCTGATCAAATAAATTATAAGATATCTTTATAAAGTGAAAAAAATACTCTTAGTACTACTACTGCTTCCTTTAGCTGTATCCGCCCAAAACAAAGGATTTGAGGAAAAAGCTGCAAAGATTGATACTTATGTAAACGCTTTACTTTCCGACTGGAATATTCCGGGTCTTGCTCTGGTAATAGTTCATAAGGATCAGGTAATTTATTCAAAAGGATACGGCTACAGGGATCTGGAGAAAAAACTACCTGCTACTGAAACCACCCTATTCCCGATTGCATCAAACACCAAGCTTTTTACAGCAACACTGGCAACGCAGCTTGCTTCTGAAGGCAAATTAAGTCTGGATGCATCTGTAAAGCAATATTTACCAGAACTTAATTTTTATAACCCTGAATTAAATTTCAAGGTTAGTATTCGCGATCTGCTAAGTCATCGTACAGGCCTTCCGGCTTATGATGGAATCTGGTTGAACGCTGCATTCAAAAGAAAAGAACTGTTAAGCAAGATATCCTTTATGAAGCCAAGCCTTGGTTTCAGGGAAGGGTATATTTATAATAACAACATGTACACTTTAGCCGGACTAGCAATTGAAGCGGTAAGCGGTAAAAGCTGGGAAGAGAACGTGCAGGAGCGTATTTTTAAGCCTCTGGAAATGAATTCGAGTGGGTTTACCGGATTAGGTGTACGTCCGGAGAACCATTCCCTTTCTTATTTTGAAGCTGAGGGCACAGGTAAACTCACAGTCCGCACGTTTCTTGCTCAATCTGAATTACTTGCACCTGCCGGTAATATATATTCCAATATGGCAGATATGGGTAAATGGCTCATCCTGCAGGTGAATGGTGGAAAATACAAAGGTAAGCAGGTTATTGCGGCATCTGCAGTTGAGGAGACCAAGATTCCTAATGCTATTTCCGATAAAAGAGGCCGATATGATGAACTCTCAAATGCGATTTATGCGTTGGGGCGTTCTCTCCAAACCTACAAAGGCACCAAATTGATCAGCCATACCGGGTCAATTGATGGCTTCTTTTCTAATTTAAGCTATCTGCCAAAGGATAGTATCGCACTATTCATCATTCACAATGCCGTATCTGCAGGTTCGCTTCGTTCAGTAATGAATCTGCCAATAATAGACATCCTGCAGAACAGGGAAATAACAGACTGGAGTGAAAGATATCGAAAGGATTATCTGGAGGCACAGGAAAAAAACAAAAAGACAGTGGACGAGATCAATGCCTCTCAGGTTAAAAACACCCTTCCATCCCATCAGGCATTGGATTACACCGGCAAGTTCAGCCACCCGGTATATGGTGAGATCCTTATCGGACTAAAAAACAATGATCTGCAGCTTCAGTACAGAAGCTTAAGTGCAACCCTGCATCACTGGCATTATGATCAGTTTATTACGATGGATGACGGTAAAGGCTTTCCGGATATGCGAATCAGTTTTCTGACAAATGATAAAGGAGAAATCGAGCGTCTCAGTACCCACCCTTTTGGAGATCCGCTTACTGAATTTGTGCGTGTGAAATAGAAATTAAAGAACCCAGATTGTCCGGTTAAAATAAAAGGTCAGATAAAATATCAACACCTTCACAATGTAGGATGTTTTTAAGTGTACAATAAAAAGCTAAACCAATTGGGTTTTGTATAAATTTTAATACATTCACTAACATTAAAAAAGCAATATTTTTACCTATAATAACAGAAATGTTCATAAGCTTTGGCCTAAGCACTTAATCTCCGTTAACCTTTTTTTCCGCCTTGGCTGGTGCGGTAATTACAGGCAAAGCCTAAATACTACCTTTCGAAGCAGCAGACGCAGCGGCGGCTTTTTGTTTCTTTTCAGCTGAAGGAAAAGAAAAGAAAATGATTGGGAGTTAAAATTATGATCTTTAATCTTACAATTTTCTCCGGAAACTAATGATCAAAAACTACTAAACTGCTTTGTATTATGAATTCTATTTTCATAATTTACAAATCGATATCTAAAAATAAACTCCTGAAAAATAAACCATAATTAATCTCATGAAAAAATTACTAATCCTTCTTCTGGTCTGTTCTGTAAGTATTTCCGTCTTTAGCCAGACTATCATGAATTCAACGCCTGAAGCTGCAGGTTTCTCATCTGAGCGTTTGAAACGACTTGACAATGCTATGAATGAATGGGTTGACAAAGGATATATGAACGGAGGGGCTGCTTTAATTATCCGTGATGGTAAAATCGCTTATTACAAAGCAAATGGCTTCAATGATCTGGATACTAAATCTCCGCTTCAAAAAGATGGCATTTTCAGAATTGCATCACAAACCAAGGCAATCACCAGCGTAGCCATTATGATGCTGTTTGATGAAGGAAAGTTATTGCTGACCGATCCGGTTTCCTTGTATATTCCTTCGTTTAAAAAACAAAGTGTTCTCGTTAATTTTAACGCTGCAGATACAACTTACACCACAGTTCCCGCGAAAAGGGAAGTTACCATTAAGGATCTTCTGACTCACACTTCGGGACTGGGTTATGCACAAATCGGATCAAAAGAAGCGAATGCGATCTATGCAAAAAGTAATATCACTGCAGGTTTGGGGGTAAAAGACAGAACTTTGCTCCAGGCAATGAGCCGCCTCGGTGAAATGCCACTAATGCACCAGCCGGGTGAAAAATTTACTTACGGACTCAATACCGATGTTTTGGGTTGTTTGGTTGAAGTTATATCCGGTGTAAGTCTGGATGAATTTTTCAAAACCCGGATTTTCGAACCTCTTGGAATGAAGGATACCTATTTCAACCTACCTCAAGCTAAGGCAAATCGTTTGGTGAACTTGTATACTGAAACTCCACAGGGGAAATTAGTGAAAGCCAATGCAGGAATGTTAAACAGTCCGGCGACTTCTAATTACCCATTGGTACCCCATACTTATTACTCTGGTGGAGCTGGTTTAAGCTCAACACTTTATGATTATGGTATCTTTCTTCAGATGCTTTTGAATAATGGCGTTTACAATGGCAAAAGATTATTAGGCCGGAACACAGTGAGAATGATGACCACTAATCAGATCGAAGGTGTACCTTATGCTGGTGGAACTTTCGGACTTGGATTCGGGGTGGTTACTGAACAAAACAGTGGAAGTGCACCCGCACAGGTTGGCACATTTAACTGGGGTGGTGCTTTCGCAACATCTTATTGGGTTGATCCAAAAGAAAAAATGGTTTACCTGTTCTTCCGCCAGCTACAGGCCAGAACACATAATGAAGTAGTTGAAAAATTCAGGGCATTAACTTATCAGGCAATCAACGATTGATACCCGCTCTACCTCTGATTCAGATATAAAACATGAAGAAAATACTCACGCTTGCCGGAATAATACTAAGCTCCGTAATGGTGAAGGCTCAGCTAACTGCCGACCTTCTCATAAGAAATGGAAAAATTTACGATGGAACCGGAAATTCCTGGTATTATGGTGATGTTGCTGTAAAAGATGGGAAAATCATCAAAACAGGATACATTGCAGATATTAAGGCAAGCAGAACTATCGATGCGAAAGGATTACTTGTCGCACCCGGCTTTATTGATGTTCATGGCCATATTGAGGAGGGAATCATAACTACACCAACAGCAAACAACTACATTTTCGATGGGGTAACCACCGTAATTACAGGTAATTGTGGTGGATCTGCAGAAAATATAGGTAGCTTTTTGCAGGAAGTTAACAAGATTTGTCCATCGATCAATGTCGCAAGTCTTATCGGGCACAATACTGTAAGGGCTCAGGTCATGAACCGTGACAATCGTAAACCTACCATGCAGGAGCAACAAAAAATGGATGCTCTCGTAGATCAGGCAATGAAAGAAGGTGCGGTGGGTCTCTCCACCGGATTGATCTATATTCCCGGAACATTTGCAGAAACAGATGAAGTCATCGCATTGGCAAAAGCTGCAGCAAAAAATAAAGGAGTTTATGCTTCCCACATCCGAAACGAAGAAAACCATGCCGTTGAAGCTGTAAATGAAGCGATTAATATCGGCAAAGAGGCTAATATTCCGGTTCAGATTTCTCATTTTAAGATAGGCGGAAGATCAAACTGGGGTAAATCAGACGTGACACTCAATTTGGTTAAAGAAGCAAGGCAAAATGGCTGGGACGTGACCATAGATCAGTATCCATACACCGCAAGCAGTACCAATCTTGGAATTCGTTTACCCGATTGGGCTTTTGCTGGTGGAAATGATTCATTGAAATTAAGGTTGAATACACCTGCCACCCGTGCTCAGATAAAAAAAGAAATGCTCGCACAACTTGCCGGCTATAAATTCCCGAATTACAGTTATGCTGTAGTAGCCAATTACCCATCAGATACCAGCATGAATGGTAAGAACATTTCGGAGATCAATAAACTGATGGGCAGAAAAGCCAAGGCCAGATTTGAGGCAGAAACCATTATGGACATGGTTGAAAAGGGCGGTGCTCAAATGGTTTATAACAGCATGAACGAAGCAGATGTGAAGAACATTATGAAATATCCTTTCAGCATGTTTGGAGCTGACGCAGGTGTCCCTGTACCCGGTAGAGGAATGCCGCATCCCCGTGGCTATGGTACCAATGCAAGGGTATTGGGTAAATACGTGAGGGATGAGAAAGTTATTACAATGGAGGATGCGATCAGAAGGATGACCTCACTGGCAGCACAGAAATTTGGCCTGAGTGATCGCGGACTATTATTGCCCAATTATGCTGCAGATATTGTGATTTTCAGTGAGGCAGAAGTAAATGATATGGCTACTTTTCTGAAACCTCATGCCTATTCCAAAGGATTTAAATATGTGATTGTAAACGGAGAACTGGTGGTTGAAAATGAAAAACATCTTGGAACGAAAAGCGGGAAAGCGCTTTATGGGCTGGCATTTTTAAAAAATTGAGACCCGATAGCTATCGGGTGGAGAGTTGAGAATTATCTGCACTCCAAAATTAGTTTGCACCACTTATTGCTTGGGGTGAATTTTATATCCAATGCTTTTTTCAGGTAGTTTAGGTTTCTCATGTATTCTTATCAATTTATCAATATGGTGAAAAACCAATTCAATATGTTTATCACGTTGATCAATTTTAGTTTTAATTGATTTAATTTCCAGGCGTAATTCTGTAGTATTCAAGATCATTTTACGTAATGCGACAAATGCTCTGATAATAGAGATATTCGTTTCCTTTGCTCTTTTGCTTTTCAGGACACTAGATAACATAGTTACACCTGTTTCTGTAAATGCAAATGAGGCTGAACCTCCAAAGTATTGCTTTGATGGTATCACATTTTGTGATACCATATCATCCATTTCATCCTGGGTCAAAACAAACATGAAATCTTCGGGAAATAAATCTAAATTTCTGCGAACAGCCTGCTTTAAGGCCCTTGTTTCCACCTGATAAATTTCAGCTAAATGAAAATCCATCAAGCAATTTTCGCCCCGCAATACAAGAATTTTATTTAAAATCCTTTGATCTGGAATTTTGGTAGAGCCAGTGTTATTTTCCATGTATTTCAATAAATCAATTATAAATTCATAAAGGGTTATCAGCAAATCTGAATTAGCTCCAATAGTGAAGTCCTGAAATAAAAATGTAAGAATGGTATAAACTATGAGAAAAATCCTGATCTGTATTATCTGATTAGTATCCGGTAATTAATTGACTATAAGAGGCAAAATAAATAGTCAGGCTCAAATCAACTAATTACTAAATATTAAAACCGAATGAAAAAATCCTCTTTCCTCTGCGCTCTTCTAACAAAGACCAATCCTAGCCAAAACAAATCAATTGTAACGATCACTTCTGGATATGATTTGATTTCTTCCCAGGCGGATCTCATCTCCCTGCTACGGTAAATATCCTCAAAGACCATCATTGAATGATCACTCATTTTTGGCAAACAACTCTTAAAATAACTCAAAATAGTATCCCCGGGATGATTTTCATCAATAATAATAAAATCAAGTTCAGGAATTCCGTCGAGGAGTTTGGCTAATAATTCATCTGCATTTCCGCAAAGTAGATCAACATTGTGGATGTTTAGTTTTTGGAGATTCTCTTCTGCAATAGATGCGGTTTCAGAATTTCGCTCTATGCTGACAAACCTTGCCCCGGGTGCTGCTTTTGCAAGATATGCTGTAGTAATTCCGAGCGAAGTACCTAATTCGATAATGTTTCCCGGCTTTAGATCAGCCACCAGCCGATGAAGAAGCTGGACAATTCTTGTAGGTTTTAAGGCATTTTTCGCCACTGAACTGATTTGCATTGGCTCATTATTATTTATCCAGCGTTCATCATGCAACAAATCATTTCTTAATTGTTCAATCTCCTGGTAAACTGTTTTGGCACGAAAATCGTAAATAACTTCATCAAGGAGTCTGTATACGAAAGGGGAATGAATTCCATGACGGTTTTTGGCCCTAAACCGGTGTTTCAGGAAACTAATTGCCACTGACAGCTTCAACATAGGGCTAAAGATAGTTTTCAGATCTGAGAAGTGAGACAGGAGATGTGAGAAATGAGATTTGAGATATCAGAAGTTGACAGGCAATAGCCCTAAAGAACACACACATTTTTGCGTAAATTTGTATGTACGAATGAATGAGAAGGAAGTAGAATCACTTATTAAATTGCTCGACGACCCGGACACGGAGATATCACGTCATGTGGAGGATAAGTTATTATCCTATGGAAATGAGGTTATCGGATATCTGGAGAATGCCTGGTCTCAATCGCTGGATACCATTTTGCAGGAGAGAATAGAAAACCTTGTCCACAGAATTCAATTCCATAATGTTAAACGTGAGCTTGAATTATGGCAGCTCGGAGGATCTTTTGACCTCCTTCAGGGAATGCTGATCATTAATAAATATCAGTACCCTGATCTCGATGAACAAAAGATAATCAATCAGATTGAGGATATTAAGAGAGACATCTGGATGCAGATGATCTATGAAATGAGTGCTGTTGAGAAAATAAAATTGATCAATCATATCTTCTACGGAGCTTATGGGTTTTCAGGAAACACCACAAACCATCAGGACCCACAAAATTCTTACCTGAGCCAGGTTCTTGAAAGTAAAAAAGGTAACCAGATCCTGCTTGCGGTGATTTATTCCATCATCGCTCAAAAACTTGACATCCCGGTATATGGAGTAAACTTGCCACAACATTTCATTCTGGCCTATGTAGATGAAAATCCAACAGAAGATTTTCAGGTATCTCAAAATGTTTTTGAGAACAGCATCCTGTTTTACATCAATGCTTTTAACAAGGGTTTTATTTTTGGCCGTAAAGATGTTGATGCATTCCTAAAACAACTGAATCTGAAACCACTTAACCATTTTTATGAACCCTGCAGCAATACAGAAATTATCCAGCGGGTACTCAGAAACCTGATCAGTGCTTATGATAAGATTTCAGCTGTTGAAAAGGTAGCAGAACTAGAGGAATTGCTTTCGATTTTCCCGGAACCGAAGTAAGAGTCAAGAACCAAGAGCCAAGAATCAAGACAGTTTACGGGTAAATTAACTTGAGATCAGATATTATGCAAGGGTAAAAAATAAGGTAATAATTGTTCAGATAAGGCTCTGGAGCCACAATGATTTGATTTTGAAAATCAATACCTGCGTATTATAGGCTGGTACAGTCCTTTCCTACGGAGTATTTCCGGCAAGAAATCACGTTCTGGTTCAAATTACGAATAGCCGGAAGATACCTCCTCCGGCAAGGTTTATTTTACCCGGGGCTATTTTTCATCGGGACGGGCAGCCCGGCAACAGTACCGGTAATATGTCTTGGCTCTTGATACTTGATAATTGATACCTGGCTCTTGATACCAAATTAAAATTCCATCAAATAAGCCTTCAAAAATTCATCCAGATCACCATCAAGCACTGCCTGTGCATTGGAAGTTTCGTAATTTGTACGAAGATCCTTAACCAGTTTATACGGGTGCAGCACATAATTTCTGATCTGTGAACCCCATTCAATCTTTTTCTTATTCCCTTCAATTGTAGCAGAAGCCTCCTGACGTTTACGCATTTCAGCCTCATAAAGCTGAGACTTTAATAAGCGAATTGCATTCTCTTTATTTTGAAGCTGTGATCTTGATTCCTGATTTTTGATAATAATTCCTGATGGTTTATGATACAAACGAACCGCAGTTTCCACCTTATTCACATTCTGTCCGCCGGCACCGCCCGAACGGAAAGTTTCAAATTCAATATCTGCAGGATTGACATAGATCTCGATCGTATCATCTACCAGTGGATAAACATAAACCGAAGCAAAAGAAGTATGACGTTTCGCATTTGAATCGAATGGCGAGATCCTTACAAGCCTGTGAACACCATTCTCCCCCTTGAGGTAACCATACGCAAAATTACCTTCAAACTGAATGGTAACAGTTTTTATTCCTGCAACATCACCTTCCTGAATATCCTGTTCCGAAACCTTAAATCCATGCTTCTCTCCCCACATTACATACATCCTTAACAACATGGAAGCCCAATCGCAGCTTTCTGTACCACCGGCACCGGCAGTGATCTGCATTACCGCATTCAGCTGATCTTCTTCGGAGCTAAGCATATTTTTAAACTCCAGCTCTTCAACCCTTTTCTTGGTAATTTCATACTGCTCCTTGAGTTCAGCTTCTGTTGCATCACCCGATTGAAAGAAATCATGCATAACGGCAGCATCTTCCACAGAAGCTTCGGCAGCCTGGAATTCATCTGTCCACTTTTTCTTGGAATTAATAGAATGCAATGATTTTTCGGCCTCTTTGGGATCATCCCAGAAATCGGGCCTGAGGGCAATATCCTGTTCGTTTTTAAGATCATCTAACTTCTTGTCGATGTCAAAGATGCCTCCTCAGAGACGTTATTCTGTCTCTTAAATCCGTAATATTTTCTTTGGTCATAATGCAAAAATATAAAAAATTGCATCTTTGGTATTCACCTAAATAATTAATCTTGAGAAATTACATCCTGATGTTTATGGCAGCCCTGTTATTTCAGGCCTGTACCTCAAGTGAAAAAAAAGCTCCTGCTGCCGATACGGTATCAGTTAAGAACAGTGCAGATACACTGATCAGTAAAACCCCCATTACTTTTAAAGGCTTATATACTTTTGGTAATGAGGTAAATACCTTTCAGGAATGCACTGCACAAAATATTTACTGGGTAAATGATAGCCTGGTGGATATGCGTAAACCCTATGAAGAGTCTGTCAAATTCTTGTCCTATCCCTATGAAAGTGCTTATGCTGAAGTTAAAGGTTATTTATCCGGAAAATCATCTGAAGGCTATGCATCAGAATATGAGAATGTGCTCGTCATTACAGAAATAAGTAAGCTTGAACAAAAAAACTTCCGAACAGACTGTTATAATTATGAGTTCATTGCTATGGGCAATGAACCGTTCTGGTCGCTGGACATCATCCCCTTCGAAAAGCGAATCGTTTTAAAGGATGTTGCTGAGGAAAAGGTAATAGAATTTTTCTATTCTCCAGCTCATATCAGTGGAGATACTTTTCAGTACAGTACCACAAATCCGAAAAATGAAAAACTTGAAGTTCTGATTCGAAAAGAAAAATGCAGTGATGGAATGTCTGACCGTCAGTATAACTACTCGGCAGAAATCAGGCTGAACGGAAAAACTTTGAAAGGATGCGCGATAAAGAAGGGAGAGATTTATAATGACAGACCTTAATATAAGGCTGACAGGGTTTAAAACCCTGTCAGCCTTATATTAAAAACCGTCAGCCTTTATTTGCTTCTCAGTTACAGAACCGTACTTCGCCGCAATACTTTTGATATCTTCTGATTTTCCAATCAGTACAAACTGTAAATTATCCCGGGGAAAATACTTATTGATAATCTCCTTTGATTTTGCAACTGTTAATCCGTCGACATTAGCCTGAAAATTATTTATGTATGATTCATCAAAACCATACCAGAACATTTGGGTAAGTAATCCAGCCAGCTGACTTGCAGTCTCATATTTGGGCGGAAACTGTCCTTTCACATAGTTCTTGGCTGAAGTTAGGGCTTTCTCATCAATTCCATTTTTATGCAAACTATCAAGTACCTGCAATGCTTTATCCAAAGTAGCCTGGGTTGTTTTTGTTGCAGTAAATGTGGAGATGGAGAAAGTTCCTGAATTTTTTAGAGGGCTAAAACTACTTCTGGCTCCATAAGTGAGTCCAGAATTTACTCGTAGCTCGTCATTTAACCAGGATGTGAAGCGACCTCCAAAGACTGTATTCACAACATCAATAGCCACAAAATCAGGATTATCACGACGGATACCCAATCCACCAATATAAAGGGTGGTCTCACGCGCATCTTCCTTATTTACAAGCAGTACTCTGGAAGATTGAATTAATTTAACTGACTGAGCAGCAAGAGCCTTCTGCGCAAATGCCGACTTCTTCCAACTTCCAAACAAAGCTCTCAGACGGATTTTCATTGCCTGCGAATTGAAATCACCAACAATAGAAATTGCAGACCCCTGCGGACCATAATTAGATTTGTAGAAATCTCTCAGATCTTCAATGATGAATTTTCCAACTGTAGCCGGACTGCCGCTAACGGGATTGGCATAGACATGATCCGCGAAAATAAATTTATCCCAGTAGGCATTTATCACATTTCTCGGACTAAGTTTTGCCTGATCCAGACTTGAAAGAACACGTTTACGTTCCTTTTCGAATTCTTCCTGATCAAAGACAGGGTCGACCAGAACTTCCTTTAATATTGGCAGGACTTTATCTAAATCTTTTGCAGCAAACTTTGAAGAAATTCCTGCAGATTCTTTGTTTGCATAGGTATTCAGACTTGCGCCAATAAAATCCAGTTCCTCTTCTATTTTAGTCTTGCTATAGCTCTTGGTTCCATATTGTAAACCTGCAGCAGTTAAGCTGGCCAGGCCTGATTTGGGTCCATCATATATCGCTCCTGCAGGAATTATCGCCGATAAACTAATTACAGGAACTTCATGCTGCTCCATTAAATAAATGCTTAAACCATTGGGGAGAATAATTTTCTCATAAGCAGGTACTTTAAAAGCTGCCGGTGCATTCTGGGCAATTGCTGTACTGCATATCATCAAAGCAGTAATAACAAGGCTGGTATATCTTTTTATGTTCTTCATTTCTTAATCCTCCACATTAGCTTTTAAAATTCCTACAGTGCGGTTTGACTTTTTGAAGTATTCATTAGCCACACGCTTTACATCCTCAATGCTAACCTTCGAAAATTCGGCAGGTGCATCAAACATCTTTCGGTAGTCGCCAAAGAAAAGCTCATAAGTGCCAATATTATTAGATTTACCGTTAATAGTCTCAAGCTGCCCGTAAAATTCCATCAGCTTCTGGTTCTTTATCTTTTGCAGTTCCTGATCAGTAATTCCCTCCTTTTTGATCTTCTCAATTTCGGAGTAAACAGCACTTTCAATATCCGATTCCTTCACATCTTTTGCAGCTAAGGCATAGATCATAAAAAGATTAGGATCAAAGCTTTCACTGAAATCAGTCCCTACCATCGAAGCCAATTGCTTTTTGTCGACCAGCTCTGAATGCAAACGAGACGAATTTCCGTTTGAAAGCACTGAACTCAGGATACTCAAGGGATAAAAATCTTTGCTTTTAGCTTCCGGAGTATGGTACCCAATCATTAAATAAGGACTTGGCACTTCTTTCTGAGTATAAACCCTTCGCTCACCTGTTTGCGGCGGTTCAACCAGATTGACTGGTTTAGGAGGATCACTTGCAGCTATTGGAGCCATATATTTTTCAGCCAGACGCTTAACTTCAGCAACTTTAACATTCCCGGAAACTACCACCACACAATTATTTGGTGCATAATAGGTTTTGAAATATTTCTCCAGGTCCTCTTTAGTCCAGTTCTTGATGTCAGTTTCATAACCTATAACTGTCCAATGGTAGGAATGTTCCTGAAAAGCTGTCGCATAAACTGCATCATTCAGCATATTCCAGGGTGAGTTTTCCAAAGCAGTACTGCGTTCCGATAATACAACTCCACGCTCACTTTCAATCATTTTCGGATCGATACTGAGGCTGGCAATACGGTCGGATTCGAGGTCAAAAATGGTTTCCATTGCACTTACCGGAAACCAATCTGTGTAAACAGTAAGATTTTGGGTCGTATATGCGTTATTGGCACCTCCATTAAACTCCATCTTCTGATCGAACATCTTGGGACCGAATTTTTTTGAACCATTGAACATCATATGCTCAAAGAAGTGTGATAATCCGGTAATCCCGGGATATTCATTCCTTGATCCTACCTTATAAAAAAGGTACATATTGGCATTTGGAATAGAACTATCTTCAAGCACCAGGAATTTCATTCCGTTATTTAATGTAAATGTCTTTACATCATCGGCCTTCGTCTGTGCAGACAGGGGAATCCAGCAGCCCAGAAGCAGAATACTTAGTAATCTTTTCATTAATTTATATTGGTCAGGTTGGAAATTAGTTCAAATTAATAGATATAAAATCTAATTTTACTATACTAGACTGATTTTTCTTTATTCTATTAAACAATTCTATGCTTCCAAGAATAAATTTCTGCTCCACAAATGCCTATAAAGCACTTTTAATACATTTTGAACAGATAAAAAAAGAGAACCTCAGGGATCTTTTCAAGGATCCAAAGCGTTTCGAACAGTTTTCGATCAGCTTTGGTGATATTTTGCTCGATTATTCTAAAAACCGCATTAATTCTCAAACTCATGATTTATTGCTGCAACTGGCTAAAGAGTGTGGACTAAAGGATGCAATAAAACAGCAGTTTAAGGGAGAAAAAATCAACGAAACAGAAGGCAGGGCTGTGCTTCATACGGCTTTACGCATTCCTGACAGGACAGGTTTCATGCTTGATGGAAAAGATATTTTACCGGATATCCACCGGGTATTGGATAAAATGGAGCGATTTTCCGATCAGGTTATTTCCGGAGTATGGAAAGGATTTAGCGGTAAATCTATAACAGATATCGTTAATATTGGCATTGGAGGTTCTGATCTGGGACCGGTGATGGTTACTGAAGCTTTAAAAGCCTACAGCAATCACCTTAAGCTCCATTTTGTATCCAATGTGGATGGTTCACACATCGCCGAAGCGCTCAAAAATCTTGAACCTGAAACCACGCTTTTCATGATCGCTTCCAAAACCTTCACTACTCAGGAAACGATGGCGAATGCTTATTCGGCCCGCGACTGGTTCTTAAGTAACGGAGGAAATGAGGCTGCTGTTGCGAAGCATTTTGTTGCCATCTCTACCAATGAATCAGGGGTAGCGAAATTCGGGATCGATACGGCAAATATGTTTGAATTCTGGGATTGGGTTGGGGGACGATATTCGCTCTGGAGTGCTATCGGACTGAGTATTGCCTGCGGGATAGGATTTAAAAATTTTAAAGAATTACTTTCCGGAGCACATGAAGCTGACAATCATTTTCGGAATAGTGATTTCAGGGAAAATATACCGGTTACTCTTGCATTGCTGGGGATCTGGTACACCAATTTTTTTGGCGCCGTAAGTCAGGCGATACTTCCATACGACCAGTACATGCATCGCTTCGCAGCCTATTTCCAGCAGGGGGATATGGAGAGCAATGGTAAATCAAACGACCGGGATGGTAACCTGGTAAATTATCAAACCGGACCTGTAATCTGGGGAGAACCTGGCACCAATGGTCAGCATGCATTCTATCAGCTCATCCATCAGGGGACAAAACTAATACCCTGCGACTTTATTGCTCCGGCTCAAAGCCATAACCCCATTGGACGGCATCATCAATTATTACTCTCTAATTTCTTTGCTCAAACAGAAGCATTGATGAATGGAAAGAGCAGGCAAGAAGTTGAAGTAGAATTAAAAGCTGCCGGAAAGGATACGCAAGAAATTGAAAAATTAGCTCCATTCAAAGTTTTTGACGGGAACAGACCAACAAATTCAATCCTGATTAAGAAGATAACTCCCTTTACCCTAGGTTCGCTAATCGCGATATACGAACATAAAATATTTGTACAGGG
>Ga0123337_10002862_pt1 | contig 19109 bp, 18 predicted proteins | sample frozenSSSSmetaG_FD_89792 | JGI IMG/M metagenome (GOLD analysis project Ga0123337, IMG submission 89792) | Glacier valley bacterial and archeal communities from Borup Fiord, Nunavut, Canada, to study Microbial Dark Matter (Phase II) -... | ecosystem: Environmental > Aquatic > Freshwater > Ice >... | reverse complement strand
TTCGGATGTAAATCCGTCTTCGTTTTTACCTGGTGAAAGCCGTATAATTACGAAGTGAATTCATATCATCAACAGGGGAAATGAAAAGGGGTAACCGTATTTTCCGCTATCCGCATTCCTTTTGAAATTTATAGATAAAGTTCACTGGGTATAAAAACAGGTGCTGCTTTTACATTACTGTAGTTTTTTTCCCGGCAATGCGGCAGAAATGATTACACAAACTTTTTAATTTTACTACAACCTTTTTAGTTTTTTAATGCTAAAAGATCAGTTACAACAATTTTTTTTCAATTATACTGTTATTACGAATAATCGTAGCCTATTGCCCCAAAGTGGATGAAGGCATGTATATCTATGAAAAGAACAGCGTTTATATTTTATTGGATAGTGCTTACCTCACCAGTTTATAGCCAGGAACTTTCAGCAAATCAGTTGCTCGATATGCTGAGTTTAACGGTACCCAAATTAGAAACCAGGTTATCAAATAAAAGATACTATGCTGATACACTGATTTTCTCGGGTGACACAGCTGTTAAAACTTTCCGATACATACCTGCGATTAAAAACAATAAAAAGCGATCAGATACTGTCAGCAGAAAATTGCTAAGGTCTGTTCTTAAAGAATCTTTTACAAATACCTACCAGACTACTTCCGCCCTGGAATACACTAATATTATCAGTGAACTTAAAAAAAATGGATTTTATTGCGAATACGAAAAAGACACTGCCGTACATACTATTTCCCATCTATACCAGTATGAGGCTTATACAGCCGATGCATCCGTAATCAAGCTTGACAGCACCACGTGGTATTCTATTACCTTTTATAAAAAGCTATTACCGGTTGACAGTGACTTGCATTTTGCAGAAGATTTACTTGATTTTACCTCTCATGAATACCTGGTATATTATTTTGGAGCACACAATGTAAAAAAGGATATTTTTTATTTTGCAGGAAATGATATTGTTAGCTGTTCGGTATTATTTACCAATACCAGCCGCCAGGTTATATTTATTTGGAAGGATGAAAAAAACAGGCGGAAAATAGATAACCTGTTATTTGGTGGCCAGCATAAATTGAAAAGTCACCAGGAGAATGAAAAGTTTTTTGCCGAGAATAGCTGGAAGTTAAAAAGTAAGGTACATGCAGGCATGCCCTTATTTGAGTTGCGCACACTCAACGAACAGAATTTTGCATTTTGTGGTGGGAGTGCTGCCAACCCTGGACTAATCTTTCCTGAATCAAGCGGAAAAATTGATTTCGAAAATGCAGGTGTTGTCTTAGGTTGCATGAATTGCGACGATGACAATTTTCAGAGTTCGAAAGTATTGTATGCAGACAAAGCAATGAACGACGGACGGGTTTTATTTGTGCTTACAATTGCGTTGTATCCCAGAGAAACAGGATTGTTTGACTGATCACTTTTTATAACGCCGCATTCATTCGATTTAACACAGGTTATTCAATGTCTCATTTAGCAACAACCATTTTTATTTCAACCCAAAGTATCATAAAGGGGATGTTTTTCTACACAAGCCTGCTCTCTTTTCCTTTTTTCTATCGTTATAGCCATCAATCGCCGGCAAACTGTTGGCAAACTGTTGGCAATGTATTTGCGTATTTAACCAATGGATATTATTCCGAAATTAACTAGTTACATGATGATAAAATACATAACATACTTCGCACTTCCAATACTTTTTTTGTCTTGTAAAAAAGAAGAGCCGGTTACCAGAGTCGTACAGTTTACCACAACCACTTATGATTCTTTAGGGAATTATGATGCAGCCGGAAAACCAGCTTATTTAATGCAACCTGATGTAGTTTCTAACGCTATGCTTTCCTTTATAAGCAGTACGCTTCCCAATCAATCCGATTTAAGAAAAACGAATCCAACTTTGCTTACGACAAAAGCAATTGCGGATATTGCCATTACCACCCAATCAGATGTTACCATCACTTTTGTTTCGCAGGGTGGAGGATTTACCAACACATTTGCTTTTTATACTTATCCAACCAATCAGCCGCCGGCAAGCACCGTTGACATAAAATCAATTACGTATGTATTTCCCAATGCCGGTGTCAACTCAACATTGCAACGCGGTGATAAAGTTAAAATTGGGAGATTCAACGCCGGTACGTCTATAGGATTTGTTTTACTACAAAAGGCATGGGATCCTATCACTCAAATGATCAAAAGTAAAGCGGTGCATTTTTGCTCCAACGACATTTTAAATCCAGAGGTTGATCCGGGACTTAAAAAACATGCAGTATTAATAGATTATCCAGCAGAAAAGAAAGTTTTAATAGGGTTTGAGGATCTTGACAGAACGGATGCTAAGTGTGATCATGATTTCAATGATGTAGTGTTTTATTGCACTGTCACTCCCTGATTTTAGATTAAAAATCGATTTGGCTACTGCATAAATCTGGAGGAGGCTTGAAATAAAAGGCACCGGTTTATTGTAAGAAATATTTTATTGAAAGGGCTGTAACCGAAAGGATGACAGCCCTTTTTTATTGCACAGATATAGTATCCTTTTTATTTGCTCCCGATCCAATCATTGGTAATACAATTTTTTATTGTTTCATTCAAAATATTTGGTTGGAGCAGAGTTCGTTAATAAAAGAAAAGAAATTATCTACTTCGTATAGCTTAGGCCGTTATCTTCGTTTATCGATTCAATATTCTTAAAGCTGTTAACTCCTGTCATGTCAATGATTTTTCCTGATTTTTTTGAAACCAACACTTTTTTTATTGATGAAAAAGTAGGACTTTTTAAATTCACCAATGCCTATAAAGTGTATGATGCACAGGGCGAAATTGGTCATATTACTCAACAGCTAACCATCGGTCAAAAAATGCTCCGGTTGATTCTTAAAAAAGCGATGCTTCCTTTTAAAATGGAAATCATTGATCTGGAAGGCGACGTCCTTATCAGCCTGCAAAGAGGATGGACATTCTGGATGTCGAAAATTTCAATCTCCGATGGCAACGGAAATTTAATTGGTACCATCCAGCAAAAATTCGCCATTTTAAAACCTACTTTCAAAATATTTGATGAAACAGCAACTGAGATCGCCACAATTTCCGGAGATTGGAAAGGCTGGAATTTCACCATTGTTGACAGCGTCGGTAACAATGTTGGGAGCGTTACTAAAAAGTGGAACGGCATTATGAAAGAAGCATTTACAACAGCCGATAAATATGTAGTGGATATTGAGCCTGCCTATGCAGAAGATAAAAAGAAAATGGCAATCGTTTCCTGCGCTGTAACGATTGATATGGTATTAAAAGAAAGTAAATAATATCGGACAAATTAATGCTGTTGCTGTATTTGCAAACTACATGTGTAATTTACCAAATAAAAAAATGGGCTCAAATCGGGGAATCTATTTCCCAATTTGAACCCATTTAATTATAAACTCCTTTGGCTTACATTTAAAAATTGTGAGGTAGAAAAATGATGAAGTTTTAATACCTCACAAAATGTATATCGTTCTTGTTATTTATAGTAACCTTTAGAGTCTTTTACTGTTTGCTGCGTGCTACCCGTCCACTTTTCTTGTCCATATCTCTACCAATCACATAACCACCGGCGGCACCAATTACGCCTCCTACTACAGCACCCTGTACTTTTTTCTTGCTAACAACTGCGCCGAGAATCGCTCCTGAACCTGCGCCAATTGCGGTTCCTTTAGCTGCGCTACTCCAGCCTTTATCCTGTTTGGCAGGTGCTGTTGTTGTGCCGGTTCCACTGTTGCCGGAAGTTTTAGGGGAAGCCACTGGTTTGGTATTAGTTCCACTTTTGTTTGCTACCGGTTGTGTAGTTGACTTTGAAGAACTGGTAGTCGTTGTTGTTACGGTGGTAGTCGTTGTTGTACCGTCTGCATTCGTTACCACTCCTGCCTTTACAGCTGTATCGGTGTAGATACCACTTCGATTGAGCAAAGCTGTATCAGTCAATACCATATTTTTATCTATTGAAAGATCCGTTTTAGACTTGCTTTTGCAAGATAAAAAAACAGATGAAATTGCGAGTGCCATTAAGATTTTTTTCATATTAATTAATTTAAGTGAACAAATAATTTGTACCTCCAATCTTTTACTTAATTGTTTTAAAAGTTTAAAAGGTGAAAGTCCTGTAACTAAATATTCAAAGTGCTTAACAGGTTAAAAAACGATGTTTAATTATTTAGTTCCTGTTTTTGTTGTTATGATGGTGTATTAGAGAATACCATGCCAAAGCGCTTTTTACTTTTGCATTATACTTCATATTCTGTGCATAACTCTATAGTAACCACGCTGTTTTATATTTTCTGTTAAAGAATCAACCGTCTATTTTAAAGAAAATTCCTAAAGCGAAATGGGGCAGGTTTGCTTTAAAAATGTGCTTTTTCAAGTTGATCAGGCATTTTTTCATGAGGCAATTTATTCACTATGCCAGATGCATACCGGATCATTATTAATGCGTAAATTCAATTTCAATTTAAGTTGGTAATAATTAAAACTGAAACAACCAGCCATTAAGTCAGTCTATTTTTAAACCATTCCGGGTATTTAATAAAGCATGCAATATGAATGAAAAAGGTTTTTATAAAATAAAAGTGAATGAATTCGAATTTAGTTTTTCTGCCGAACAAATAGCTGCCGCAGACCTTGTGCAAAAATCTGCCTCCTCCTTTAATTTGATAAAAGATCATCGTTCAGTGAACGCCACACTAATTGCAGCAGATATCGTATCAAAGCAGGTTACCATTCAAATAGACGGTGAAAACTATGTTGTATCAATTCATGATGCGCTTGACCAGGTACTTTCTGAAATGGGGTTCGACCAGTCGGTCGTAAAACAAATAAAGGAGATTAAAGCACCCATGCCCGGACTCGTGTTAGAAATATCAGTTGCAGCAGGCGATGAGGTATTGCCAGGTGATCAAATCCTGATATTGAGTGCCATGAAGATGGAGAACAATATTACCATACCAGCCAATGCAACCATTAAGCGCATAACGGTAAGCGTGGGGCAGGTGGTTGAAAAGGGGCAGGTATTGGTTGAACTGGAATGATGAATGATGAATGATGAGTTATAAATGATGAATGATGAATGATATTTCGATGGGAAATACTAATGAATAATGAAAAGAAAGGGATCTAGTTAAAAAAGTGATTTTTTCACACGAATACAATTTCATGAAAAAAATATTAGTTGCCAACAGGGGCGAAATTGCCTTACGCATCATGCGTACCATTCGAAAAATGGGAATTCAGTCGGTGGCTGTATTTTCTGAAGCGGATAGAAATGCACCACATGTAATCTTTGCAGATGAAGCGGTATGCCTCGGTCAGGCGCCGTCTGCAGAGTCTTACCTGGATGGAGAAAAAATCATTGCCTTCGCACTTGCGTTGGGGGTAGATGGTATTCATCCGGGTTATGGTTTTTTGAGTGAGAATGCGGAGTTTGCCAAAAAGGTAACAGTGGCGGGTATCAACTTTATTGGGCCTGGCCCGGAATCCATGCTCATTATGGGCTCTAAACTGGCAGCAAAGGAATGCGTGAAAAAATATAATATCCCCATGGTTCCGGGTATTGACAAGGCCATAGATGATATAGCGATTGCTAAACAAACAGCTCACCAGATCGGATACCCGATTTTGATCAAGGCATCTGCCGGTGGCGGCGGTAAAGGCATGCGGATCGTGGAAAGTGAAGCCGACTTTGAATCTCAAATGCAACGAGCCGTCAGTGAAGCGAATGCTGCTTTTGGCGATGGTGCAGTGTTCATTGAAAAATATGTCAGTTCACCAAGGCATATCGAAATACAGGTGCTGGCAGATAAGCATGGTAATGTGGTGCATTTGTTTGAAAGGGAATGTAGCATACAACGCAGGCACCAGAAGGTAGTGGAAGAATCGCCTTCGGTAATATTAACACCCGGGATTCGGAATAAAATGGGGGAGGCTGCAGTAATGGTTGCAAGATCCTGCAATTATGTGAGTACTGGTACTGTGGAGTTTTTAATGGACGATCAGATGAATTTTTATTTCCTGGAAATGAATACACGCCTGCAGGTAGAACATCCCGTTACTGAGATGATTACCGGTATAGACCTGGTGGAACAGCAGATAAAAATTGCCAATGGCGATAAGTTAGCTTTTACCCAGGAAGAGCTAACCATCAACGGCCATGCAGTAGAACTCAGGGTGTATGCATAAGATCCACTCAATAACTTTTTACCATCCATCGGAACGCTTTCTAAATATGTAAAACCTACAGGAGATGGCGTTAGGGTTGATGATGGATATGAAGAGGGAATGACCATTCCCATTTATTACGATCCCATGATTGCGAAGCTCGTAACCCATGGCAAAGACCGAGCTGATGCCATTCAAAAAATGAAGACAGCAATCAAAGAATACTTAATTGAAGGGGTAGCCACCACTTTGCCTTTTGGCACATTTGTTTTTGAACAGGATGCCTTTCTTTCCGGCAGGTTCGACACGCATTTTGTAACCAATTTTTACACGCCTGAAAAAATAAAGGAAAAACAAAAAGCCAATGCAGAAGCCGCCGCACTCATAGCTTTAAAATTCTGGCTGGATCAACAAAAAATTACGCAGGCAGTAAACAACCAGTCCTCGGGCTGGAGACGAAGACTGGCGTAAGAATGAATGACTGCTGATCGTAAATAAAAAAAACAAAGATGAAATCAAAAGCAACGATACTAAAAGAGAAGATTGAAGAGGGGAAGTTAGGCGGAGGCGTACAACGAAATATCACCCAGCATAAAAAGGGCAAACTGACCGCAAGGGAACGTATTATTTTGCTGATGGACCCTGGTTCTTTTGAAGAAATAGGTGCATTGGTTTTGCATCGTACCATCGATTTTGGAATGGATGAACAACAGATTTATGGTGATGGCGTAATCACAGGTTATGGCACCGTACATGGAAGACTGGTGTATGCGTTCGCACAGGATTTTACAGTATTTGGTGGTTCCCTATCAGAAACCCATGCGGAGAAAATTTGTAAGATCATGGATCTTGCTATGAAAACCGGCGCCCCCATGATTGGCCTGAATGATTCCGGCGGTGCAAGAATACAGGAAGGAGTTCGTTCGTTGGGTGGTTATGCCGATATCTTTTACAAAAATGTAATGTCCTCCGGTGTGATACCGCAGATATCTGCTATCATGGGGCCATGCGCAGGAGGGGCTGTTTATTCTCCGGCGATTACAGATTTTACAATTATGGTGGAGAATACCAGCTATATGTTTGTGACCGGTCCTAATGTGGTAAAAACTGTCACCAACGAAACCGTAAGCTCAGAAGAGCTGGGCGGTGCATCTACGCATTCTACCAAATCGGGCGTTACGCATTTAACTGCGGCCAATGATGTGGAATGTATTGATGAGGTGAAAAAGCTATTGAGTTATATGCCCCAAAACTGCGAGGAAGTTACCCCCAAAGTTTCTTATACATTGGTTGATGAAACAAGAGAACGCCTGGAAGATATTATCCCCGAAAATGCTCACCAGCCTTACGATATGCGTGACGTGGTAACTGGCATTTGTGATGCGGATTCATTTTTTGAAATACATAAAGATTTTGCCCAAAACCTGGTGGTTGGCTTTGCCAGGCTGGCTGGCAGAAGCATTGGGATCGTAGCGAACCAACCGATGTTTTTGGCGGGTGTACTTGATATTGATAGTTCAAAAAAGGGAGCCCGGTTCACCCGATTTTGCGATTGTTTTAATATTCCATTATTGGTATTGGTAGATGTACCGGGCTTTTTACCGGGCACCGACCAGGAATGGCATGGCATCATTACCAATGGTGCTAAACTGTTGTATGCGCTGAGTGAGGCAACCGTTCCAAGGGTTACTGTAATTACCAGGAAGGCCTATGGTGGTGCGTACGATGTAATGAATTCAAAACATATTGGTGCCGATATGAACTTTGCCTGGCCTACGGCCGAGATCGCCGTAATGGGTGCCAAAGGAGCCAGCGAAATAATTTTTAAAAAAGAAATTGCAGAAGCGGCAGATCCGGCAGGCAAGCTGTTGGAAAAAGAAGCCGAATATGCAGCAAAATTTGCAACGCCTTACCAGGCGGCTGAACGGGGGTTTATTGATGAAGTGATTGAACCAAAGGATACCCGTAAAAAACTCATTCGTTCTTTTGCTATGCTGGAAAATAAAGTGGTTAAAATACCTAAGAAGAAGCATGGGAATATTCCGTTATAATAATTTTTAAAACTGAGATTTTTTAAATAACGCTATATGACAACCAAACCATTAGAATTACAACACGAATTGGCAGCACCTTTCCAACTAACGCAGCAACAAATTGATTTCTACCAGCAAAATCGGTTCATTAAATTAAAAGCTGTTTTATCAAATCAGGTGCTTAATTATTTTAATGAGTGCATTTCAGCAAAGGTTCAGGAATTGAATAAGGAAACCACAGCGCTACAGGATCGGGGTACATATGGCAAGGCTTTTCTGCAATTGTTTAATCTCTGGCGTGAAGATGAGCTGATCAAAGAAATGATCTTTAGCAAACGGCTGGCAAAAATTGCAACTGATTTAATGCAAACCAATGGAGTGCGAATGTATCACGACCAGGCACTGTTTAAAGAGGGTGGTGGCGGCATTACTCCATGGCATGCTGATCAATATTACTGGCCGTTGGAAACGGACAAAACCATTACTGCATGGATACCATTACAGGGCATTCCTTTGGAAATGGGACCACTCGAGTTTAGTGCAGGTAGCCATCAACTCGTGGACGGCAGGGAACTGGAAATTGGAGATGACAGTGAAACGAAGATGGAACAAAAATTAAGAGTAACCGATTTTAAACATGTGATAGAACCTTTCGATGCTGGTGAAATCAGTTTTCATTCCGGCTGGGTTTTTCACCGGGCAGGCGCCAATATCACCCACCAGATGCGCAAGGTGATGACGATCATTTACATGGATAAAAACATGCAATTGAAACAGCCTGAGAATAAAAACCAGGTGAACGACTGGAACACCTGGTGTCCTGGTGCAACTGTTGGTGAAGAAATCAATTCGCCAATCAATCCAATTTTATTTGAATATTAATCGCTGCTATGATGAGACAAAAATTAACGTCAACATTACTTATTTTCTTCGTCTGTTTAAATTCCTTTGCCCAGGTAGACCATGTAGAACCGCTCAACTGGTGGGTGGGCATGAAGAACCCTAACCTGCAACTATTAATACATGGCAACAATATCGCCGAAGCAATACCAGTGATTAATTATCCGGGCGTTAACATCAGAAAAATAACCAAAGCAGACAGTAAAAATTATCTCTTTGTTGATCTGGTTATTTCGAAAAATACAAAACCAGGCATTTTCTCCATCCAATTTAAAAAAGGAGGTAAAACGATTTTTACCTACGATTACACACTGCTTGAACGACAACCCGATGCTGCGAAAATCAAGGGCTTTAATTCATCCGATGTGATATACTTGTTAGTGCCGGATCGTTTTGCCAATGGTGATTACAGCAATGATGTGGTAACCGGAATGAAAGAAAATAAAATAGACCGGAGCTTTCCCGGGGGCAGGCATGGCGGTGATATCAGGGGAATCATCAACAACCTGGATTATATAGCTGGCATGGGATATACCGCTATTTGGCCCACACCAATGTTAGAAAATAATATGACTGAATATTCATATCATGGTTATTCAATCACCAATCATTATAAAGTAGACCCAAGGTTTGGAACCCTGGATGATTATAAGGAATTGTCGAAAAAGGCTCGTCAAAAAGGCGTGAAATTAATTCTGGATGAAGTATTGAATCATACCGGCACCGGCTATTGGTGGATGAATGATTTACCTTTTAAGAATTGGTTAAACAAAACTGATTCTTTTGTAGTAAGCAATCACAGGCGTACGGTAAACCAGGATATGTATGCTTCCAAATATGACAAAGACCTGATGACCAATGGCTGGTTTGCGCCTACCATGCCGGACATGAATGGAAAAAACACATTCGTTTCCGATTACTTAATTCAATCATCTATCTGGTGGATTGAAACCCTGCAACTTGGGGGCATCCGTCAGGATACCTATGGCTACTCTGATAAAACTTTTTTAAAAAACTGGAGCTGCAGGATTATGAATGAATACCCAAATTTTAGTATGGTGGGCGAGGAGTGGAGTCTGAATCCATTGACTACTTCTTACTGGCAACAAGGAAAAATTAACCCGGATGGATATACCGGTTGCCTTACCACTATTATGGACTTCCCCCTGCAAGCTGCACTGGTAGATGCTTTGAAGGAACCGGATGACGCAAATTTTAGCAAAGGATTTCCACAGTTGTACGAGGCATTGGCCAACGATTTTGTATATGCCGATCCCAATCATATTTTGGTAATGGGCGATAACCACGACATGGACCGCATATTTACCCAATTGGATCAGGATGTTGATCTTACAAAAATGGCATTGACTTATTTACTCACCACAAGGGGTATCCCACAAATTTTTTATGGCACCGAAATACTAATGGAAAACACCGGTCATCATAAAAACGACGGGTTGATACGATCAGATTTTCCTGGTGGTTGGAAGAATGATAAAGTCAATGCATTTACCGGAAATGGTTTGTCGGAAGCGCAAACAAATATGCAGAAATATGTAAGGCAACTATTAAACTGGCGTAAAAATAACCCCGTAATTGCTACCGGTAAGACATTGCATTTTGCGCCGTTCAATGGAACCTATGTATATTTCAGATACAATAAAGAAAAGCTGGTGATGGTGGTTATGAATAAAAATGCCAGCCCGATAAATATAAAGACCAATAGATTCGCTGAAATTTTAACTGGAAAAATAAAAGCAAGGAATATCATGACAAATGCAGGTGTTGCTTTGAAGGATGGTTTATTGATACCAGCAAAATCTGCACTGGTTTTTGAAGTGGAATAAGATTAAATTGTACCCGCTTAAGACGATATGATTTTTCAATAGTATTCAATCATGCATGGGATTCATTCACATAAAGTAAAAGTAGTTTCGGGATCGCTTATCCGTTATGTACGGTTTAAATCAAATTTTGTTGAACCAAGAAACGTGGATGTATGGTTGCCGGAGGGATATTCCGACAGCCAGCATTATGCAGTATTGTATATGCACGACGGGCAGATGCTTTTTGACGGAACCCACACCTGGAATAATGCCGAATGGAAAGTGGATGAAACGCTGGGGAAACTTCACAATGATAAAGAAATCAGGGAATGCATCATAGTGGGCATTTGGAACGTACCGGCAAAAAGATATGCTGATTATTTTCCTGAAAAAATAGTCAGGCATATTCTTGAGCCTGCAAGAACAACCATTCTTACAAATCAAATCAAGGGCAGGCCCAGCGGTGATAACTACCTTAAATTTATTGTGCAGGAATTGAAGCCATTCATTGATCGTACCTATGCTACCTTACAGGATATTGACAACACATTTATTATCGGCAGCAGCATGGGCGGTTTAATTTCAGTGTATGCCGTTTGCGAATATCCCAATGTATTTGGTGGGGCTGCCTGCTTATCCATTCACTCTCCGCTGGCTTCATCTAAATTAATTAATAGTAAAACAGATGAAGAAGTAGCCATAAAATTCCGGGATTATTTATCAGCATATTTACCGAAAGCGAATACACGCAAAATTTATTTCGATTATGGCGACCAGGGAACGGATGCTATGTATAAGCCTTTTCAAACAGCCATTGATGAAATTATGGAGCAAAAAGGATATACTGCTCCGTACTGGCAAACCAGTTTTTTTCCGGGCGAAGATCATTCGGAGCTTTCGTGGGCAAAGCGGCTGTTTATTCCATTGCTATTTTTATTAAAAAAATAATTGGAAGAAATCTGTTGAATGTTTACAGGGCTGAAAGAAAAGAAATTTTGCATTTATTTTAAATAGCCACAGTCAATTTTTTAAATTAATTGCCCAACACTTTTTAACGTATAACACTATATACACGCCAACTCAAATTCCCAAAGCCAATCTACCGTCAACTTTTCTTTTAAGCAGTCATTCCAGGTTTCTATTGGATTGGAAGCGCTTTTTTATGAATGAAATCAAATTTTTGATTTGATTTTCGCTGGCTTGAATCCACTCAGTTAATAATCTTTCAAACTTTATTGCATCCGATCATTGTTCTTTTAATATCATCTAATAACTGTTACTACTTACCGCATCGTGCATCTGGTATTAAACTGATGGGCTGGTTGTTAGGTAAATGTATTTTCCATCCATTCAATGTTTTAGTTAACCCCATTTGGCACGCTTTTCAAAAATAATTTAAATTATTTTCTCAAATTATCCACCGGTTTGTTGAGATTAATTAAGTGATTTAGCGAGATAAATTTTAACAGAATGGGGATTGTTTAAAATTTCCCTTCCATTTAGACTTTTTTACTAAACTGAACTTTCAAAATATTTTGAAATATTTTAAACATTTATTAATAATGTTCTGTTTACTAAAACAAACCAAATAATTCAACAAGAATATCAACTGCTCAATTGTCCTAATATCTCTGTCAACTTGCTTTTTTAACCAATAAATCAATAAAAAATGAAACACAGTTTGCTTGAAATTTTACCTATTGCAACCAACAATTATGTTGCCTTCACATTTTTTGTCGGCACTATGGCCATGATGGCCGCAGCAGTTTTTTTCTTTTTCGAAATGTCGAACGTCGACAAAAAATGGCGTACTTCAATGTTAGTGTCAGGGCTGATTACCTTTATTGCCGCTGTACACTACTATTACATGAGAGGTTACAACTTGGAAACAGGTGAATCTCCAGTTTTCTTTCGTTATGTAGACTGGATTCTTACTGTGCCTTTAATGTGCGTAGAGTTTTATTTAATTACCAAGAAAGCGGGTGGAAAAATTGGCCTCTTGTGGCAGCTTATTTTTGCATCAGTAGTAATGTTGGTTACCGGTTACATCGGCGAAGCCATTTATGGTCAAGAATCCCAGAGTTGGATATGGGGTTTAATTAGTGGTATTGCCTATTTCTACATTGTTTACCTGGTTTGGTTTGGTGAAGTTGCGAAACTTGCAAACCTCGCAGGTCCAGCAGTTGCAAAAGCCAATAAAACACTGGCTTGGTTTGTATTAGTAGGTTGGGCAATTTATCCAATTGGATACATCGCTGGTACAGCGGGTGGTTTGTTTGGTTTTAGAATTTGGGAAGGTTTGTCAATGGACATTGTTTACAACATCGGTGATGCTGTAAATAAAATTGGTTTTGGTTTAGTGATTTATTCACTTTCCCAATCTGACAAATCTGTTGCGACAGCATAAAAAAAAAGTTAGGCGGCACAACACAGTGATGTTTTGTGCCGCCTATATTTTTAAATTTAAAGATCTATTCCTTTCTATCGTTCAGTAACCTAAGACCCTCATTTAGTTTGTTAAATTGTAGAAAGATGCATTAGTATTTAAAACAAGGTATATGGTACGAATTATTTTGCTCATCGTCGGTCTTTTTATTTTGCTGATGCAATATTATGTGCAGCCATTCTCGACCAATACCCAGTTTTTATTTTTTTTGGGTGGTATCATTTTGCTTGGAGTTCCGCATGGGGCAGCTGACTTATTGGTTGCCAATCGGAATGCAGGCTTTCAAAAAAAATCATTTTCACAAATCCGCTTTTTTGCAATTTATCTCGGTCGTTTATTTTTGTTTGCCGCTATTCTTTGGTTTTTCCCGCTGGCTGGCAATCTGTTATTCATTCTTTTTGCAGCTTACCATTTTGGAGAAACGGATCTTCACAAATTTAAAACAGATACCATTTGGGGTAAATTATTTGTAACCTCTTATGGACTTTTAATTTTGTCTGTTATTTTGCTTCATCATTTTGAAGAGGTTAAGCCGATTTATTTTCTATTTAAATCCGGACAGGAGTATACTGCAATTATCAACCAAATAGACCAAAACCGGTACGTGCTCATGTCGGCTACCGGCATGCTCTTTTTCGTGAGTACTTTCTTTTATTTTTTGAAAGTTGACAATACATCTCTACAGGATAAGGGGCAGTTTCTAATCCGATTTACCTGTATTTTATTTTTACTATACAATATGCCCATGGTGATTGGGTTTACGTTTTATTTTATTTTATGGCATTCCATTTTATCACTGATAAATATCATCGGTTATCTCCGGAAAGGCGATGCCAATAAATCCTCTTTAATCATAAAACAAATTGTCTTTTATAGTTTATTAGCGATGGTGGGTATAGCCTTATTTGGTTTGGTAGGTTTTATGTTCATCAATAAAAACGCTATTATGGGGTATGTCTTTTTAGGCCTTGCTGTACTAACGGCACCACACATGCAAGTCATGCATGACATGTACAACAGGCTCCGGATAAATCATTCGTAATAGCATTTTTTGAAATAAAACAAATGCTCCAATAGAAAAGTAGACAATAAGAGTAGTTGTAGGTTCCTTCCCAAACGCTTTATAAAGTATTTAAATGCATAATAAAAAACAGGCAGTCAATAGTTGACTGCCTGCTTTTACGATGCTTAGAAAATGTTTGGCTTTAATTCCTGATCTCGTCTTTTATCTGTACTTCGGTTACCTTACCATATTTAGAAACAATGCTTTTTATTTCGGAGGCTTTACCTACCATTACAAACTGCAGTTTGTCTTTTGGAAAATAAGTAGCAATGATTGTTTTGGTTTTTTCCAGCGTAAGTCCATCCACATTTTTTTCGAAGTTATTGATGAACGATTCATCGAATCCATACCAGAACATTTGCGTCAGCAATCCTGCTAATTGTCCTGCTGTTTCATAGCGTGGCGGAAACTGTCCTTTCACATAGTTTTTTGCAGATGCCAGTGCTGCTTCATCAATTCCTTTTTTATGCAGATTGTTCAATACTTCCAGTGCTTTATCTATTGCAGGCTCCGTTGTTTTATTGGCAGTAAAAGTTGAGATGCTGAAAGTACCTCCATTTTTTAAAGGACTGAAACGACTACCGGCACCATAAGTAAGGCCTGTATTTACCCGCAGCTCATCATTTAACATAGAAGTGAATCGGCCGCCAAAAAGAGTATTGATTACATCAATGGCAATATAGTCGGGATTGTTGCGGCTAATGCCGGGAGCACCAATATAGAATGTGGTTTCCCTCGCATCTTCTTTGTTGATCAATAAAACACTGTTGCCGGATGGATAGGTAATTGGTTTTGATGCAAGACTCACTGTGTTGTTGCTGCCTTTTTTCCAACCTGCAAAAAGCTTTGTCAGCATGGCTTTCATGTCTTTGCTGTTGAAATCACCTACCAATGCTATTGCGGAACCTTCCGGTAAATAATTGGCCTTGTAAAAATTTTTTACATCTTCAACCGTAAGTATGCCTACCGTGGATTTTTTTCCCTGTATGATATTTCCATACACATGATTGCCAAACATCTGCTTATCAAAGTAGGCAGGCAATACAGAACGGGGACTTTCTTTTTGCTGTTCTAAACTGGTCAATAATTTTTTCTTTTCCTTTTCAAATTCAGTTGCATCAAATGCAGGATTCAGCAGCACTTCTTTCATCATGCCCAAGACTTTTTCTTTGTCTTTGGATGCAAATTTTGCAGCAATGCCCGATGATTCTTTTGATGCGTATGTACTGATAGTGGCACCCATAAAATCAAGTGCTTCGTCCAGTGCTGCCCGGCTATAGCTGATGGTGCCGTGTTTTAAAGCGGTGGCTGTTAGTGAGGCGAGACCTGCTTTGGTACCATCATAAATTGCGCCGGCGGGTATCACAATCGATACACTGATTACGGGTACTTCTTTTTGTTCCATCAAATAAACGGTAAGTCCGTTGGGTAATTTAAATTGTTGGTATTTGGGCAATTGATAACCCTGCGCCATAGTGGAAAGAATGCCTGCACAAAGGAATAATGCAATCGAAAATTTTTGTTTGATATATTGAGTCATACTAATTTTTTAAACGTTGAAATTTATTAATGACAGGATTAATCTTCGGTGTTTGATTTTAAAATACCAACGGTGCGACCGCTTTTAATGAAATATTTCTTAGTCACTTTTTTGATATCTTCTGCCGTTACTTTATTAAAAGCATCCGGCGCATCAAACATTTTTTTGTAATCGCCAAAGAAAACTTCATAGGTGCCAATATTGTTTGATTTGCCATTGATGGTTTCCACCTGGCTATAAAATTCCATCAGCTTTTGATTCTTTATTTTCTGCAATTCGTTTTCAGTGATGCCGTCTTTTTTAATTTTTTCGATTTCCTCATACATCGCTTTTTCCACATCGTTTTCATTGATGCCTGCTGCGGTAACCGCATAAAAACCAAAGGTAGTTGGATCAAAACTTTCGCCATACCTGGTAAAAACCTGGGTGGCGATTTGCTTTTTATCTACCAGGGCAGCATATAGCCTGGATGACTTACCACTACTGAGGATATCACTTAAAATTGACAAGGCATAGTAATCTTCATTTGTTGATTCCGGTGTTTTATAAACAATATTTAAATAGGGTGTTGAAACATCTTTTTTCATCACGATTCTTCTTTCACCGGTTTGTGCTGGTTCTGTAATGTTTACTTTAGGTGGCGCCGGTTGTGCAGCAATTGGTTCAATATATTTTTCGGCCATTCGTTTTACTTCTGCAAATTTTACATTGCCGGATATTACCGTTACACAATTATTGGGTGCATAGTAGGTTTTAAAGTATTGTTCCAGGTCACGCTGCTTCCAGTTTTTCATGTCGTCTTCATAACCAATTACCGGCCAGTGATAAGGGTGTTCCTGAAATGCAGTTGCCTGAACAGCCTCACTTAGTCCATTCCATGGAGAGTTTTCCAGGCCGGTACTTCTTTCGCTCAGCACAACACCTCTTTCACTCTCTACTATTTTGGGGTCGATACTAAGGCTGGAAATCCGGTCACCTTCCAAATCAAAAATCACTTCTGTCGCAGAGGATGGAAACCAGTTGGTATAGACAGTTACATTTTCGGTAGTGTAGGCATTGTTGGCGCCGCCATTGAATTCCATGGTTCTGTCAAACATTTTAGGACCATACTTTTTTGCACCATTGAACATCATGTGTTCAAAAAAATGCGACAGGCCGGTGATGCCCTGGTGCTCATTGCGGCTACCAACCTTATAAAATAAATACATATTGGCATTGGGGATAGAATTGTCTTCTACCACCAAAAATTTCATTCCATTTTTAAGTGTGAATGATTGCACATCCGATGCTTTCATTTGGGCTTTTAAACCAATGTTTAAAAACAACAAAGCCGGTAAAAGGATTTTTTTCATTGATCAGTTTTATTAATGTGATAAGCTGTTAAAGCTATTTGATTTTGTTATTGAATCATTCTTTTTTTTATAGACGGAAATTGCTGAAAATTGCGCTGCTTTTTTTACAGCACCATTGCTTGCTATACTGCCTATTTCAGCTAACATAAATCAAGACGATTGATATCTTGAAAAATAAAATAATGAACTGCTTTTTTAAACCCTTGTAGACTTTCTAACAACAAACGCAGACGGTAGTATGATATCTTCTTCCGCTATTTCTGATTTTTTTCTGGCCAATGCCTTCATCAAAATGGTAGCTGCTGTTTTGCCCATTTCGAAAGCAGGTTGGGCTATCGTTGTAAGTGGTGGATTCATAAAGGAGGCTGCTTCCAGGTTGGAGAAACTAATAACCTGCACATCGGTTGGAATGCTTAACTGCAGGGCTTCACACGCCTGGTAAATGGTAAAGGCAAATTTTTCGACCGATGCTAAAATGCCATCCGCCCGGTTGGGTAATTTCAATTTATTCTTTAACAGCAGGTAATCTTTCTTTGGGTCATTTTTAAAATGCAGAATGTTGAGATCGCTTATTTCAATGCCATTATCCTGCAAGGCATTTTTGTAACCATCCAGTCGTTTATTGGAGATGGATAACAGGTTGGAAAAAGATAGAAATAGTATTTGCTGACATCCTTTCTTTACAAGATGATTGGTTGCCTTATAAGCCATCTCATAATCATTGGTGGTTATTTTAGTGGTAGCGATCTCATTAATTACCCGATCAAAAAATACCAGTGGCACGCCTTTCTTCATCAGCTCATTGATATGGGCTGTTTTCGTTGTTTCCCTTGAAACGGAAAGCAGCACACCATCCACTCTGCCACTTTCAAAATCTTTCAGAATCGTCTTTTCTTTTTCAAAATTTTCATGGGTTAAATATATCATTACATGATAACCTTTTTCCACTGCAACGGCTTCAATACCATTGATGGCCTGCGCAAAAAAACTATCCACTACTTCTGGAATAACCACGCCAATTGTTTTACTGTTTCCCGTACCCAAACTACTTGCAAAATGGTTTGGAACATAGTTTAGTTTTGTTGCCATTTCATTTACCCTGAGCTTGGTTTGCGGGCTGATCTCGTGGCTGTCACTGATTGCTTTGGAAACAGTGGACACAGATAGCCTGAGTTCTTTGGCCAACATTTTAATGGTAATCTTATTCATCTGCAGTGTAAATATTTTTGGTTATCCGGGCGAGAAAGGTATAAAAAAAATATCGTTTTCAACGAAACCGGTTTCGTAAATAAAACCAGTCATATGGTGTAAAATCATAGAAAATTATCTCATTTTGCAGTACGATTAACAAAAAACTAAAACGATTGCACGTATGGCACCTTCCTCAAATAACTTTGATCAAAGTGAAATGAACCCCTTAAAAAGTCTGGATGTATGGGAAGATGATGTGCTGGAACGCTATCCGGATCCCACATCCATTGCAACAGATAAATCTACAGAAGCATACCGCAATTACGAAAGTCCTGAAAGAGATACCGTTCGTGAATTTTACAGGCTCAACCATATTCACCAGAGTTACGAATTTGTATTAAACAAGAAAGCGGATTATTTAAAATTTGATAAAAAGGAAATGCCCGTTTGGGATGCCTTCCAGTTTTTAAATCAACTGGTAGATGATTCAGATCCGGATACAGATCTCGACCAGTTTCAACATCTGTTGCAAACCTCTGAAGCCATTCGCAGGGATGGTCATCC
>Ga0123337_10002860_pt1 | contig 19115 bp, 12 predicted proteins | sample frozenSSSSmetaG_FD_89792 | JGI IMG/M metagenome (GOLD analysis project Ga0123337, IMG submission 89792) | Glacier valley bacterial and archeal communities from Borup Fiord, Nunavut, Canada, to study Microbial Dark Matter (Phase II) -... | ecosystem: Environmental > Aquatic > Freshwater > Ice >... | reverse complement strand
ATTCACCCCTGAAATTCCCTGATAATAGTATGATCCAAACGTGTAGAGGTTCATCGATTCGTAATTGCCAATGTTCTGGTTCCCGGTTACACCCCAGCTAGCTCTGAATTTGGCATCCTTTAGATAGGGTTTTGACCAGTCCATAAATTTTTCATCCGAAATACGCCATCCCACTGATGCGGAAGGGAATGTTCCCCATCGGTTATTCGTAAACCGCGACGAGCCATCACGACGAATATTAGAATTGAAAAGGTATTTCCCTTTATAGCTGTAGCTTATCCTGCCGAAGAACCCGACCATCGAGTGCGACGTTCCCGAAGTGGTTGTTCCTAAAAGATCGAGTGCCTGTATCGAATTGATTGTTGAAACGTCCTCTGTAACATAGGTAGAACCTTTAAAATTCATACTTTCGTCATTCCAGTCTTCTACGATGGTACCAGCAACAGCCGAAACATTATGATCATTAAAATCCTTGTTGTAGGAGAGGTAAGCTTCCCCTGCGATATTCCGGCTAAAATCTGTTTCATCACCACCATCGGCAATCTGAGGATTAGTGGTGGTTAACAATGCCGAGTTAAGGTAATTTCTTCTGCCCAACATGAAATTTCCATTCACATCAGCCTGTAACTTCAGGTATTTATTAAACTTGTATTCAACCATCTCATAAATACCCACATTGAATATCTTATAGTCATTTTTCCGGTAATAAGCTTCCGCAATTGGATTCTTACGACCGGCAATATCAAAAGCATAAGATCCATCCGGGAAATACAGAATAAAATGAGGCGGGCGCTGCATCGCCTGTTGAATAACTTTTCCCTCATTGATTTTGTTGGTATTCTGATACGAGAAAGTTACACGGGAAGTAAATTTCATCCTATCGGTTGCCTGGTAGTCCATGTTAATACGACCACTCAATCGTTTATTGAAACTGTTTAGCACAATGCCGGTTTCATTCAAAATACCGAGGCTACTGAAATATTTAAGTTTATCGGAACCTCCGCTTATGCTTAAATCCATTTGCTGCCGTTTAGCCACCTGGGTAATCAATGACTGATAATCGTTGTTTGCATTTGTACTTATACCAAGAGAGTCATTTCCCATGGAATAGATATCGAGTTGTGTGCGGCGTTCAAATAATCTGCGTTCATACGCATTTGCCTGCGGAACTTTCCGGGAAAGCATATTCCAGCTTTGCAAATACCTGACATCTATCTTGGGTTTGCCAGCTTCTCCGGTTTTTGTTGTGATAATAATAACCCCATTGGCTGATCTGGAACCGTAGATCGCAGCCGAAGCCGCATCTTTAAGAATCTCCATTGATTTAATATCGTTGGGATTGATCGAACTGATATCGCTTAAAGGCACGCCATCAACAACATAAAGTGGATTAACACCACCCTCAAATGTTGATGTTCCCCTGATCCGGATCGTATTTTCATCACCAGGTGCACCTGAATTACTTACGACCATCACCCCGGGAGCTTCACCCTGAAGTACATCATAAACACTCACAGCCTGGCGTCTCTCGATCGTCTTTTCATCAACAGAAGTAATGGCACCTGTCACATCTCTTTTCTTCTGGGTGCCATAGCCAACCACAATTACTTCATCCAGACTCTGAAGGTCAGCCTTCATAGTCATATCTAATGTTGCTTTGTCGCCGACTTTAATTTTTACAGATTGAAAACCGACATACGAAAAAACCAGTGAAGACTCCTTTGATGGAACTTTAATGGTATAATTTCCATTCATATCGGTAACGGTACCGCTGGTTGTGCCATCAACCTTAATTGTTACACCAGGCAGGGTCTCGCCATCGCCTGAAGATACCTTTCCTTTAATCTGGATCTGTTGAGCCTGTAAGACTCCGAAGCTAAAAAACAATAACAATCCAAGGATAATTCGCCTTGTGAAATAGTTAGTTTTTGGAACTTTTTTTTTCATTATTAGTGATTATTAGTGATTATATAAAACGGTTATTGAATGTTTGCGAAATGACAAAATCACATCCGCTGAAAGCTTGAGTTTCCGGAACAATACAGAGAATGGAATTTAAAGACAGTTTAGTTGATTGTCAAATCTAAAGATAAGAATACTTTTCCTTTACAAATTATCGTGCGGATTTTTAAAAAAATAGGTCAGAATACAAATTTTCGGTCAATATGATTGATAATTTATAGCGATTACCTGAAAGCTTATCAAAAATCTGGAATTTATAATTACTTTTCGTCTCTGTTCCAGATTTATTGATGATGAAGGTATTTCTTTTCAGTCTGTGTCTTTTATACGGTTTTGGGTTCCCTTCTTTCGGTTCAAATCCAGAAAACTTTGATCTATCGTTCCGGAGAATTTCTCCCGTAGGTGGATTTACGTATGGTGCGATCAATTCTATTGCAGAAGATGCTAACGGGTTTATCTGGTTTGGAACGGTTCACGGTTTGTATCGGTATAATACGGCAGATGTCAGGAAATTTGTCCGTAATCCCAATGATTCGACAACAATTCCGGGCAATTCCATACGCACCATTTTTCGTGATTCTTCGGGTAGGCTTTGGATTGGAACCTCACAGGGAGTGTGTATTTATGATAATTCCAATGACCGGTTTATCACCTTGAAATTCCAGGATAAATCGGGGGAAATGCTCGGGAGCGATGTACGCGAAATTTTCCAGTTTGACGATCAGAATATTTATCTGTTAAGTTCCACTATGCTGGGGAAAGTCAGTATTGCCTCAAATCATTTCGAAAAAATCGTTGTGAAAGAACCTTTGCAGGAGAATTTTAGCTGTGCAGTTTCTGATTCGCAGGGAAGAATCTGGATTGGAGGGACAAACGGGACAGTCTGGTTGTATGAATCATCAAATAAACAGTTTCGAAGCTTATGCCGTCACAGATCGGAATCTATTCAAAAAATATTTGCAGATGAAAGCGGGTTGTGGACTGGTTACAGCTGGAGTGGACTTGATCTTATTAACTATGAGGGAAACTTAGTGGCACATTATGGAGGAGACCCTGACAATCAAAACAGGATCCATCACAACCGGGTTCGCGACATTTACAAGGATGATGCTGGCAGGATATGGGTTTCAACTTACAAAGGGATCTCTATTATTGGCAAGGGTAAAATCAATAATATACCTCCGCAGGCCATCTCGGGACTACCCTATAACAGTATTTATAAAATATTCCGGGATTCAAAAAACGGGATCTGGATCGGAACCTGGTCTGGCGGTCTCGCTTACCGGTCAAATTATGACAATCGGTTTATCCATTTTACAAAGGACCAGCTGGATTCAGATTCGAACGAAGAATTTGTCAGTTCATTTGCGGAAAAACCAGATGGAACGATTTTGATCGGAACGGAGTTCGGAAACCTGAATCTGCTCGATCGGGGATCAAATAAAATGACTGGTATACCTTTTACAACAGCGAATGGGAAAAAGATTGACAATATCAAATCACTTCTTTTTGATAAAAAAACGGAGACACTTTGGGTCGGAACTTTTGTGGGCGGATTGTGGTTTCAGCATAAAAATGAATCCGTTATGCGACCATTCGATAAATTTAATACTTCCAGAATAAGCGTTTATGCTTTGGCAAAATCAGATAGCGGGTTATGGATTGGAACATACGGTAACGGATTGTATCATTACAACACAAGTACCGCATTTATGAAACAATATTTTGCAACAGCCAACGATTCCGGTTCCATCAGCAATAATGGGATCCGATCGGTTATTATGGCCGGTGATAAAAGCTTATGGATAGGAACAAGCAACGGACTAAACCATCTGAACCCAAAAACCGGTCAATTCCAGCGATTTTTCCACCGGCCAAATGATAGCAACAGCATCAGCAATAATGAAATACTGGCCTTGCACGAGGATCAGAATGGAAAGATATGGATTGGAACAAGCGGTGGGGGTGTTAACGAATACGATCAAAACACCAAAAAATTTGAAACCTACCATTCGAAAGATGGGTTAATTGGCGATGATGTATACGGCATTCAGGAAGATAAAAATGGGCTGTTATGGATCAGTACAGAAAATGGGATATCCAGCATTGATCCTGCCCACGATGTTTTTCGAAATTATTATCGTGAAGATGAACTGAAGGGGAATCAGTATAATCCCGGGGCGGCTTTTTTAACAAGCTCAGGAGAAATACTTTTTGGCAATACCAAAGGGTTTACCCTGTTCATTCCGGAACAGATGAAAATCAATCCCATTCCTCCCAAAGTCATCCTAACCTCTTTATCAATCAATAATATACCAGTAAACAATCATACTCACGATACACCATTGACGAAATCGCTGCAGACAGAAAAGGTATTGAAACTTTCGTATTTTCAAAATTCGCTCACCTTTAATTTTGTAGCCAACAACTTTTTGCTTCCCAATAAAAACAGGTTTAAATACCGGCTGACAAACTACGACAATCATTGGATCGAAGCCGGGACTCAAAACTATGCCGCATACACCAAAATTCCGGCCGGAAATTATGTTTTTGAGGTGATTGCCTGTAACAATGATAACTTATGGAATAACAAACCTGCCCGATTGAAAATAAATATATCACCGCCAATCTGGTTTTCGTGGTATGCCTATATTGGCTATTGCATATTGTTGGGACTTATCTTCTTCTTTATCCGAAAAGAGTTGCTCCAACGGCAGCGCTATAAAAAGGAACTGTTGCTTGAACGGTTGATACACGAATCTGAAGCCCAGGTTCATGAGATGAAATTGCGTTTTTTCACCAATATTTCGCATGAGTTCAGAACACCGCTTACCCTGATTGCTTCACCGGTTAACCTGTTACTGGCAAAATATAATTTTGAACCGATCGTAAAAGAACACCTGCTTACGATGCAGCGCAATTCAAAGCGGCTCTTACGTTTAATTAATCAGCTGATCGATATTCGTAAACTGGAGCTTGGCAGGGCCGTATTTCATCCACAGTATACCGACCTGATCACCTTGTGCAAAGAGGTGATCAGCTGTTTTGAAATGGAGGCAAAAGATAAACATATTCATCTTTCATTTAACGCTGAGTCTGAAAAGATGATTGTTCAAATCGATCCCGAGAAAGCGGATAAAATATTTTTCAATCTGCTTTCCAATGCCATGAAATTTACAGGCGAAAACGGAACAATCGGAATCACCGTTTATACCACTCATTCAGCCGAGTTCAGCGATGAGAGCGTCCTGATTGGTGAAACGATTGATGGTCCAGTTATCTGTGTTGAGTTTTCAGATAATGGTCCGGGAATTGCTTCAGACGAACTTACATTAATTTTTGAACGATTCGAACAAGGGAAGCATCATCAAGCTTCCGGAACCGGAATCGGATTGCACATGGCTTATGAATATACGCGCATGCACAAAGGCAATATCAGGGTCAAATCAAAATTAGGGTCCGGATCAACCTTTACAATTAGTTTTCCTTTAACCGAGGGGGTGGATCGTTTAAAAGTGACACCTGAAGAATTTGATTCCAACATACAGATTAAAGCTTCTGAAAACTTAAAAGAGGGACATGAAATACTTTTGGCAAAAGATAAAACGGTCACCATTTTGATTATCGAGGATAATTACGAATTGAGAAACTATTTAAAAAACCTGCTAAGTTCATTCTACCGGACAGTGACAGCGCCAAACGGGAAACAAGGACTTGAAACCGCCTTTGCCATTCTCCCCGATTTAGTCATCACCGACGTCATGATGCCTCAAATGGATGGTTTGGAAGTGTGTCGTCAACTTAAAAACGAGATCCATACCAGTCATATTCCTGTTATCCTGCTAACCGCACTAAACGAATCCGAAAAACAAATCGGAGGCTTTAAAACCGGAGCTGATGCCTATATTACCAAGCCCTTCGATGAAAATGTTTTGCTGGCGCAAATCGAAAATATTATCCGCTCAAGAACAAAACTGCGCGAGGTTTTCTCTGTCTCGGATTCGGAGTGGGCAAATGGAATGGAACGCTTGTCGTCAGACCGTTTACTGATCGATAAGGCAACCGCCATTATTGAGCAGCATTTGAATGACAAAACGTTTGTGGTCGATGCCCTTGCTGCCAAACTTGGAATAAGTACGAGCTCTATGTACAGGAAGTTAAAGATACTTACCAACCAATCGCCAACCGAGTTTATCCGTTACATCCGCCTTAAAAAAGCAATTGTACTGATGAATGACGGAAATACAAATGTTGATGAGATCGGTTATGCCATTGGATTTAATTCGCATTCCTACTTTACAAGCAGTTTCAAAAAACAATTTGGAAAGACCCCTTCCGATTACCTGAACGATTTAAAATCGAAGAAAAATTAGGATTAGATAAAGTTAACAGGCGCATCTGCCAAGAATAAAAGAGAACATAGGATCTATGCGCCGAAATAGATAACCCCCAAAAGGGTGTCGCGTTTAACCGCTACGCGGTAATGGTGGTTTGCGTCAACGTTTTTCTACAATACTTCAATCGCTACGCGATAGTCTGGTGATTTTTTTCGCATCTTTAAAGTGAAAACAATTTAATGTCGTATCCTTATTTAACAATCTGATGTTTTTTTGTTCCGTTAGGAACTAAAGGTTGGCAGAAATATAAAAACATATTGATCTATTGTCCCGTACGGGACAACACAAAGCTTGTAAATAGATTTTTCTACCGGCCTGTTTTCCCTATGTGAAATTTTTAAACAACCTAAATAATAAATATTACTATGACATTATTTAATTCTTATTACTTTGTGCCACCAGAATTCAAATTTTAATTAAGGCATCCAATATTTCATTCCAGTATCACCTCCAGTGGCTGCATCAGATCCTGGCCAGTAATCTCAACAGGCTTTAGTGTCAGCTCAAATATCCCGGCAGGCAACTTTATTTTACCCGGTTTTATCTCCTTAACCGCGCCATCTTTCTGAAATGACGGGATGGCTCCCTTCAGCTTTTGCCCGGCTACTTCCAGCATAAAACTTCCTCCGCTTTGCCTGGTTCCTGTACATTTTACCGTAACATTATATTCGGCAGGTTCATTCAGTCTGATGTGCCAGCTGATCCATTGCTCCTTCTGTTTCCAGCCTTGCACGTAATAACGATCGGTTTTTCCGTCGCCATACGAAAGTCCGTTCCCATGCAGATTTGCATCAAATGCCAGCAAACGGTTCTTCCCGCCATTTCCAGCAAGAAGGCGAACCGTATCTGTTTCAATTTTTCCCTTAGGAACCAGCACAATTACCATATTGACGCTATCGTGCTTAACCTGCGAAACATCAATTACCTGATCAAACTCGTTTAATTTATTTATTTTTAAATCCTTACGGGGATCCGTCAGTGAATAGGCCTTTTCAATTTTGCTTTTCACCCCCCCGATGACGAGTTTGCCGTCTTTGGGCCAGTTAAAAACATGCAGGTAGACTTTATCCCCTTTCCGGGTAGTAACGCCCCACGATTGCAAAGGAAGCGGCGAAACTATTGTCCCGTAAATCGCTTCGCCGTTGATAGCCATCCATTTGCCGATCCCGGCTAATATTTTGGTATCGCGCACATCAAACTTTCCATTTCCCATCGGACCGATGTTCATCAGGAGGTTTCCCCCGCGGGAGGCCGCATTGGCAAGGAGCCGGATGAAAAAAGAGGCAGGTTTATGACTGTTGTCAAATTTCGAATAACCATACGACTCGTTGGTTGTGGGGATCGCTTCCCAATCTCCGTCGACCGGAAAAAATTCAGCAGGGCGGTCAGCCGTATTCTTATAATCCCCAAAAGTTACGGAACTGCTTCGTGCAAGACGCCCGTTGACCACTACGTTGGGATCGGTCTCCCGGATAATTTTCAGGATTCTTAGATTTTCGGAAAGTGGTATTTTATGGGGTGTATCGAACCAAAGAATATCGGGATGATATTTCAGGATCAGTTCCAGGATCTGGGGAATCGCTTTATTGTTCAGGTAGCTGACAGCTTTAGGTAATAATTCAGGGTGCACATCGAACCAGTTGGCTCCGCCATGCAGCAACGAATCACCGCCCGGGTTATTGTATTCCCAATCGTTCCCCGGTGCATCGGGATGTTCCCAGTCGAAAGCATGCGAGTAATAGAAACCAAATTTCATCCCTTGTTTCCGGCAGGCAGCAGCCAATTCTGCCATTGGATCACGTTTAAAAGGGGTCTGCTCCATAATATTAAAATCGGAAACTTTGGAATCGAACATAGCAAACCCATCATGGTGCTTTGCCGTGATGATGAAATATTTCATCCCGGCAGCTTTGGCTGTACGAATCCATTCGTCCGCGTTAAAATCCAGCGGATTGAACTGATGCGACAGTTGAAGGTATTCATCCCTGAAGATCCGCTCTTTTCGCATAAGGTGTTCGGAGTAACCCGACACCTTTTTTCCCTTCCATTCGCCGCCTGGAACAGAATAAACACCCCAATGAATAAACATTCCGAACCGCGCTTCACGCCACCATTCAATCCGTTGATCATGCGTGATCATCGACTCTTTCCACCAGCCGTTATTAGCTTCGTCAATCGCCTTTTGGTCACGCAATTTTGCGCTGTTTCTCATATCAGCGTCTTCGTCGCCTTTAACCTGGGCAAAGGCAACAACAGCAAAAAAGTGAAAAAGCAAAAATAGAAGGGCGAATTTTACAGCGTTCATAATGGTTGGGTTATAAAACGTAAAAGGAATTTTACCTTAGTCATCCGATGAATTTATAATTAAACGATTATCATTCCAATAAATATCAATAAAGGGACAAGAATAAATCCATGCTCCATCCCATTCGTATTTACAAAAACCTGCAAAAAAGTGATCATGAAATTTGATTTTGTTTAGTAACTTACGTAATTGGAATGAAATATTGTTGTGTTTTTAATCAAAATTGAAAATAATTCTTACGCCGCTATGCGGCTTTGGAATGGATTGAAATTTCTTTACTACCATACTATCGCCGCCATGCGGCTTTTGAAAAGGTAAAAGGTGCAGAGCAACGGAAGTTTGGTAGACGTTATGATTAAAGATGCCTTTAAGCCGCATAGCGGCGAAAGATTCTCGTTATTGAGAATACGACATTTTACCTTTTCTATTACTTATTTTACCAGGGGCCATAGCAAAAACAACAAATCGGAAGAATTGCTCTTATCATATTTCCGGATCAGCTCTTCATAACCCGGATTGTGATAATTGATCGATCCCATGCGCAATGAAAAGATTGTATTGTCATACTCCATAGGTTTGATTTGCTTGAATTCCCATTTTTTCTCCTCTTTAAGGTATGGAATCAGGAAATCCAAAGCCTGGTGCAATGGAATAAAACCTTTTGACTTATAATTCATTAAATCGATATCGGCATTTTTTGCAAGGTTTGCCAGTGTAAAGAAAGCCCTCAGGTTCATATTACTATAGCCCCATGAAACTGTTCGTGCAAGTTCACGCGGCTGGCTTCCATCTTCGCGAATCTGTGAGGTGATTCGTTGATAAGCGCGGGTTTCAATAATTGCAGTGGCTATTTTGGGTTGCCCGGTATAAAACGCAAACGCGATGCATTGAGCATCACACCACGTCCCATGGTTGTTCTCAGCAGCTATTTCATCCTTTCCGATTTTGCTTTCCTGTATCCATTTAAGGTATTCGGCAAACCATTTCTTTAGCGATTGGTTATCTGCGTCGCTCAACGATTTGGAGGCTTTAATTAACCCGATGCCATCCACTACTTCAATCAATCCAACCGTTTCGATCAATCCTTCTGCACGTCCGTCGGTAATCCCGGGAATACTTTGGCCATAATTAAGGTTAGGATTCATGCGGGTTTCGGGATTGATGAACCATACTTTGAGCAATAGTGCAGCCCGATCTGCATATTTCTTATTATCCGAGAAATAATAGGTCAGGGAAAGTGTTTTCACCGTCTCGATCAAATTCCGGATGTTCTCCCTGTCTTCAAATTTTTTGGTTTCCGGATTTCGCTCGCCATCCTTTCGGATATAAGGCAGTCCATCGGGAGTATTCGGATTTGGCCACCAGTACGGCCCCATACTCATGTAATCGTGCTTATCGCCACCGGGAGGAATCTTCTCTTTCGAAACCACGCTAAAAGGACCGTCAGCCAGGGCCTTGTCTGCTCTTTTAATCAGCGTGTCATAGGGTTTTAAAAACAAGGAATTGCCTTTCTTTACCTGTTCCTTTGAGTATTGCAACAACCTGCTGTCAAGAGCATAAACTTCAGGTACTGCTGGTTGCTGAGCACTTGCCAATACAACCGAAAACAGAAGAGAAACAACAAGAACCGGTAATCGTACTGCAATCATAGGAAAGGTTTTTTACTTTATTGATGGACGAAGTGCGCCCTTTTTCGTCTTTCCGGTTTCAATTTTAGGATCTTTTTTTAACCAAAACTCCCTGTATTCGTGAATAAAATCGGAAAGATGACGTGGGTCGTGCCCCGTAATGGAGTGAAAGACATCGTTTGTATAATTCATTTTCCCGCTCCGGGCAGCATTGTAGAGCAGCGAAAGGGTCAGCACATAAAGCAATTGTTTTTTATCCAGCAATTTCTGGCGGACAAAGCGGATAGCCGATGGCCGGGTGTATTTGATTTCGCGTTCCAATTCGGTGGAAAAGATCTTCGCGATCTGGTAAAAATCCATTACTTCGGGCCCTGTAATATCGTAAGCCTGGTTTTTGTGCCCCCGGTTCATGAGCACAGTAACAATCACTTCTGCCACATCCCTCACATCAATATAGTTGACAAGTCCAAGTCCCCCGGGAATATTCAGCTTATCGTTATCCAGGATATCGTTACGATGTAAAGTTGAGAGATTTTGCATATACAACGAAGGACGCAGGATCGTTGACGGAATACTCATCTTTTTAATGTGATTCTCTGTCCGGTGATTGGCGTAAATACGATTCTTTTCAGCTCCGACAATCGAAATAAACACGATATGCTTCACACCCATCTTCTCGGCTTTAGCCAGAAAAGGGAAAATATATTTTGAAACATCCGTAACCTGGTTTGGACGAATGAGAACGATTTTGGTAACACCCTCCAGCGCTCTGTCATAAGTGGCCGGCTCATCAAACTCAAACTGGCAGAAATTGCAGTTGGTAATCCCCTCAATTTTCCGTGCCCGCTGAATGTCCCTAACGGCAGCAACAACCTCAACACCGGAATAATTTCGGCTTCCAAGCAACTTTAATGTAGCTAACCCAACATTGCCGGTAGCGCCGGTGATTAAAATCTTTTCCATAAACAAAGCAAAAAATCAGTTATAAATCGGAGACGAGTGTCTGAAATTTAGTGAAACAAAAATAAACCTTTTCGACTAAACTTATCCGAATATTTATATTCCCGTGAGATTCATTTTGAAAGCCTCAAATTATGCTCAATCGTCTTCGCGCGATGAAGCAAATATCTCTTCAATCAGCACGTTATATTTAGCTTCAATAATCTTTCTTTTCAATTTCAGGGTCTGCGATAATTCGCCTGACTGCGCACTCCACGTGTCGGCAACCATTCTGAACCGCTTAATCTCCTCATGCTGACCCAGCGTTTTATTGATCTCCTTGACATCGCGCAGTACTGCGGCCTGAACGTTCGGATGATTGATCATTTCTGCATTGTCGCTGTAATGAATCAGGTTCTCAGCACACCAGTCGTGCAGGTATTCGAAATTGGGAGAGATCAGCGCGCTGGCAAACTTCTCGTGATCGCCAATCACAATCACCTGGTCGATAAACATCGACTCTTTGAGCTTATTTTCGATCATTTGCGGGGCAATATACTTCCCTCCTGTCAGTTTGAACATCTCTTTCTTCCGGTCGGTTATCTTAAGGTATTTCCCCTCATCGAGAATACCGATATCACCTGTGTGAAACCATCCGTCTTTATCGATCACCTCCGCAGTAAGTTCAGGCTCGCGGTAATAGCCGATCATCAGGTTGGGACCTTTGGTAAGGATCTCCCCATCGTCGGCAATTCTTACCTGTACACCCGGCAAAACGGGACCGTTTGTCCCCACCTTTAACTCTCGTGTCCTGAGGTTCCCCACAGCAACCACGGGTGATGTTTCGGTCAGACCATAACCTTCCAGCACATAGATCTTTGCAGCGCTGAAAACCCTGGCAATCCGGGGTTGTAATGCGGCTCCGCCCGATACCACAATCTGAAGGTTACCCCCCAGGCCTTCGCGCCATTTCGAGTAGATCAGCTTATCGGCAATCGCCAGCTTCAAACGAAACCAGGGATTTAGTTTCATGTTGTATTCATAACTTTTCCCGAGTTCAACGGCCCAGAAAAAGAGTGTTTTTTTGACTCCTTTCAGCTGTTTACCCTTGGTCATAATGCTGTTGTAGACCCTTTCGAGCAACCGCGGCACGCCACAGAAGATATGTGGCTGCACCTCCTTGATGGCCGGCATGATCTGCGCCAGCGTCTCGACATAATACATGCCAATCCCCTTATAGAGAAAATTGTAATTGACAATTCGTTCGAAAATATGGCAAAGCGGGAGAAAAGAGAGGGCCTTATGCGCCGGTCCCATATCGAAGTTATTGGCATGGGTGGTGAAATTTGATACAAGGTTCCGGTGCGAAAGCATCACCCCTTTGGGAATACCCGTGGTACCTGAAGTGTAGATCATGGTCACCATCTCCTCTTCGCCAATTGATTGCTTCAGCTGATGAAGGGTGTAAGCCAGTTCTTGTTCGTGTTCCTTCCCTAAATTGTACAGGTAATCGATATTGGTGGCACCCGGTACCTGGTTAAAGGTGAAAATCTGCTCAAGGCTGGCAATCTGTCCAACCATCGGACTTAGTTTCTTATATAGTTTATCGTCAGAGACGAAAATAAAGCGGGTTTCGGCATGGTTGAAAATATAGCTGTACTCCTCTTCGCTGATCGTTGGGTAAACAGGAACATGAACGGCTCCCGACATGGACAATGCCATATCGACAAAACTCCATTCGGGACGATTCCCCGAAACCGTTGCTACGCGATCCTCCTTTTTCAACCCCAGCGCCAGAAGTCCCAACGCCAGCAATTCCGAATTACGCGCAAATTGTTCTGTGCTGAACGGAATCCATTGGTTATCATATTTCCCGCAAACGGCATCCGCGCGGGGATAATTTTCGAGGCAATGTCCGAGAATGTCGAAGGTTCGTTTAACTGGCATAGCTTACATTTTTTGTAAAAGTAAAAAATGCTGGAAAATTACCTACGAAATGGAAAAAAAATTGTTTAAAGTACAAAATCCTGACAGGTTTCGGAAACCTGTCAGGATTAATAACAATCAAGATCCTTCTTCAAGGTTCTTTTTATCATGAAGCAGTTTCATAAGTCTTTCAAAATAAGTCTCAATTGTTTCACCTGTTTGCATCGGAATGTATTCCAGAGCAGATGCAAAACCATCGATCAAATCGGTATATCTTTTGAAAGTCGATTGCAATAGAGCCAAATCATTGGTTTCCCAATAGCTGCCTTCGTCTGTCATTTTAAAATCAGCAAAATATTTCTTGTTCAGGTACCTGAAAAGTTGAATAACAAATTGGTGCAATTCAATACCGGCATATTGCGTTTTGACCGAAAGCATATACAAATAGGCTTGTTCGTCCGGATCTACGGCTTTCCCAAAGAATTTCAAATGTGAGAGACTGCTCATCCTGCCATTTGAAAGGAAGCAGATGTCAATCGTTTCGCATTCAGGGGGTGTAAAACAAATGCCGTAAATATTTTGGTTATAGTCTGGCTTCCCAATAGTATTTTCCGGAAACTGCCGGTCAAAAACAAAATATTTCCAGTTATGCATTTTGGCAATGTCCTGAATCTCATCAATTAATTCAGGTAATAAATCAGGATTGGCGATGCTGCCACTGTAATGAAAACTTAAACCCATTTTTATGCCTCCTATTTTAATGGAACAAGGTTTCTTATTTCGGATTTTTACTTTTTTTTGATTCACGAATATTTTCATTCTCCAAATCTTGCCACTTTTCAAAGTCGTCAGGAAGTTGATCTTGTTCTTTAATGGCGTTTATTCTGTATCCAACAGAAATAATGGCATCCAGTTGTAGAATTTTTGAGTTCTCTCAACCATCCTTTCACCTTCTTTTTGAACTTGTAAGATATCCTTACAAGTTGCCATTTCAGACAATTCGCCCTCTTCAAAAATATTTCTGATATGAATCGTGATATTTTGGGTAGTAGTTTGAAAAAACTCAGCCATAGCTTTTTGGGTCAGCCAAACGGTTTCATTCTCAAGGCGAACCTCCAATTTGGTTTGCCCATTTGCTGTTTGATAGATAATAATCTGGGAATTGCTCATAACTTACCAAATATTTGTTTAAAAAAACTACCAAGTCCGGATTCTGGAGGAGTCAACCTGGGAGGATATGCCTTATTCCCAGATTCTAGTGCACCCACTATTGTTCCATTTAGGTACTCAAATCCCAGAAACATAGAGCATTTTACGCCTGGATTCTTTAGGTTAAAATCTGCAATAAATCCATTTGCCTTTTCCTGAACTTCTATTGGTATTTTCTTATTCGCTGTCATTTTCGCAAATATATACAGTGGGTTCATCCATATTCATCGTCAAATTTAGCAATATAATTTTTTATTCATATTCCTGTCAACTGTTTTATTTGTTTATCAGAAAACAGTTTAATAATTTTTATCCGCTCTTTTTTTTGCAAAAAACAGATTATATTTTTAGACTAAACCCCCCTTTCGGCATATTTTTTTTGTATATTAGCTTTACAATTTTATAGCTGTTGTTTAACTAATTTAAATCTATGAACCTTTGGGTGGATTGGTGACAAGAATCTTTAATTTTATAAAATCCTCGGGCATTTCAAGTGTCATGATCGATGAGGTTGCAATCATAGTCCGCAAATTAAAGAGGGCACGGGCCGGCAAAAAACTCCCTATAAAGAAAGACGGAGAAAATCAGCAGGCGCCTCAGCAGATATCTGTTTCGCAGATGAGCTATGATGAGCGGCTCAACAATTTTGACCGACTAATCCGCCAGGTTGAGTTGATTCCTCAGTACAATCCCAATGAGAGCGATCTTCTCCTAACGGCACTGCGCGAATATTGGAATGCAATGGATAGTGCCAACAAAAAAGTCCTCAAATGCGATGAATATTCAAAGACACGATAATGAACCACCTTTGGCCATATCAGAATGGGGCTGGCGATACCATCATCTAGGAATCCCCACGGATACACCTGTTAAGGATGAAAAATACCTGCCGCAATTTAAATTTTACGTATCCGGTTTTGATTCAAGCCCCTTCGGCATAGAATGGATGAGATTTGATAAGGATAGTCCGGTTAGTGATTTAATAAAGAGGGTACCACACCTGGCCTTTGAAGTCGATGACCTGGATCTTGAACTTTCCAGGCGGGACTTCACTATTCTGACGCCTCCAAATTCCCCGGATGAAGGGACAAAAGTTGCAATGATTCTTCATAATGGAGCGCCAATAGAACTGATAACGTTCAATAAAAACCAGGATAAGGCATAGCTGCGCTCAGAACCAGATCCGGGATTTTCAACCCCCTCAAAAATAAACTAAATAATAGAAAAGGTAAAATGTCGTATCCACATAATCTGAATCTTTCGCCGCTATGCGGCTTAATGGCATCTATAATCATAACGTCTACCAAACTTGCGGTGCGCTGCACCTTCTGCCTTTTTAAAAGCCGCATAGCGGCGATAGTATGGTAGTAAAGAAATTTCAACCCATTCCAAAGCCGCATGGCGGCGAAAGAATTATTTTCAATATTGATTAAAAAACATGATAGTGTTCATTCCAATTATTTATTTATCCTCCGGATCTGTTTAAAGCACCCCCTTTTTCATTTATTGCACCTGAAATTTCATTTATGTCTACCGCTATTTCATTTATTGTGTTTCCGTTTTCATAAAAAGACCCGACAGGTTTTCGAAACCTGTCGGGTCTGATATTTTAAATGGCGAAGCAGACTTACGACTTCGACACTTCTTTATATTTCTTTTCTTTCTGCTTCGCCACAAATGCAAGGACACCGATCAATGCAAACACAACTACAACAACAAACGGGAATTTCAATCCATCCCCACTTCCGTAGGAATGCAATCCCGAAAGGTAATAATTCACCCCAAGATAGGTCATCAATACCGACAGTAGACCGATTACCGCTGCCAGGTTAAAGGCAAACCATCCCTTAAAACCGGGAATCTGCCGCATGTGGACGATGAAACTGTACAACAAAATTGTCACAAGCGACCAGGTTTCTTTCGGATCCCAGCCCCAGTATCGCCCCCACGACTCATTGGCCCATATGCCACCAAGGAAGGTCCCGATCGTAAGGAAATAAAGTCCCAGAATCATTGCAGCCTCATTGATTGTTGTGAGTTGCGCGACCGTTGTTGTGATGCGATGGTGGTTTTCATCATTTTTAAAGGCAGACATCAGCAGGTTGATCAGTCCCAGGATTGCACTTACCCCGACAAAGCCGTAGCTGGCCGTGATAATCGCAACATGGATGGTTAGCCAGTAAGATTTAAGTACTGGAACAAGATTCGTGATTTCGGGGTTTAACCAGCTCATCTGCGCAACAAAAAGGGTGAGCCCCGAAAGAATCGCAGCTGCAGCGAGTACCATTGGATTACGCCAGGCAAAAATCAAACCGGCTAACATTCCGGCCCAGGCAATGTAAATCATCGACTCGTATCCATTGCTCCATGGCATATGGCCCGAAACATATCCGCGAATAATCAGTCCCAGGGTGTGAGCCAGAAATCCTGCAAACAAGGCAATGACCACATAATTGACCGCCTTTTTGCGCAAAGCCTTACCTGTAAACAGGGAGTGAAAGAAAAAGCCAAGCAGGACAAAGCCAAGCAGGACATACCATCCCGAGAGGTCTTTAAAAATATTGACGTGATTGTATAATATTTCAAGTTTTTGTTTCGTCTCCCCCGGGATCAGCGCCGATCCATATTGATTCTGGTAATCAACAATTTTTGACACAGTTTGAAGGCTCAGGTCATGATTACCATTGCGAACTGCATCAAGAAAAAAGGTAAAAGCATTGGCCACGATGACCGAATCGGGGCCAAAACTTGCAGGAAGTTTTGCAACAGCAGCATACCAGGTCTGATCGGTACGATCGGGTGAGGGGAAAAAACGGAACATATCACCATGATAAAGCTGGTAAGCGACATTCAGCCGGTCATCGACCTTGATCACGTTATTATCGTAAACTTTTCGCTCTGCCGGATTTTTTCCATAGGCAATCTGCACATCGCTGACTAATTTATAGTTTCCACCCTGATCGAAGAAATCGTTAAAGGAGGCATTCCCCCCTTCACAACCAAGCTTAGTTTCAATCTGATCATCATTAACAGCAATCATGGGGAGTTGCTGCCATTCCAGGGGCTGGGCCGACATTCCAAGAACTACCTGCTCGGGAACCTGTCCCATCAGTTTTTCGGATCGGGAAATCTTCATCACCATTTCGTAGGCAAGTGTACTGAACGGTTTGATCCTGCCGTCGTGTCCCTGCACCCATACTTTGGCAAACGCTTTTGAAATCGCGGGAGAAACAGGCTGAGGTTCTGCTGCTCCAGCAGTTAAACCGCCAATTAACATGACCAGTAAGACCATTGAAATTCCAGCAGAAGCACGTTTCATCAATCCAAAGAAATAGCTTTTGGGATTAAATATGGATAACAGAATTCCGAGGAAAAGGAAGAAATAACCAAGGTAGGTAAGTGTTGTTCCGGCAAGATCCTTATTCACAGAAAGAACCGTACCTCCCTCATCCTGGTCGTAAGAAGACTGATAAAAGCGATAACCCCTGTGTTTCAATACATTATTCATAAATATTTTATGATCGGTGTTCAATCCCTGCTCCTTATCAGTTAAGGTAACCAGGCTTTCGTAAGACGAAGGGCTGTTGGATCCGGGATATCGTTCCAGAACAAAATCATTTAATTTCAGCGAAAAAGGGAGTACGGTTTCTTCCGGACCGATCCACATCTTGTAATTTACCCCTTCGAAAGTGCCCGAAAGTTTTGCCGTTTCATTCTGCGAAGAGCTCCAGAGGGTCACTAACTGCTGTTTTTGGTTATTGTCCAACTGAACAATGAGCGCATTTTCACCTGTCGGCGTTCCGTTACCCGCAGCAGCAATACTCTTCGCTGCAGGCAGAAATTTTTTCACAACAATTGTAATATTTGGGGTCCGGTAGATCACCTTTTCGGAACATGCAATCTCCATCCCGGGAGGAAACATCAGCGCATCCTTCCCCTGCATATCCATGATCCGGATCGAGTCGTTGGAATTGAGCTTCAGCGAATCGCCCTTCAAATTAAAACGAACAGCTGCTTCCGCATTAAAACCTATAGTTGTGCCATTTGGTGAAATCACCTGGCCTGACCGCAACAATTCGGTGTGCATCACACCCCCTTGTGCATAAACCAATTCAATGATTGGTTCTCCCTGGGCGTCGGCTTCAATGCTCCGCTGCGCATCGGCCAGATAAGTCACCGACTTTACACCAATCTCTTTCCCCCCAATTTTGATTTTATCCGAGAGTTTATATCCGGGATCTGTGGCAAAATTAGCTGGCAGGGCTATTTGCTGTTCAGCTCCCTGGTATTTAGCAGCTAAATTAAATTTCGTTTCGGATGAAACAATAATATTTGAACTCTCCCCTTCGCGGATATGCATGACACCCTCACTGCCGAAATAGCGGGTTACCCCTGCTCCAACAACCACTAGTACAAATGCCAGGTGGAAAACGCCCATCGGTAGTTTCTGAATCCGGTACATTTTAAACTTCAGAAAATTGGCAACCATATTGATTGTGAGAATCAATAGGATCAGTTCGAGCCACCACGAATTGTAAACCAGCGAACGGGCCGCCTCAACTCCGTAGGCATTCTCAACAAAAGTGGCAAATGCCAAGGCAAAGGCGAAAAGGAGCAGCAGAAAACCTGCCGTTGCGATTGAGAAAAGGAAATTGAAAAAATTCTTCATCCGATAAATATTAGGGTGCTAAAATATTAGGGTGCTAAAATAGATAAAAAACTCAGGCCGGTAATTGTTCACCGGCCTTT
>Ga0123337_10002859_pt1 | contig 19122 bp, 16 predicted proteins | sample frozenSSSSmetaG_FD_89792 | JGI IMG/M metagenome (GOLD analysis project Ga0123337, IMG submission 89792) | Glacier valley bacterial and archeal communities from Borup Fiord, Nunavut, Canada, to study Microbial Dark Matter (Phase II) -... | ecosystem: Environmental > Aquatic > Freshwater > Ice >... | reverse complement strand
CCTATATTGCTGATGGGCATCACAGGGCTGCGGCAGCATCTTTACTTGGAATACAAAGGAGAAAATTGAATCTGAAGCATAGGGGTGATGAAGAGTATAATTTCTTTACCTCCGTATATATGAGCACAGATCAACTTAAGATCTATGGATTTAACCGTTTGATAAAAGATTTGAAGGGCCTGTCGGTATCAGATTTTCTCAAAAAACTGGAAATTTATTTCGATGTTAGCGTTACTGACAAAGTTACTATTCCTTCAAAGGTACAGGAGTTTGGGATGTATCTTGCAAATAAATGGCATCTGATTCAACTAAAATCTGAATTTTTGAATGAACAAAGTCCGGTAAATGAACTTGATGTCAGTATACTTCAGGAGTACATTTTTTCAAGGATACTAAATATTTCAGATCCCCGTACAGATCCTAATATTGATTTTATGGCAGGACCACTTCCAATTGAGGATCTGATTAGAAAGGTTGATAATAATGAATTTGTTCTTGCATTTCTTTTGTTTCCAACAAGCATTGATCAACTAATCAGAGTTGCCGATGAAGGAGAGGTAATGCCGCCAAAGTCGACCTGGTTTGAGCCTAAATTTGACGTAGGTTTGTTGATACACCAGATCAATTAATTATTTAATCCAGCTGATAAGTTTCTCCTTTTTCTGCGATCTCAACATCATAACTTTCTTCAATTAGGGCCGTTTGCAAAGCTTCCATGGCATTGATTTCTCCGTGAACAAGAAAAACCTTTCTGATTTTCCCGGGATTTTGCTGTTTAACGAAATTGACAAGATCATTATGGTCTCCATGTCCGCTGAAAAGATCGGTTTGTTTAATCGTTGCAAATACTGATAGTTCGCGGTGTCTTAAATTTATAACAGGGTCACCCCGGAGCAAACGATGACCCAATGTTCCTTTCGCACAATATCCGATAAAAAGTATCGTACAGTAATAGTTTGAAATATTATAATACAGATGATCCTGAATCCGACCTCCTTCGAGCATGCCGGCAGAAGAAATAATAATACAGGGTTCATAATAATTGGATATGGCCTTACTGGCATTCATATCCTGAATATAGTCGAGGTTTTCAAATTCAAACTCATCCCCGAGCTTATCATAAAAGTCCTGAGCCTCATCATTTAGCAAAGAATGATGCTTTCTGAAAATATCAGTTGCATATCCGGCAAGCGGACTATCTACAAAAACTTTTATGCGGGGAAGCAGTCCCTTATTAAATATCCTGTTCAGAGAATATACCAGTGCCTGTGTTCTTCCGACGCTGAAAGCCGGTATAATCAGCCTGCCGGGAGATTTAATGCAAGCTTCATTAACTGTTTCTGTTAAAAGTTCATCCACACTTTGTGTGGACTTGTGATTACGCCCGCCATAAGTAGATTCACAGACCAGATAATCCACTTCAGGAAGCGGTTCAGGGTCTTGTAAAACCGGATAATTTTTTCTGCCAATATCGCCGCTAAAGGCGATGGTTTTAGTATTTCCATGTTCTTCAATACTGATCACAGCAGCAGCAGCACCTAAAAGATGGCCAACCGGAATAAAAGTGAGGCTTATCTGTCCATTGATTCGAAAGGATTTATTAAATCCAATAGTCACAAAACGATCAACAGTCTCCATTACATGCTTCTGAAGATATAGTGGTTTTGGACCTTCAGAAAATCCACGTTTCCCTCTGCGCTTTTTTCGCTGCTTACTTAGGAAAATATTGACCGAATCCAGCAAGAGCAGCTCTGTGAGGTCGGCAGTAGCAGGAGTACATAATATTTGTCCCTCAAAGCCAAATCGAATAAGGGTTGGAAGATTGCCTGAATGATCTATATGTGCATGAGTGAGAACGACAAGATCAATTTCTGCAGGAGAAAAGGGGAATGCCTCATTTTCTTCAAGCCAGGTATCCCGCTCATAATCTAAACCACAATCTACCAGAATATTATAATTATCAGTTTGAAGCAGGTGCATACTTCCGGTCACCTGTCGGGCAGCACCCCATATAGTTAATTTCATAAATGTCTAAAAGGCTGGCAATTAAAAATGAGTACAGCTTAAATATTATCTTTTTCTTCGGGTTCCTGAATCTCTAATTGCAACTGACTGAGGTAACGGTACAGTCCCCCGTCATTTTTCATCAATTCAGAATGATTCCCACTTTCTACAACTTTGCCTTTCTCCAGAACTATTATTTTATCAGCTTCACGTATAGTTGAAAGCCGATGTGCGATTATTATGGAAGTCCGGTTTTTCATTAATTCTTCCAGGGCTTCCTGTACCAGACGTTCAGATTCAGAATCAAGTGATGAAGTAGCTTCATCAAGTATTAATAATACCGGATCTTTTAACAGGGCACGTGCTATTGCAATTCGCTGACGTTGTCCACCTGAAAGTTTAACTCCCCGCTCACCAACAAGTGTATCATAACCTTCAGGAAAGCCGCTGATAAATTCATGTGCATTTGCGCGTCTTGCAGCCATCAATATATCCTCTTCACTGGCCTTTAATCTGCCATATGCAATATTTTCACGGATGGTCCCACCAAATAACAGGACATCCTGTGGAACAATAGCTACCTGATTGCGAATATCCGTCAGCGAAAATTCCGTAGATGGAATACCATCAAACAGTAAGGACCCGGACTGAGTTTCATAAAAACGCAGGATTAACCCTGCAATGGTCGATTTTCCAGCCCCGCTTGGACCGATTATTGCCACCTTTTCGCCTTTTCTGGCTTCAAAAGATACTCCATTTAATACAGTTATCTCTTTTCTTGAAGGATAGGAAAACACAACATTCTGAAAATCAAGATTTCCGTATATTCTTTGATCAATAGCATTATTAACATCATTCATTGAAATTGGCTCATTCTCTTCAGCCAATATTTCTAAAACCCGTTCACTTGCTCCAAAGGCTTTTTGCATCGTAGCATACAATTCAGGAAAACTTCCCATCGCTGCTCCGACAAAAGTAGAGAGTAAAATAAAGGTGAACATACTGGCGATGCTGATTTCACCGGTTTGAACCAGATGGGATCCATACCAAACTACCGAAACAATTGTTCCGAACAGACAAAAAACTATAAATGAAGCAAATATACCCCTGAATTTTGCCCCGCGCATCGCGATCTTTACTACTTCACGTACGCTTTTATTATATCTGCCTACCTCAAATGACTCATTTACAAATGCCTTTACATTAGAAATACCCTGTAAAGTTTCTTCTACAATAGTGTTTGATTCAGCCAGCTTATCCTGTGCCTGTCTCGATATTTTTCTGATAAACTTCCCAAAAGTAACTGCAACAACTACCAGGATAGGGAGTACTGCTAATAGCATAAGAGTCAGTTTACCGGAAACCAGAATCAGGAAAGTAATACCACCTATAAAAATGATGATCTGCCTGATCATTTCAGCAAGTGTTGTGGTTATGGCATCCTGTATCTGTGAAAGATCAGCTGAAAGGCGACTGTTCAACTCTCCGACACGTCTCTGGGAAAAGAAATTCATGGGCAGAGTGATGAGTTTATGATAAGTGTCACGACGAATGTCCGCAAGACCCTTTTCTGCAACTTCTACAAACCAATTTATTCTGAAATATGATAAAATTGCCTGAATAAATAAAACAGCCAACAGGGTAAGGGCAACTGTATTAATATCAGTAGGAAAAACATCGAGTATCTCATTTGGAACCAACTTGCCGCCCTGTACAGCTTGTGCACCGGTTCCTATCAACCTTCCCATTAAAAGAGGAAATAAAAATGAACTTGCGCTTGAAAGTATCAAACAAGCTAATCCAAGAAAGAACTTCGTACGATAGGGTTTGAGATAACTTAATAATCTCATTACCTGTTTTATACTTTCTTTATTGATTTTTGCCTTGGGGAGTTCTTCAGCCTGAGCGTTTCCGCTGTTTAATCGAGCACGTGCCATCTTTTCGAAATAGTAATTTCCCTTTCAGCGGGATTCACAAAATTAGCTTTATTTAAGCATTCTTTTTGGCCGGCTTATTAATCTTTGGTAATATTTTCAGCTTAAATATGTACCATAGTGATGCAATTAAAAAAATAATAAGTACAATCAAATAATTTGATTGCTTGTTGTAATCAGCATTTGTTTTTTCTGTTACAGTTCTTAATTTTTCATTTTCCTGCTGAAGTCCCGTAATTGTTGTTTGATATCGATCAATTCGTCCCTCAACTGTTTCTGCCCTTGTCTCCACCTGCTGCTTTTCTAAATCTTTATAATCAAGAAGTATCTTAAGCTCAGAAAAAACATCATTATCTGTCAAAACTATTTGCCGTAGGATGTCATTTGAAAATTGCATATCCTTTTTTGTTTTTAAGCCAAATATTCCGCTTCGTTTTCCAAGACTACTTTCATATTGGCCAAATCTGCTGCTCCGCTCTTCAAGTAACTGATTAATCTTTTTTCGTTGTGTTTCGTATGCTGAGCTGTCGTTCTGAGCAGAAACCTGTGAAATTCCGGCAGTCAGAAATAATGTGATTATCAAAATAAGTTTCATAATTATTGAAATTTACTGGAAATCAAACTCCAGGCTTCTGCTTTTTCAGAAAACAAAGGTTTCACTTTAGACCAGGTGTTATTAAACAAATAAGATTGTCTGTAGGCATTTAAATCATCCTCACTATTCCAAATGCTCAACGTAAAAAATATATTTTCATTATTGATGTCGTTCATCAAATCGACACGAATACAACCCTCAAAGGCACCAATTAGTTTCCTGGAAGCATAAAAAATCTCCTTGAAGCTTTCAATATTTTCGGGCTTAAAGGTCATTTTAACTATTCTTGTGATCATGATTTGAATTCTATTCTTACAATATCATTCAAATTTAGTCCAAGCAAGCCACTGGCATTGCCCTTGTTGATAGCTATTTCAAGATGATTACTTATTCCAAACAGACAAAGTTTTTCACCTTCAGGAACTTCGTTATAGTGCCAGCTTAACTGACTGATAGACTCATTTCTTTTAAAATAAAGCGTAAAACCTCGATTTTGCTGAACTTTGGTAAATACTTCTTTTGTAATGTTAGTAATGATATTTTGAAAGGAATCGATAAAGATCACACTGCCACGAATGATATCCCTTTCAATTACTGGTTGCAGAGTCATCTTTTCCTCTATACCAAATACAGGGATTCCAATTTCCTGCAATTTGCCGCCTTTAGCCAAATGGCTTGCTGCCTTTGGAAAAATATCTGAAAGAGGAAAATGCAGGTACTTTAGATCCTGAATGATGTTAAGCTCCACAATTTCCGAAGGTTCTTCATCAAATAGAAGTGAGAAAATACCATTATCAGAACCTACAAAATAATGGTCCCGGTATTTTAAAGCAAGGTATTTGGTCTTTTCATTAAAGACAGAATCGATTCCAATGAGGTGAACTGTACCCTTTGGAAAATAATGAAATGAATTCTTTAGTATGAAAGCTGCCTGTGGTATGTTAAATGCTGAAATGTCATGACTGATATCCACAATATTGGCTGTTGCAAACTGGCTAAGTATACTTCCTTTAAGAGCAGCCTGATAAAAATCTTTATACCCTAAATCGGTAGTTAAAGTAATTATTGCCATTTAAAATGTGAATATTTATTGTTATTCTTGCGATAGATAATAACGGTACAAATATTGAATTTTAATCTCAAATAATTACCCTCTGTACTAAAAATAAGCACAACTTGAACGAACTGAATCTTAGTATCGAAAATGTTGACCCTGTAGTTATATGGGGATCAAATAATGAGTATTTTGAAATATTCAAAAAGCATTTCCCCAAAATAAAGATTGTTGCTAGAGGTAATGAAGTTAAGGTATTAGGTGACGACAAGGAGTTGAATCTTTTTTCACAGAAGTTTCAGGAGATAATCAATCATATTGATAAATTCCAAACCCTGACAATAAGTAATCTTGAACAGCTTTTAGGAACCAGTATTCAGATTGTATCAGATTCAGAAAGTGCAGCAGCTAAAAACGGTGCAGGTGGCGAAGCGATTGTATTTGGCCCAAATGGTATTGTTGTCAAGGCAAGAACTGCCAATCAGCGTAAAATGGTTGACAGTATCAGTAAAAATGATATCATTTTTGCAATCGGACCAGCTGGAACAGGGAAAACCTATACCGCAGTTGCCCTGGCTGTTAGAGCCTTGAAAAACAAGGAAATAAAACGAATTATATTAACAAGACCTGCAGTTGAAGCAGGGGAGAACCTGGGATTTCTTCCCGGTGATCTGAAGGAAAAAATAGATCCATACCTGCGTCCGCTTTATGATGCCCTGGATGATATGATTCCGGCTGACAAACTAAAAATTTTTCTCGAAAACAGGACTATCGAGATCGCCCCGCTCGCATTCATGCGCGGACGAACCCTGGATAATTGTTTTGTGATTCTGGATGAAGCTCAAAATGCCACTGATCTTCAACTAAAGATGTTTCTTACCCGTATGGGTCCAAGCGCCAAATTTATAGTCACAGGTGATGTTACTCAGATTGATTTGCCCAGAAAGCAGCAATCAGGTCTTAATACAGCATTGAGAATCCTAGGAGAGATAAAAGGTATAGAAATTATTTATCTCAATGGCGATGATGTGGTAAGGCATAAACTCGTTAAAAATATTCTGAGAGCCTACGGGGATATCCAATAATATATTTTATTGCGTTAATTCTATTTAAGACCTTTACAACCAAATCATATAAGCTATCTAAATGAGTGCTATCAAAGAAACACACTTTAATTTGCCAAATCAAAGCAAGTTCTATAAGGGGAAAGTCCGTGATGTCTATACAATTGAAGATAAACTCCTGGTAATGGTGGTTACCGACAGGATCTCCGCCTTCGATGTTGTGCTTCCTGAACCTATTCCATTTAAAGGACAGGTTTTAAATCAAATTGCAGCTAAATTCCTGGCAGCTACTCAGGATATTGTACCAAACTGGGTGCTTGATGTTCCTGATCCTAATGTAACCATTGGCAAAATATGCGTTCCATTTAAGGTTGAAATGGTGATACGAGGCTATCTTGCCGGACATGCATGGCGTGAATATCAGTTGGGTAAGCGTACTGTTTGCGGTGTTAACCTTCCGGAAGGACTAAAAGAGAATGATAAATTACCCGAACCTATTATTACCCCAACCACCAAAGCATCAGTAGGTCATGACGAGGATATTTCGAGAGATGAGATCCTAAGCAGAGATATTGTATCGGAAGAGGATTATATTCAACTTGAAAAATATACACGGGCATTGTTCCAGAGAGGAACTGAAATGGCCTCAGAGCAGGGATTAATACTTGTTGATACGAAGTATGAATTTGGGAAGGCCGATGGGAAAATTCATCTGATAGATGAAATCCATACTCCTGATTCTTCCCGGTATTTTTATAAGGAAGGATATGAAGATCGTCAGAATAATAATGAACAGCAAAAGCAATTATCAAAGGAGTTTGTTCGTAAATGGCTGATCGATAATGGATTTCAGGGTAAAGAAGATCAATTAATCCCGGACATGACACCTGATTTCGTTAAATCAATTTCAGACAGATACATTGAACTTTACGAACAAATTACAGGTGATCAATTCATGAAACACGATCATTCAAATGCGCTGAATAGGGTTGAAAGCAACATAATTGAGGCTCTGAAAAGGTTGAGTTAATAATTATTGTAATTAGCTATTGTTTGACTAACTTTAAAATTATGAAATTTACTGTCGATAAACACGAAAAATACGTTTTAATCAAGCTGAATGAGAATAAATTAAACAGTTTAATTTCACCTCAGCTTAAATCTGAACTTATACTCAGTAACACCGAGGGTCAGCGTAATATTATTCTTGATCTTTCAAATGTCAAATACTCTGATTCTTCCGGTTTAAGCAGTCTGCTTGTTGGGCATAGAATTTGTAAAAACTCAGAAGGTATATTTATTTTGACGGGAATCAATGAAAATATTTCCAGACTAATTGCTATTTCCCAACTTGAAAACATTCTGAACATCGTTGGATCTGTGGATGAAGGTATTGATCTTATCTTCATGGAAGAGATCGAAAAGGAATTAAAAAGAAACTGAAAGAATACGTACAATCCAACTGCTCATGAAATTTGAAGTCACCATTTTGGGTAGCAGTTCTTCAACTCCAATATTCAATAGAAATCCTTCGGCACAAATATTAAATGTTAATGAGAAGTATATTCTCATTGATTGCGGAGAGGCTACACAAAATCAATTGCTAAACTTTGGACTGAAGGCTAATAGAATTGACCAGATTTTTATAAGTCACTTACATGGTGACCATTACCTCGGCCTGGTAGGCCTTTTATCGTCTCTGCATTTAAACGGACGTACAAAACCAATGGATATATTTGGACCTGCAGAACTAAAGGAAATAATTGATCTGCAATTCAAACACTCTCAGACAGTGCTCAGATATCCAATAAATTTCAGTCCAACCACTGATGATAAACGATACAGAATATTTGAAAGTTATGATGTTGTAGTAGACAGTTTTCCATTGGATCATCGTATACCATGTACCGGGTTTTTGTTTACTGAAAAGCAAAGACTTAGAAAGATGATCAAGTCAAAAATTGAGGATTTGTCTATACCAGCAGAAATGATTCCACTGATTAAAAAAGGACAGAGCTTTACTGACAGAAATGGTAAAATACATTCTGCAGAAGAACTAACAACTGATGCTGATCAGCCCAAAACCTATGCTTACTGCTCTGACACTATTTGTAGCTGGAAATATTTAGAATATATAGTTAATGTGGATATGTTATATCACGAGGCAACTTTTATGAATGATATGCTTGAAAGGGCAGAGGAAACATTTCACACAACAGCTCTTCAAGCTGGTGAAATAGCACTAAAAGCTAATGTTAAAAAATTACTGGTAGGTCATTTTTCTGCCCGTTACAGGGAGTTGGAACCTTTATTGGAAGAAGCCAGAAGTATTTTTCCCGAAACACTACTGGCAGTTGAAGGACAAACCTTCCAGATTTAATTCATAATTAATCTTTCTTACCACCGAAAACCGAAAAACTAACATAGCGTTTCGGATTTGCTTTAAGGTCGATCATTAGTTTATCAAGATTAGCTGCCGCATTAGTCAGATTATTGTACATCCGCTCATCATTGATTAGCTGTCCCAACGTCCCGTTTCCTGAATTAACTTTATTTATAACTGTTTGAAGATCAGCTACTGCCTTATTTGCCTCAGTAAGTGTTTGAGCAAAATTTGCTTTAGCAACTTCATCAGATACCTTTTCAAAATTACTGACGATGTTTGTAATTTTTGCATTGTTATTCTTGAAATTAGACGAAATAGATTCCAGATTAGTCATAATACCAGAAATTTTCGAACTCTGATTAGTTACCAGACCATCTACAGTACGTGTGGTTCTCTCTAATGTTTCGAGTGTACGTGCTATACTTGCAAAACTACGGTCAAAATTCTTTTGAAATTCAGGGTTTAGAGTACTATTAATTGAAGTTAAGACTGAATCCATTCTTGCGATGATCTGTTCGGCCTTCTTCTGAACAGGTTCAACCTGGTCCATAAGATCCTTTTTAACATTTGCGTTTAATGTGTCACCGTCAGCAGCAAGATCTCTGCCATTCCCTAGTTCAAAGACAATTGCTTTTCCTCCTAGAAGATCAGTACTTTCTAACTTTGCTATTGTATTTTTTGGAATTCCATATTCAGGATCGACCTTAAATTGAACAAGTATTCTACCGTCAGGCTGAAGCGTTAATTTTGAAACCCGACCAATCTGGTATCCATTTACAAGTACTGGCTTTGATACAGTCAGGCCGTCAACACGAGTGTAAATAGCATAAAATTCATTTTCACGAGAAAACACATCATTGCCTTTCAGGAAGCTATAACCTACAATTAATACAGTTATGGCAACAGCGGCCAATACACCTACTTTGGTTTCGTTTGTAATTTTCATTAATTATTTATGTTGTATCCGGCCTTATTTTGACCAGAATATTTAATATTATTCAGATGACAGGAATAGATGTGTCTTTTTTAAAAGATATCGATCACTCCAGCTCAGCCTGTTTTTTATACGTTTGTATTGCTTTTAATAAATTTCCAACAATTTCACTTTGTCCTAATTCAGAGTTAATGTATTCTTCTTCTTCAGGATTTGAAACAAAACCAATTTCGGTAAGAACCGCAGGCATTCCAGCTTTTGCCAATACCGCCAGACTTTGTTCTTTTACCCCTCTGTCGATTCTGCCACTCAGAATATATTCATCCTGCATAAAAGATGCCAACTTTATACTTTGTTCTCTGAAAGCATTTTTCATCAAAGATAAAAGAATTATACTTTCAGGATCTTTTGGGTCATAACCCTCATAATTGTCCTTATAATCTTTCTCAAGAAGTATTGATTCATTTTCACGCATAACAACATCCTGTTCATCTAAACGTCCAAAACCTGAAACAAAAGTCTCTACACCTTTTGTAGAAGTACTTTGTACTGTCTTATAAATTGGAATGCGGCGACCACGGCTATCCTTCCGGTATCCACTAATCACTCTTTTAATAGGCATTGAGTTACAGTGAATAGAAATGAACAAATCAGCCTTATTCCGATTAGCCACGCCGATTCGCTCATAAAGAGGAACAAAAACATCAGTAGTACGCGTATATATTACTTTAACGTCTTTTATATTTTCTTCAATGGCTTTACCCAAACGCAGTGCTACCTGAAGGGCTACATCCTTTTCCCTTGAAAAAAGTCCTTTTGTTGCACCGTCATGACCACCATGCCCAGCATCAACAACAATAGTCTTAATCCGATATGGAGTATCATTGAGAGAATTAGCTGAAGTATATTGACCCGAGAAAATAAGGACTGCCAGTAAAACGTTAATGAATCTTATCAATGCTATATTTTTGATTAATTTTGAGCGCATATTATTATCTATCATTGCAAAAATAGTATTCATCATCGAATTTGAAATTTATTAGATCCATTTTTATATATTTTTTTGCAGCCATAATAATTGCTGTATTTGTTAACGGTTCGGTATATGCTCAGCAAACTGTTCTGCGACCTGATAACGCTTCCCCTGATACAACATTGCGCGCTGCAAGCTCAAAAACTGATACCGTAACAAAAAAAATAAAAAATTTCGGATCATTAACTTCTAAAGTAACCTATGGGGCAGAAGATTCAACGATCTTCGATATGACCAACAATATAGTCTTTTTGTATGGAAAAGCACGGGTAAAATATGAAGATTTTGAAATTGAAGCCGACTTTATCCGCCTTGATCAAAAGAATAACAGCATTTTTGCCAGGGGAAGGACTAACCCTGTAAACAAAAGATATATCGGAAAACCATTGGTTATGCAGGGTGCCGAACCCCCCTTAAGCACGGATTCACTGTTTTTTAATTATAAAACCAAAAAAGGTAAGTCCTACGGAATTTTTACAGATGTTGAAGGTGGATTTCTTCAGGCACAGCAGTTTAAAAAGAATCAGTATGATGAAGGTTTTTTCAAAAGAGGGATATATAGTACCTGCAATTTACCCCACCCGCATTTTGGTATTCACATTAGCCGGGGAATTGCAACTGATAAACAGATTATTACCGGACCGGCCTATCTGGTAATTGAGGACGTACCTTTACCCTTGGGTGTTCCTTTCGGTTTTTTCCCAAAACCGAATAAAAGATCCGGAGGAGTATTATTTCCAACATTTGGAGAAGACACGCGGGGGTTCTTTATGCGGGATCTGGGTTATTATCTTGGCTTAAGTGACTATTGGGATCTTTCAACACGAGGAACCCTATATTCAAAAGGATCTTATGAATTGGGAACCGCGGCGCGTTACCGAAAGAATTATAAATATGACGGGGGATTAAATTTCAGGTTTGCATCTACAAAAAATGGTATTGAAGGAACTCCTTCCTATAAAACTCCAAATAAAGATTTTAATTTAACCTGGAGTCATTCTCAAAGTCCATTGGCAAATCCCGGAACTACCTTCAGTGCATCTGTAAATGCAGGAACAGGTTCTTATTTTCAGAATACAGGTGCAGCAGGCACTTATAATCCTACAGAGATAGCAAGAAATTCACTTTCATCAAGTATAAGTTACGGGAAGGTATTTGCAAATGGATTATTTAATTTTTCTTCCAGTCTTTCACATTCACAGGATATTGAACAGCAGACCGTGTTTCTGGATCTGCCCCGTTTTAGTTTAAACATGACAACAATAAACCCTTTTGATTCCAAAGACAGGGCAGGGGAACAGAAATGGTATCAGAGGTTAAGTGTTGGATACAGTATGCAGGGAAGTAATTCAATCAACACCAAAGAATATAAACTATTTAAAAAGGAAACCTTAAAAGATTTCAGAAATGGAATCCAGCACGATATTCCAATTAATTTATCCCTGAATATCCTTAAATATTTTCAATTCAATTCAGGAATGCAGTATAGTGAGAAGTGGTATTTACAAACTATAAGGAAAAGACTTGATCCTGTGGCTTCAGGATTTACACCGGTTACCGATACGATTCAGGGCTTCAGCAGAGTCTATGATTATAATTTAAACACCGGATTAGCTACTAAACTCTATGGCAAATTCAATTTTAAAAAAGGGAATTTAATTGCATTGAGACATGTTATGACTCCATCAGTCAATTTTAACTATCGTCCGGATTTTGGTACCGATCGTTATGGATATTTTCGCAATCTTCAGGGAGATACTTCCGCAATAAAATCCAGATATTCAATTTATGACAATGCAGTCTTTGGTTCACCTTCGGCAGGCAGGGTAGCCGGAATCGGTTTCAGTTTTGATAATAATATTGAGGCGAAGGTCAAGTCTACAGCTGACTCATCCAAGAGTTCTGTCAATATCCCGATCTTACAAAGCTTAACTTTTTCTGGCAATTATAATTTTGCTGCTGAAAAATACAAACTTTCAACTATAGGTTTTTCAGGAAGAACGGCCTTTTTCAAAGAAAAAATTGGAGTTAATTTTTATGGGACCCTGGATCCATACACAATTGACAAGGAAGGAAATAGAGTTGATGAATTCACTCTAAAATCTGGAAAATTCGCCAGATTAACCAATTTTGGTCTTTCAACCGATTTTAGTTTCAACTCGAATGCAGCCAAAAGCAGAAATGAGAATTTGAATCAGATCGATAAGTCAAAGCAAAATCTGTCATCAAAACAGCAGGAAGAATTAAACGCAATTAGCAGAGACCCCAATGCATTTGTTGATTTTAATGTCCCATGGAATGTCAGCGCAGCGTATAGCTTTAATTATTCAAAAAATGGGCTGCAATCAAGTATTTCAAACACTCTTAATGTTTTTGGAGATTTCAATGTAACACCCAAATGGAAAGTACAATATACTTCAGGATATGATTTTCAATCAAATAAACTTAGTTTAACCCAATTTTCTATTTATCGTGACCTTCATTGCTGGGATCTTTCATTCAGATGGTCGCCAATTGGGACCTATAAATTCTATAGTGTAGATTTAAGAGTTAAAGCTTCAATCCTTCAGGATCTTAAACTCAGCAAACGCCGCGATGCCTACAACAACTTTTAATATGAGAGCAGAAATTATAACAATCGGGGATGAGATTCTGATCGGGCAGATTGTTGATACAAACTCTGCATGGATGGCACAAAAACTTAATCTGGCAGGAGTTCGTGTTAAACAGATCACATCCGTTTCAGATGACCGTCAGCATATTTTAAATGCCTTAAATGAGTCTAAGAGTAGGGCAGAGCTAATACTGATCACCGGTGGTTTGGGACCCACAAAGGATGATATTACCAAAAACACACTTGCGGAATACTTTAAAACCGGATTTCGTTTAGATCAGGATGCACTTGAAAATGTAAAGCGGATTTTTGCAAAATATAAAGCCCCATTGCTTGAAACAAATATTAAGCAGGCTGAAGTGCTCGAAAACTGTATTACACTGCTTAATTTAAATGGTACAGCACCCGGTATGTGGATAGAGCATGAAGAAAGAATATATGTTTCAATGCCGGGAGTTCCTTTTGAAATGATGTATATGATGGAGGAACAGGTAATTCCAAAAATCAAGCAAGCCTTTAAATTACCCGTAATTCTTCATCATACGATCCTTACTGCAGGAATTGGTGAATCCATACTTGCTGAGAAAATTGAATCTGTTGAAGACTCACTTCCAGATCACATTAAATTAGCTTATCTGCCAAAATTGGGCACTGTCCGGATCCGTTTAAGCGGAACAGGCCAGAATGAAGAGGTATTAAAGACAGAAATCGACGTCTATGCAAAAAGAATCGTTGATATTGTCGGGGAATTTGTAATGGCAGAAAATGACACTCCTATTGAAAAAGTAATTTTGGATTTTATGGAGTCCCAGAATCTGACATTATCCCTTGCAGAAAGCTGTACAGGGGGGTATATTTCCCATCAATTAACCCAACATCCCGGTAGCAGCAGGGTATTTTTGGGGGGAGCTGTTACTTATTCTAATGAGCTAAAAGTTAGTATGTTAGGCGTAAGTGGTGAGACTCTAAGAAAAAATGGTGCTGTAAGTGAGGAAACTGTAAAAGAAATGGCAGAAGGGGCGCATTCAAAATTTCATTCTGATTACTCAATAGCAGTCAGTGGAATAGCCGGTCCGGATGGAGGAACAGAAGAAAAACCTGTTGGAACAATTTGGATCGCGGTAACAGGTAAATCGAAAACTATTACCAGAAAATACAATTTTGGCAATAAAAGGGTCCAGAATATTGAGAGATCAGCAACTACAGCACTCATATTACTTTATAAATTAATGAAAGAGGAACAGGTTTATTGAAAAAGTTTAATTTTGCACATAAATAACCAATTCTCCAAAATACTCTTATATGGCTTTATTTGAATTAGTACTTCCGAAAATGGGGGAGAGTGTTGCCGAAGCTACGATCATAAAATGGGTTAAACAGCCTGGCGACCAGATAGAAATTGATGATTCAGTATTGGAAATTGCTACTGATAAGGTTGATTCAGAAGTACCATCACCTGTTTCCGGTAAACTGATCAAAACATTTTTTAAGGAAGATGAAGTAGTACAGGTTGGGGCCGTTATCGCAACCATCGAAACAGAAACTGCGGGTAATCTGGAAAAAAATCTAGCCTCAGGAAATTCTTTAAGCTCTGAAGAACCCCTTGAACTTGAAGAATATGTGCAAATAGATGGAATTCCCCATGTAGAGGAAAACAAACCTAAAGAAATTACAAAACCAATTGATTTTAGTAATTCAACACGCTTTTATTCTCCACTAGTTAAAAGCATGGCCGCTGAGGAAGGGATAAGTACTGCCGAATTGGATGAAATTGCAGGAACGGGTTCTGAAGGGCGGGTCACAAAGAAGGATATTATTGATTTTATAAATTCTGGGAAAACTGCCCAAACTACAACAAAAAGTAAGGAACTTCCTGTATCCGTTCCTATCTCATCACCTGAACCGGTTCAGGAGAAAAAAACCTCCCAGGTTTCCTTCTCAGGAGGGGATGAGATCATAGAAATGGATCGTATGCGCAAGTTGATTGCTGATCATATGATTATGAGTACGCAGACCTCAGCTCATGTCACTTCTTTTGTTGAAGCCGATGTTACTAATCTGGTACAATGGCGTGATCGTATAAAAAATTCATTTGAGAAAAGGGAAGGAGAGAAGATCACATTTACACCCATCTTCATTGAAGCTATTGCAAAAGCGATAAAAGATCTTCCAATGATCAATATTTCTGTAAATGGAACACAGATCATTAAAAAAAGGGATATCAATATTGGGATGGCTGCTGCACTTCCCAGTGGCAATTTGATTGTGCCTGTGATAAAAAATGCTGATCAGCTTAATCTTTATGGATTAACAAAGGCCGTAAATGATCTGGCAAGCCGGGCACGTCTTTCAAAATTAAAACCCGATGAAACTCAGGGCGGAACATTTACTATGACTAATCTGGGAACTTTTGGTAACATTATGGGAACACCCATAATCAATCAACCTCAGGTGGCCGTATTGGCTGTGGGTGCCATAAAAAAGAAACCTGCTGTAATTGAGACTGAGTTTGGGGATGTGATAGCCATCAGGCATATGATGTTTCTTTCGCTTTCATACGATCACCGTGTAGTAGACGGATCACTGGGAGGATCTTTTGTTCGCAGAGTTGCTGATTATCTTGAATCATGGGATGTAAACCGTGAATTATAAACCATGGATTTTCATTTGATTTAATTCAGAAGCTCATATATTGCTGTATGAAAAAGAAGATAATTTATATCCTGACATTTGTTTTAATACTGAGCAACGGAATTTCTGCATTCTCGCAGCAAAAATTTCCATTTCAGGTACAAATTGACGATTTCCTAAAACAGGATAGATTAGAATTCCCTCCTCAAAATGCAATTCTTTTGGTTGGCAGCTCCTCTTTTACAAACTGGAAAGACGTTCAGGAATATTTTCCAAACTATAAAATCATTAATCGTGGTTTTGGTGGATCCAGTCTCCCTGATGTAATTCGTTATGCTCCAGACATTATTTATCCCTACAAACCGTCTCAAATCCTTATATATTGTGGTGAAAATGATTTCCCATCGGGTCCAAATACAACTGCGGACACAATTTACAATCGTTTTACCCGCTTACACGGAATGATCCGATCAGCACTTCCGAGAGCCGAGATCATCTATATCTCGATGAAGCCAAGTGTTTCAAGATTGAAATACCTGCCGGAAATGCGCCGTGCGAATGAAATGATCCGGAAATTTCAAAAGAAACATCGAAAATCCGGCTATATAGATGTTTATTCAAAAATGATACTGGCTGATGGTTCACCTATGCCGGATATTTTTCTAAAAGATCAACTTCACATGAATAAAAATGGATATCTGATCTGGCAAAAGGCGATAGAACCCTATCTTAGGAACAAAAAAAGATCCTCAATTTAGAGGATCTTTTTTTGTTATCTAATCCATTTCAATCAAGCTTTTTCAAGCTTTAATCGTTTTAATTCTTCAAATTTTTCAGTTAATGCACCTGCCTGAGCTAAAAATGCACCGTCATTGAGTATATCTTGTTTTTTAGATATCAGCTCACTGATTTTTACGCCTCCAAGTACATAACTAAGTTCAATACTTTTATGCTGTTCAGCTATAAACTCAAAATGAATATCTTTTATCAGGCTTTCATTATTGTACCGAATGTATACGGGTATGATATGGTCATTCTGGAGCTTTAATTTCTTATCATGATGATATTTCTTATACTCATAGCGGTAATCATACCGTAAAGCGGCAACGTCTGACAGAACTGCAGATCCTGTTGGATGCCCTCCGGCACCTTTCCCGTAAAATAATTGCTGATCTGCAAATGCAGCCTTTACAGAAACCGCATTGTATTCATTTTCAACATTATAAAGAAAATCACTTTTTGGAACAAGCTTAGGGATCACATATAATGCAAGTTCTTTATCATCAAGTTTCTTCGCAGTTGGAACAAGTTTGATCTTTAACTGATGCTCCTGGGCAAAATGGAGATCTGCAGCTGAAAAATTCTGAATTCCAATATTTAATACTTGATCAGGCTTCACAAAAACTCCATAAGCATGGGCTGCAGCGATCACAAGCTTGTATTTAGCATCATAACCTCCAACATCAAGTATCGGATCTTTTTCAGCAAAACCTAGTTCCTGAGCCTGTTTTAAAGCCTCTGAATACTCAAGACCCTCATTGGCGATCTTTGAAAGAATAAAGTTCGACGATCCGTTAAAAATACCGCTGATGGAGTGAAGTAACTCATTATCGTAATACTCCTCCAGATTCCTTATGATCGGAATACTCCCACAGACAGCACCTTCATACAATAAGGATGTTTTGTGTTTTTCCTGCAGATTCACCAGCTCATCCAAATGCTCTGCAATCATTTTTTTATTCGCAGAAACTACATTTTTTCCACTTTTTAATGCTTTGGTAACGATTTCATAAGCTGCATCTGCATCGTTTATTAGTTCTATAACGGTGTTAATTTCCGGATCATTTAGAATATCATCCGGATTGGTTGTGAATAGATGATCTGGCAGAATTCGTTCTTTTTCCGGATTTTTGATTGCGATTTTTTTGATCTGGATGTTTAGATCTTTTGTACTTATAATATCATGTAATCCCTGGCCAACTACGCCAAAGCCAAACAATCCTATGGTTAATCTTTTACTCATCTTATTATGCTATTTTATGCAGATTTCTTACACTACTATCCGAATCTGCAGCTCTGAAAAAATTCCCTATTTCCTTTGTTAAAATTTCAGTTTCAACCAAAAACCCATCATGACCGTAAAATGAATTTAACTCAGTAAAACGTGCATTTGGAATATGATTAGCTAAAAATTGTTGTTCTTCAATCGGGAAAAGAACATCGTTCTTGATGCCTATAACTAATGTATTTGCCTGGATTAGCTTTAATGCATCCTCTACCGAATTTCGTTTTCGACCAACATGATGACTATCCATTGCCTTAGTCAGATACCAGTAACTGTAGGCGTTGAAACGATTAACCAGTTTTTCGCCCTGATAATTCTGATAGGAGGATGCTTTAAAATCACTGATTTTATCAGAATTTACCTCCATTTGGGTTGTGGCATAGGTTCCATAGGTACGGTACGACAATAAAGCAAAACTGCGGGCTACTTTAAGTCCCATTTTACCTCCATCCGGAGATTGTGCATAAAAGGTGCGGTCGGCAGTAATTGCCAGCCGCTGGCTTTCATTGAAAGCAATTCCCCATGCTGAATGTTGCGCATTGGTGGCAATCAGAACCAGTTTTTTAATCCTTTGAGGCTCTATAATTGCCCATTCCATTGCCTGCTGCCCACCCAATGAACCGCCAATTAATAATGCAATATGAGGCAGACCAAGGTGATCAGCCAAAAGTTTATGTGCTGCTGCAAGATCACGTACGGTAAAATCAGGGAATGAAAGATAATAGGGGAGTCCGGTACTACTGTTTATGCTCAGAGGGCTTGTACTGCCATAATGCGATCCGATTACATTCGCACAAACAATAAAATG
>Ga0123337_10002858_pt1 | contig 19123 bp, 16 predicted proteins | sample frozenSSSSmetaG_FD_89792 | JGI IMG/M metagenome (GOLD analysis project Ga0123337, IMG submission 89792) | Glacier valley bacterial and archeal communities from Borup Fiord, Nunavut, Canada, to study Microbial Dark Matter (Phase II) -... | ecosystem: Environmental > Aquatic > Freshwater > Ice >... | reverse complement strand
GGCCAGGGGCCCGGGCCGGGATGACTTTTCGGATGGATGCATGAGAATGCTCATGCATCCTCCCAGGTGGCCCCGGCCGGGATGACCTGTTAAGATTCAGGTGCATGAGGATCCTCGGGATCCAGGCAAACATTCATTTGAACAAACAACAAACTCAATAGCAAACCAGTTAGCAAACCATCTATTTGGTATTCAAATAGAGCTCCGTAGGTAGATAGTTTCTAAATCAATCAATCACTTTCATCACACCGCATTCAGTTCAACAGCTTAAGCGGAAGCAAAAGTGATAAAAAGCATGTAGAATAGAATCTAACTAACTGTGAATCTACAACTATTTTATATGCCCTCCCCTGAACAGGCACTAGTCAGCTATTGAACTGGAAGGCAGGTGCATACTCTACTCTAAAGGCCGATGCATTGCATGAAGTGAGACATGCGTAAGTGAGAACTGAATTCCCTTCAACATATTTACTGCGTCTGCTCTACTTTTGACACGTCCGTCGACAGTTTCAATATCCTTCGCGGCTTTTCCATCGAAGACCACACGTGCAACCACTGCATTAGCCCATATCGTGAGATTATCACGAGCTTTTGACAGATTTGTTGTTGCACTAGTTGCTCCGAGACCATTATACGTCGACGATGGACCAACACCTGAACCTATGGGGTTGCCCAAGGAGCGGCCAGGCCCTTCGGGGAACTGTACGCTGTTAGTGATGGGTGACGGGCAATGAACATGGCTCTAGGAAGGATACTCCAAAATAATAACCAGCTTGGAGAATAGCATCGTTCCACTCTCCCATTCGGAGGGAAGACTGATGTCCACAGGCCTACAAATTATCAGTGGGCGAGGAGTCGATGAGGTCTTATTGAACTTACCCACCATGTCCGTGATTCTCGGACTTCTCTAAGTTGTACTTCTTATACTCCTCTGGTGTCCCATCATGAAAGTTCTCAATCTGTCCTCTAGATGCGAGCGCTTCTCTCTTCCATTGTTCTCATCCATTCTGACCCGCGGATGGTCCTCTCTGCCACGTCCTCCCACTTCCACCCCGACCCCTCAAAATCCGCCTTCGAACCCCAGTCCCACGCCATGAAATTGATTACACTGCTCCCTCCCCACACCTTCCCTGTTGCATACGGGATGGCTACATCATTTACATTGGCCAGAACATGCGTATATCGTTGATCGGTTTCCGGGATAGTGCAATTCTGCAAGCGACGAGAGGGGTAACGAAGGGCGTTGTCGACATTGTCACTGCCGGCCTCGAGGAAAAGAATCGAAGGGCGTGAGGGAGTATTGGCGAGGAGAGCTGCGAGATGACAGCCGGCCGTGCCACCTGCAAAGCGTTAGTTTGTCTGCTGCTTTTGTGGGGAGAAGAGAAAAGACCGCCAACGATGTTGAAGTCGAAAGTTAAAGACATAGATTCAATGAAGGTTTTGCAATTAATGTTTGTAAGAAGAAGAGGAGGAGGAGAAGATGATATCGGATGTTGAAAGGTCCATCATGCGAGCTGTTCGGAGAATATATATATCAAATTCGGAAGGAGGCTGACCATCGTGACTCTTTTCGCCGTCATCTCATGTTCCCAGCTTCGCAGGTCAGCAGATGAGCGAAAAATTCCCATCTTACGTGTTGAAATGGAATGAATTCCCTCGGTCCTTCAAAGTCCGAGAACAGTGTTCTTTAAACTCCGAGGCGACCCGGGTTCAGGGGTGCCACGAATGCCAGAATGAGGAAGCAAAATATGAATAATCGCTGCAGAGTATGCAAACTACATCGTGAGATCTAAGCATGGTTTCGTCCACATCGACGACGACGACGACAAAACAAGTCAATCAAGTCAATCAAGTCAATCCATAAAGAGGTCTTTTAGATATTGAATTGTGTTGCGACGATATTCAGGTCAGGTCTCACATCTGCATGTCTCACCTCATGCATTCACCGTTCACCAGAGCAGAGTATTCACCTGCCTTCCAGTCCAGTAGCCGACTGATGCTGAATAGGCACTGCCTATTTGGGGCATATAAATAGTAGATAGATTCATAGATAGCTAGACTTTATGATACATGCTTTTTCACATCATCTTCCGTGCCCACAGTACTCAGTATTGTGTTCAACGAATTATTGTCTTGGTATCGTGGCCACCTCCAGTGCTGACTGCGTCTCATCACATCGTGAGCGAGGGCTTCTTCATTCGGCATCTGGGATTAAAGGGCGTGAGTCGCGATGTTAGTGAAGAAGGCGAAACCACGAGAGATCTTCTTCATGTTCGGCGTACGACCGAAGAGGAAAAGGACACTGCATGCTAATATAGAGTCGGGATTTGCATATCCACGGAAAATAAAATAAAATAATCAGAAAAACGTATTGAGATTGCCGTTATCATTGCAGCGTAATTCGCCTTCTAGACTCCGCGCTTACCAAGAGTTAGTATTGGCACCGCCCTGTAATTGCAGGCGCCGTCGGAGTCCTCAAGTGCGGCTGTCACAAGGCTTCGCTTCAACCGCGCGTTCACGATATGTTCAAATACATGCTACGCAACGAAGCGTGAATAATCAGGTATATTCAAAGTAGAAGAAGAACGATGTCAGGGTATGCATCTTCAGCGCTGTTGCATGTCATACATCTGACTCACGAACTCCTACAATCAACACCCATCTGACGAGTCACCTCATCCAGTGTCCCAGGCATCGGAGCAGCGCATACCAGAACAGGTCAGACTGATTGCTCCAAGCGTCCCACATCCTCACAGTTTTGCCTTGACATTACTCTGCCTGACCTTATCCTGCGGACTAACCAACGGACCATACGAATTCAACCCAAGCGTATCACTCGGCACAACCGTCGAATGCACACTTAATCCTCTCGCATCAATCAGCGTCGAATCCAACTGGTCAATGCTACTGCACCCGATTAACCGCATACCCATCTCCATCTCATCTTTCAAGAGTTGCATGGCCCTATCAACACCGGCCTGCCCGTACGAGGACATAGCGAAGAGGAATGGCCGTCCGATACCAACACCTTTGGCACCCATGCACAAAGCTTTGAGGATGTCGGTGGCACGACGTACGCCGCCATCGATGTAAATCTCGATGCGGTCCTCCCAGCCGCGCTCGCGGAGCACGGGCATCACCTCGGCGAGGACTTCAATGCCGGAGCGGGCGAAGTCGAGCTGACGACCGCCGTGGTTCGAGAGCACAACGCCTTGAACCCCATACTCGACGGCTCGAAGGACATCTTCGACGCGCTGGACGCCCTTGAGAAGGATGGGCATCTTGGTGATGCTTTGGAACCAGGGAATGTCTTTCCAGCTCAGTCCAGGGTCGATGAAGGATGAAATTGCACGAGCGGCGCCTTGCGAAGTATCCGTTCGCTCGCCGGATTGCACGTTTGAACCAGCGTCGGTGAATTTACTACGCATGTCCTTCTCTCTTCGGCCGAGTTGCGGTGCATCAACTGTAATGAACAGACCCTTACAGCCCCGCTTTTCGGCGTGCTCGACGATCTTCTGGGTGATCTTGCGGTCCTTATTGACGTATAATTGAAGCCATTGCACTTGATCTCCCTCAGCGGCGTCCACAATCTCGTCAAATGAGCAAGACGCAAGGGTCGGGATCATCTGGATGACGTTATGTTTCCTGGCGGCTCTTGTCAAGACCACCTCGCCTTCTGGATCGCCCAACTTCCCAAGCGCCGTCGCCGTAACGTAAAATGGTATGTCGACCTTTGTGCCGAGCATGGTTGTAGTAAAATCCACCTTCTCAACGTCCACCAAGATGCGCGGTCTGAACCAGATCTTATGGAATGCAGAATGATTCTCTCGCATTGTCTGTTCCAAGTCAGCACGTATGATGTCCACAAGGATCCGCGAGAACGCACGATTTCGTCGTCTGCACCACTAGAATAGTATGCCCAAGCCGTCTTCTTCATTACTCTCTTGGCCACAGCCTCAAAGTCCATCAAATTATAGCACTGTTCCAGAATTGGCATATGTGCTATGCGATCTTGTCTTGCAGCTTCGTCCGGATCTGTCTCCTCAGACTCCTTCTTCACAGTCGACATATCGACCTCACCCAGGTGCTTTGACCTGTCGAGATATTTATCGAGGGTATCTGAGGGGTGGATTGGGTCGTATGTGTCCGTCGCATCTTTGCCCTGGGAAAGTGTCAGCACTGACACGTCAATTGCCAATTGTGCTCCGGGATGTCGCTACTCACGGCCCATTTCAGAATAATCTTGTATCCGCCGGGATGTTCTGTATGTCGCTGTCAGCCAAAGTCGTCTCGCTGCGATGGAAGTGGTATGGAATGCTCACCAGGTGCAAACTCGGTGACGTCGTAGGCCTATCCAAGGTTCAGTCAGCATCACGATGGAATGGATTCGGAGGGCCAATCTCTACCTTTCCGTGGATGATAACCCATAGTGATTCCGCCGAGTTATGCTTTGCCACTTCGTCTCCGGTGAGAACCATTGTGGCGTCTCCTGTTTTCGTCTGGTAGATCGGGGGAAGGATGTGGTGTCGTGAGGGTCGGGCAGGGCGGTAGGCTTTGGTGATGGAAGAATCACAAGCAACAAACGTGGGAGGTATAAAGTGAAGGTCAATCCAGAGTTATATTTCAAGAATATGTCAAGAATATGTAATCTGTGATCTGTAACCTGTAATCTGCAATCTGTAATATGTATTATATATTATATATATGTATATTGGTGCAGATGCGGACAGGATCGTGGGGTAAGAGTAGTAGCGCAGGGACGGAGGTGGTCTGGTGTTCTAGGGCGGCGGTCTTGATCCCCCGTGACCCGCTTGGCCGAGGCCGAGGCGCGCTTCTCAGCGGATCAGTGGGCGAGGAAATGGTTTCTTTTGTTTACGTCGTCGTCAACATCTACACACGTAACCAATGCTTCATAATGGAGGAAAAAGGAAAAAGGAAGAAGGGAGTGAGGGGAAGAAGAAGAAGAAGAAGAAGAGGGAGAAGATTGGAGATGTGACATTCTATCGCCCAAATCAATCTCCATCTTCATTGACCATGCGTCATCTCGTGGCTCTTTCGGATCAATGTTGATGCGGTCAATAATGGGATCTGGGGAAGAGGATGCGGAGGTGGCGGCGGAGGCGGAGACGATGACGATGACGCTGAATGTATTTGGCAGTGCATTTGGAATCATCCTGGTGTTTTACTGCATTATTACTGCATAGAGAAAACACTTTCCGGAGTCCACACATCTCTTCTCTGTCAATGGAATACCATAGCACCTGGCCAACAATGCTCACATCCGCTCATGTGTCATCCGAGATAATACAGACTGAGCTGTGTCCTCAAAACTCATCCATCACCCATGCGAGCATGTCGAGAAGATCGGTCATCATCATTCTTCCCTTATCATGAACGGTCACACTATACCGACAAAAACACCCCTTCAAAGCTGCACAGGTTGACCTGATTTCGATTGTGCACTGGTGCTTGCCACAGAACACACTCCACATGAGGAAAACATAGGTATTGACACGGGAATCGAACGCCGAACGAGAATCCAAAGCCACCAAGCTGCCCCCATTCGCATTTACATCAATATACAGCACGAGTTCTGTTGTTTCGCCTTGGCTACCATGTTGATTAGCACAGTCCGAGACACAGCAGCGGCACAGAACTTACTGTAGAACATTCGACTCGTATCACTGAGCCCCTGACTCTTCGCGACCAGGTCATCGATCTTCTCTCCTCTCTCCAGCACACTCTCGATCGTCTTGTGCAGGATGACCTTCGTCTCATCCAGCTCCTTCTGGATCTTCATAATGCTGTCTGCTTGCTGTGGATCCTGATATTTCGCGAGATATTGCGCCAACTCGGGGAACGACAGTGTCGGGTCCGAGGTGGCCCACGTCGAGCGTGGATACTTCGCCGTGAACTCGTCGAGCACCTTGTTGAGCAGCGACTGCGCGACGAGGAGTGGATATTCGTGGTCGGACATGATGATGCCCACAATGCCCGTGTTATGTCCGAGACTGTGGAACTTGTACGGCCCTAGATCCCCCTCAGCAATCTGGCAGCGCGATGGCAGTCGCAGACATGTCCTCACCCTCATAAATCTCCTGCCGTTTCCCTGGCGCGGCATCCTTGCTCTCGGCGACCGTCTTGCTGAAGAATGTCATGAATTCGCTGACCCTGCATCATACCATCAGTTGCCGTGCCCATGACACATGTGAGGAGGGGCGGGGGAGCCTACGTAGACCTCTCCCAGAAGCTGAAGGTGCTCGCATCCTTGGCAGAGACCAGCTCATGCGCAGGCTTCTCGGCGTTCTTGAAGATGCCAATGTAGAATAACTTCATCTTGGCGGGGCGGCGAGAGGGAAGAAATGTATGAATGTGTGTAATCAGGAGGAAAGGATGAAGGGATGAAGGATGAAGGATGAAGGATGAAGGGACGAAGTTGTCGAGATGCAACACTGCGGGCGGGACGCTGTGGCTCTCTGTCTGTGACCGCCTTGTGGGACGGGCAATCTCCCACAATCAGAGATAAGGCCACGTGATGAAGAACCAAGATTTTATTTTATTTTATTTTTTTAATTTTCCAAACCTAGGAAAGGAATTTGGAGAGGTTATTGTTCTATGTATGCATTTACATGAATTTCAAATTACTATGTATATTTAGACCTCATTCTGTAAACATGGCCAAAGACTTAAACTTGCAACTTGCGGGCTCAGTCATCGAGATTTAGCGATGGCATGTGATTGATATCGCCTTCGTTGAGTCCATCTCTCAACCTTGACGGCCACAAAGAATCAAGTACTGTAAATCCTCCGCGATCAAAATATTAGAGCCTCATCCTCAAACTCCACCAAGATGACAGCTACCTCTATGAGCGAGAGGGAGGCAGAATGGGTTGCGCAACTATCTGCCATGCGCGCTGCTCTGGCCGAGCTCAAGCTTCCCAGTACCAAGTCAGACGCCTACGAGCAGCAATATGGAGGAGCTGCCATGGACTTCGATGATGTCTCGGACTCTCTGAACAGCGGAGACGATGTGTGGGACTTCATCAGCGACGCCGAAGAGGACGAGTACAGCGGCGATCTCGCAGACGCTGGAGAACCATCGGCATCCCTGGGAGGCGGAGGTTATGGTCAGCAATGGCTCCAACGCAAATGCACGGATTTTGTATCGAGGAAGAGTGGCCTCAGTGCGGATGACTTACGGGAGCAGATCTCAGCTCTGCTTGCTTCGGACAGTGCGGAGGAAGAGCTACAATCTACCCTGACGGACATTATTGGTTTTGATGATTTCGATTTCCTCATCGAGCTCATCTCTCACCGGAGGGAAATCATAGTCCCCCAGCAGGCGGAGGCGCAGACGGACGGGCTGCTTATGGGGAAACTTCTCACCAAGCGTGAACGAGAGGAGCAACTGCGAAAGAGAGATTATGAGCACAAGCATGCCGAACTGGGCCCGAAACTCGACAGGGACGGGCCTCAGTATCCCCATATCTACAAGGCTCATTCGGCAGGAAATACACTGAGTTCTTCTGGCCATAAGTATGGCCTGCCGATGGGAAGCGAGAGGACCGAATATGACTTGTACGAAGAATACTCCATTCCAGCTGGAAAGGTCGGGACTCTGGGACTTGGGCGAAAGCTGGTAAAGATTTCGGAAATGGATGGCCTTTGCAAAGGAACATTTAAAGGATACAAGACACTGAATCGGATGCAGAGTCTGGCATATCCTGTGGCATATAAAACCAGCGAGAACATGCTTATTTGCGCACCTACTGGTGCTGGTAAGACCGATGCTGCTATGCTCACCATTCTACATGCCATCGGACAAAATACTTCACCCAACCCAGCCGAGGCTCCGGACGCGACAGATTTCACGGTCAATGTTGCTGATTTCAAAATTGTCTATGTCGCTCCGATGAAAGCATTGGCAGCCGAAATCACTCAGAAGCTAGGCAGTCGTCTGGGATGGCTAGGAGTTCGCGTTCGAGAGTACACTGGCGACATGCAATTGACAAAGGCAGAGATTGTTCAGACGCAAATTATTGTCACCACTCCCGAGAAGTGGGACGTCGTCACAAGGAAGGGCTCTGGTGATACCGAACTGGTCCAAAAGGTGCGACTCCTGATCATTGACGAAGTGCATATGCTGCATGATGAACGTGGAGCTGTCATCGAATCTCTCGTGGCACGTACTGAGCGCCAGGTTGAAAGCACCCAGTCGCTCATTCGAATCGTTGGTCTATCAGCCACGCTGCCCAACTATGTTGACGTTGCGGATTTCTTGAAAGTAAATCGCTATGCTGGACTATTCTATTTTGACGCCTCGTTCCGCCCCGTCCCGCTTGAGCAGCATTTCATCGGTGTCAAAGGCAAAGCCGGGACAAGAAAATCTCGCGACAACCTTGACGCTGTTGCTTTTGAGAAAGTCAGAGACATGCTGGAACTCGGCCATCAGGTCATGGTTTTTGTGCATACACGAAAAGACACATTCAACACTGCGAAGATGCTCTACGAAAAGGCCACGGATGAAGGCTGTGCCGATCTATTTGATCCTAGGGAGCATCCTCAGTATGAAGCCGCCACGAGAGAAATGAAAACCTCCAAAGGTAAAGAGCTCAGAGAACTCCTACCAAAGGGCATGGGTATACATCATGCTGGTATGCAACGATCAGACCGTAACCTCATCGAAAGGTTATTTTCACAAGGTGTGCTGAAAGTGCTCTGCTGTACTGCAACTTTAGCCTGGGGTGTCAATCTTCCCGCAGCCGCCGTAGTTATCAAGGGGACTCAGATATACAGTGCTGATGCTGGAAAGTTTGTGGATCTAGGCATCCTGGATGTCCTGCAGATCTTTGGTCGCGCAGGTCGACCACAATTCCAAGACACTGGCATTGGCATGATTTGCACGACCCATGATAAGCTGCACCACTATTTATCCGCTGTCACTCAGCAGCAACCCATCGAATCGAGATTCAGCGCCAAGTTGGTGGATAACCTGAACGCAGAGATTGCTCTTGGAACTGTGACTTCTGTCCCTGAAGCTGTGCAATGGCTTGGCTATTCCTACCTATTTCAACGCATGAAGGTATCTCCGATGACTTATGGAATCGACTGGGCTGAAATCAGGGACGACCCAACATTGGTCCAGCGAAGACGTCAACTCATTATCCAGGCAGCTCGTACGTTGCATCAAAGCCAAATGATTATTTTCAACGAGATTACAGAAGAATTGAAGAGCAAAGATGTTGGCCGGATTGCGAGCGAATTTTATCTCCTCCACACGAGTGTGCAAATCTTCAATACAATGATGACTCCGTTAGCCACGGAGGCAGATGTCCTCAAAATGCTCAGCATGTGCGGCGAGTTTGACAATGTGCAGTCTCGCGACAGTGAGTCGGATGAGTTGACCCACCTCAAAGACGAGTTTGCCCCATGCGATGTTGGAGGCGGCATCGATTCCCCACAGACAAAGACCAACATCCTCCTGCAAGCTTATATTTCGCGGGCTAGGGTCGAGGATTTCGCACTTTCGAGTGATACATTCTACATTGCGCAACAGGCTGCTCGCGTATGCAGAGCTTTGTTCAAGATCGCCCTCAACAGACGATGGGGCCATCAATGTTTGGTTATTATGTCGCTTTCCAAATCTATTGAGAAGCGTATATGGCCATTTCAACATCCTTTGCACCAGTTCGAACTTCCTCTGCCTGTCCTGAAACATCTTGATGACAGGGGCCCTTCAACTTCGATTGAAGCTTTAAGGGATATGGAGCCTGCAGAGATTGGATCGTTGGTCCATAATCATGGTGCTGGAAGTAAAATTGCCCGCATCCTCGAGAACTTTCCCACACTCAGTGTCGAATGTGAAATTGCTCCCCTAAATAGAGATGTCCTCAAAATCCATCTCACCCTCACACCCGATTTCCGCTGGAATGATAGACACAACGGAACATCAGAACCTTATTACATCTGGGTGGAAAATTGTGAAACTTCTGAGATATATCATCACGAGTTCTTTATTTTGAATAGAAGAAAGATGCATGATGAACACTATATGGATTTCACAATTCCGTTACAAGATCCGCTTCCATCGCAGATTTACGTACGAGCTGTTTCGGATAGGTGGCTGGGAGTTGAGACTGTCACAGCTGTATCTTTCCAACATTTGATTCGGCCAGACACCGAAAGCAAATACACCGATCTGCTGAACCTTCAGCCACTTCCAATTACTGCACTCAAAAATCCTCTTCTGGAAGAGTTATATGGAAAACGTTTCCAATATTTCAATCCCATGCAGACGCAGCTGTTCCACTGCTTATATCATACCTCAACTAATGTTCTTCTTGGATCACCCACCGGAAGTGGCAAAACTATTGCCTGTGAACTGGCAGTCTGGCAAACATTGCGAGATAATCCTGGCTCGAAGGTCGTATATATTGCTCCCATGAAGGCTTTGGTTCGCGAGCGTGTGAAAGATTGGCACCCAAGACTCACAGGTCCCCTGGGTCTGAAGCTTGTGGAGTTGACGGGAGACAATACACCTGATACGCGTACCATCAGAGATGCTGACCTCATCATCACAACTCCAGAGAAGTGGGATGGTATATCCCGTAGTTGGCAAACGAGAGGCTACGTTCGCCAAGTAAGTCTGGTTATCATCGATGAAATCCATCTCCTTGGTGGTGATCGTGGCCCTATTCTCGAGATTATCGTCTCTCGTATGAACTACATTGCATCGCAGTCTAAAACTTCCGTTCGACTGATGGGCATGTCAACGGCTTGTGCCAATGCTATGGACCTTGGAAACTGGCTAGGAGTCAAGGAGGGCTTGTTCAATTTCCGTCATTCGGTCAGACCAGTACCACTCGAGATCTTCATTGATGGCTTTCCAGAAGTGCGAGGCTTCTCTTCTCTCATGCAAACAATGAATCGCCCAACTTTCTTGGCTATCAAGACTCATTCTCCGGACAAGCCAGTAATTGTCTTTGTTGCATCTCGTCGTCAGACTCGCCTCACTGCCAAAGATTTGATAAATTATTGTGGCATGGAGGATAATCCACGTCGTTTTGTGAAGATGTCAGAAGATGATCTTCAGCTTAATCTCTCAAGAGTCAAAGATGATGCGCTGAAGGAGGCGCTCAGTTTCGGTATTGGCTTGCATCACGCTGGTCTCGTGGAATCCGATCGTTCTCTTTCGGAAGAGTTGTTTGCGAACAACAAGATCCAGATTCTTGTAGCTACCAGTACACTTGCCTGGGGCGTCAATCTTCCAGCTCATCTTGTAGTCGTCAAAGGAACCCAGTTCTTCGATGCGAAAATTGAAGGATATAAAGACATGGATTTGACCGATGTGCTGCAGATGCTTGGAAGAGCTGGCCGACCACAGTTCGATACTACCGGCATTGCTCGCATCTTCACACAGGATTCCAAGAAAGATTTCTACAAGCACTTCCTTCATACTGGCTTCCCAGTAGAATCTACTCTGCACAAAGTCCTCGACAACCATTTGGGTGCAGAAGTGTCCGCCGGCACCATAGCTACCATGCAAGATGCCCTGGACTACTTAACATGGACCTTCTTCTTCCGCCGTCTCCATAAGAATCCGTCTTATTATGGCCTGGAGCTCTCTGCCGAGGAGCACAATACCATCGCCGCCCAGAAGATGGCAAACGATTACATGATTGAGCTCGTTGATAAATCATTGCGGGATCTTGCTGAGTCGAAATGTTTGGAGCTCTATCCAAATGGCAATGTCGACCCAACCCCAATGGGAAAGATCATGTCTTATTACTATCTCTCTCATCGCACAATCCGCCATCTTGTCACACATGCGAAACGTAGCGCGTCTTTCGCAGATGTTCTGTTCTGGATGTCCTCAGCAACCGAATACGATGAACTACCCGTTCGCCACAATGAAGATCTGATTAATGCAGAGCTTGCTAAAAACCTTCCTATCGATGCTAAATCATTTGGCAACCTGCCTCTGTGGGATCCTCATGTCAAATCCTTCTTGCTGCTTCAGTCGCATATGAGTCGCATCGAGTTGCCATTGTCTGATTACATTGGTGATTGTAACAGTGTTCTTGATCAGTCGATCCGTATCATTCAAGCCAGCATAGATACTCTTGTTGAGCTGGGATATCTCTCCAGCACGATGCAGATGATGACATTGCTACAGTGTATCAAATCTGCACGTTGGCCGAGTGATAGTCCGTTGAGTGTCCTGCCTGGTGTTGACATCGAGGGACTTCCCGCAAAGTCTCAGAAATCAAAGGCTTTACCTGCGTCGTTGCAAGAACTGAGCCGTCTCCCCTCATCAGAGTTGCAAAGTATTGCTTCACTCGTGACTAGTAACTCTTCCAGCCGAAGCGCCTTCCTCAAAGCTGCGTCAATCATACCGAATATCGATGTCAAAGTCACTGACATAACCGCGGTTGGACTCACGGTTGTCTTATCACGGAAGAACCCTGTGATCAACAGAGAGTGCCGCGTCCACGCTCCTCTATTTCCGAAGCCTCAAACCGAGGGGTATTTTGTGATTCTAGCTGACACCAAGACTGACGAAATTCTGGCAATCAAGCGTGTCGGATGGAGTGCTGGCAGGGGCGAAAACGGGAAAAACGTCGTCAGTATAGGAAGCAGACCGACGAGTAGAGCGGCAATAAAGGTGCCGCAAATGGATGGGGAGTGGAAGGAGAGGAAGCTAGATGTATTCGTGGTTAGTGACGCCTATCTGGGGATGATTTATGAAGTGAGAGGCGTGGAGATACCTGCTCCACCGAGGGCAGAGGATACAGTGAAGGAGGGGAAAATGGCATCCGAGCAGTAGACAAGTCTACATCGAATATGTCCATCCACGGATTTGTCGTCGGTTTGAGGTTTATCCATGATGCCGAAAGAGGGAAGTGCTTGCGAACTAAGGAATAAGATGCACCCCAGCAATATACAGTGTCTGCCCAAAATAACTTGGATAAGCGGCCCATCGTCGTCTGCCAATGCTTTCAATCTCACAGAGAAGATTGGCGTATGGAGCCTAATCTGGGACCTTTTGGGTATAATCTCTGCGGCCCTCGATTTCTGCACAAACTTCGTATATCTAGGTTATCTTGGACGGATACTGTACCTGCGTCAATTATCACAAGCAAATGCAAATGCATTTATTATCCTCTTTCGGCCTTCTAGCGGCTCTGGGATATGATAGGATATGATACTCCACGCCGAGAGCTCCTTATCGCAGCTACCCTGGTGGTTCAGAGATAAGGATTGCATCCACGAACACTCGGCATGAGCACCCTAATCTCCGATGTGATCGTGTATATATGTATATATATATATAGATATATATATTTCTACTCTGACGTTTCCCATGGGGTACCAAAATCTTCTTTCTCATGTTGGTCTGGGGTTTGTTTGCGTTGCTTTTGGAGGCATTGAAGCAATCGTCGTGAGCCCTCTACTGTGGTGAGGTTCTTGCGTCTTCAGCATCCTTCTGGAGAACCGCAGGCCACGTTCTGCGAATTGATATAGTAACCACCCACCGAAGAATTGGAGTTTACCACATTATTAGAATGACAGTATCGGACGTCCTCGCGGCTTGGGAAGCCTGCGATAAAACAGACACAGCATTCATCCTCGTGTGCAGTGTCCTCTGCTGGCCCATCATTCCCGCAGTTGGCCTTGGCTATTCTGGATACTCAACCAGACGAAGTGGCCTTGCTTCCTTTATCCCAGCTATTCTGGCAGTTGCAGTCTGCTCGATTCAATGGTATGCTATTGGGTATGCTTTGGCGTATGGAGACGGCAATGGCATCATTGGAGATATGAAATTTGCCTTCCACAGGAATGTTTTGGCCGAGCCAGTGGGAACGATTCCGGCGATCCTCTTCAGCGAGTTTCAACTTATATTCGAGGCGACGGTTTGTGCTATGGCAATTGGAGGCGCTTGTGAGCGTGGGAGAATACTTCCCCTCATCCCCTTCATCGCTGTAAGTCACCGTGACTTCCTGTCCCATGGGACTTGAAACTGATCAGAATACAGCTCTGGGCAACCTTCATCTACTGTCCTCTTGCTCACATGGTTTGGTCCGAAACAGGCTTTCTAGGCAACATGGGCGTCCTCGACTTCGCTGGCGGAACGCCCGTCCATATCTGCAGCGGCGCCACGGCATCAGCCCTCACAATCTATCTGTCCTATCCTCTCGCCCGCTCCAGAAAATCGTCGGTCAGGACGCCTTCACACCTCGCCCTTCATCGGCCACACAATACAATGTGCCAGCTGCTCGCTATGGTGATCATCTGGTCCTCTTGGCTCGCCTTCGACGCCGGTACCGCACTGAGCTTGAATTTCAAGTCTGTGATGGCAATGTGCGTCACCAACCTCTGTGCCTCTGCCGGAGCGTTGACGTGGACAAGTATCACATACTATGAGACTGGAAAGTGGTCCCTAGACTCGACTTTCATGGGCGCCATTTCCGGATTAGTGATGATCACTCCTGCCGCAGGGTTTATTGATCTCACGACGAGCTTGTTCTTTGGAATCGGTGGTGCGATTCTGTGCCGCCAGGCATTGAGAATTAAGTTCACTGATTTTGCAAGGAGATGGAGATGGGTGGACAACGGCGACACATTTGCAACGCACTGTGTTGGCGGATTTATCGGAACGATTGCCACCGGACTGTTTGCTCAGAAGGAAATTGCTGCGTATGATGGATATACCGAGATCGCTGGCGGCGTATTCTTCGATGGGAATACCAAGCAGCTGGGCATTCAAGTCGCAGAGGCATTGGTAGGCTTCGTGTGGGCGTTCGCAGGGTCGTATCTAATCATCTTCTTAATCGACTGCGTGCCGGGTTTGGAGGTTTTGGCGGAAGACAAGTAAGGACAAGTCTTGACATGCGAAATGCGTTGAACATTGCTGACAATTAATGCAGAGATGTTGTGAGTGGAATGGACGCGTCTCAGATGCACGAAACATTATGTGAGGCGCAATGGGAGAGCGAAGCTGATTATCATCCTCTCGCTAATGGGACGGCAAATGGCAGTATCAGACTGCATTGAGCATTATTCCAAGCTCACACGTCAAAGGTCAAGGAGAAGTGGTTTAGAAGAGCGAATGGTGGCTGAAACGATGTAACACGAGTTGTAATGTATATACTGTCTATGCATGCTCCCAATCAATACTCCAATGGCTATGAATATCGCACCGCGCCTAATTCATAATGCCTGGTTTCCATGTGGCGGCACTGTCGTCTGCATCTCATATATTTCATGAACAGACGTTTCATGGCAATTCGCCTCTGTCCACATCTCATTAACATCACATTTTCATCGTGATCATTGGCGCAGATGAGGCACGTCGCTCATACTCATTTGCCTGAACTCAGCCTTGAGGACTATCCCTGCGATCATAGTAATTATCACAACTATCGCAACGATTATGGATCGCGGAAGGGAAGAAGAGTGCCGATGGGCAAGATGCTGAGGTTGGTCAAGATGTGGTCGCCGAGGAAGCGGAAGTCTTTCGCGTCGTCTTGTGCATCATGTCTCTAATAGTGCGCTATGTGCAGGAACAAGCTATGATGCGATGTCAAGAGGTTGTATCTAGGGGAGGAACCGAATATAAAATTACGGACTGGAAAGAGAGGCCGTTAAAGGGCGAGTTCATATCCCGCGCAGCATCAGGGATAGTGGAACGTTTGCCCTCGCGGTTAAGTCGCCATTTTCTCGCTGCCGAATGTCGTAGAGGCATGACGATCGAAGCTCAGATATACAGAAGATTAGGCCCTCATCGGCGTCTAGTAGAGATAATTGATTGGGACCCCGATAAGTGCTGCCTTACTATGGAGAATGAATGTTCATCATTCCCAGATTCGACCGATGGCGCCATCTTAAAGGCGAAGACAAGATCACTACGAGGATGTTCATCATTCCTAGATTCGACCGATGATACCATCTTAAACGCGAATACAAAATCACTACTCAAGGCGATAGAATGGCGTCTTCTTTGGACAGCCCTAAAAAATGAGTATTTATCTATCTACCTATCTGCTCATCTCAGGGCTGTTCCAACCTCGAGTCAATCCGTCGCTACTCTCAAAGCCTTCTCCCGCCGTTCATCCACCTGCTGCCTTCTTCTCCAAGTACGATTGACATTCGCTTTGGTAACCTATAACGCATGCTGACAATCATCCTAAGAAAACAGAATGTCACTCAAAGTTGAGGAAGTCGACGCTCTCGTCGTCGGCGGAGGATTTGGCGGCGTACAGCTCGTGAACCTCCTCCAAAACAAACTCCATCTCAATACCGTCGTCGCCATCGAGAAGGGCAGCGCCCTCGGCGGGACCTGGTACTGGAACCAGTACCCCGGTGCTCAGACCGACACCGAGAGCTGGGTCTATCGCTTCTCCGATGATCGCGATCCGCCCAAGTGGAATACGCGCTACTTAAAAGCGAAAGACCTCCAAGAGCAGATCGCCGACACTGCGCAGAAAACCGGCGTCTTGAAGGATTACATCTTCGACAACGAAGTCGTCTCCGCGCAGTATGACGCCACCCGCAACCGCTGGGACATCGCGACCGACAAAGGCCTCCACTTTTCCGCGACCTACTTCATCACGGCCCTCGGAATTCTGACCAATCCTAATATTCCAAAATTCCCTGGAATCGACTCCTTCAAGGGCCTCTCCTTCCATTCGGCGAGGTGGCCCAAAGGCCTCGACGTCACCGGAAAACGCGTCGCCGTCATCGGCAGCGGACCTTCGGGGAGTCAGATCACGGCAGCCATCCATCCGCTTGTGAAGCAAATCACCGTCTTCCAACAGCGCGCTCAGTACATCGTCCCCCTCAACGATCGTCCGGTGAGCGAGGAAGAGAAGAAGGAGATCTACAAGAACTACGACGGGATCTGGGACACGGTGTTCAACTCGCTTTTCGCCATGGGATTCGTCGAGAGCAAGAAGTCGGCCCTCGACGCATCGGAGGCCGAGCGCAAGGAAGTCTACGAACGCATCTGGAACAAGGGAGGCGGGTTCCGATTCTTCTTCGAGACGTTCAACGACATCGGAACGAACATCGAGGCGAACGAGACGGCCGCCGCCTTTGTCCGGGGCAAGATCGCTGAGATCGTCAAAGATCCCAAGACGGCTAAGCTCCTCCAGCCCAAGGGACACTACGGCGGTCGCCCGCTCTGCACCCAAGGTTACTACGAAGCCTTCAACGAGCCCAACGTCTCCCTCGTCGACATCGCCGATAACCCGGTCGCCAAGATCACCCCAACCGGTCTGGAACTCAAGGACGGGCAAGCGTACGAATTCGACATCATTGTCTACGCTACCGGCTTCGACGGGGTCGATGGCGCCTTCCACAATATCGACATTCGCGGACGCAACGGCTTGAAGTTGGCCGAGGCGTGGAAGGACGGCGCGAACGCGCTCTACGGCGTCAGCGTCGCTGAGTTCCCCAACTTCTTCACGGTCACCGGGCCTGGGGGCCCGTTCGCGAACATGCTTCCGTCGATCGAGTTGCAGGGCAAGTTCATTGCCGAGCTCATCGGAGAGGAGATCAAGAGGGGTAACAAGACCGTCGAGGCGGACGCGAAGGCCCAGGCGCAGTGGGCCGAGACCGTCCAGGCTATCTCCAAGGCGACCGTGTTCGATAAGGTGAAATCGTGGATCCAGAACGATAACGTCGATGGGAAGAGAAAGTACAGCGCCTTCTTTTTGGCGGGACTTCAGAATTATCGTGCCAAGTTGGCTGAAGAGGCTGATGGAAAGTATCCCTCGTTCGTGTTTGCGAAGTAAGACGAGAGACGACTCAACGAGTAGACGACAAATATATTATTCCCTATTGACAGGTATCCAGCTAGGTTCTTAGCAGCCTAGCTACATCACGTGCTTGTACATAGCATCATGCGTTAAATTAGTCATGAGCAGTGTTAATATTAAATCGTTCATTGATGCAAGCGCCTCCTTGGTCCCTAACCAAATATCCTACATAATGATTCTTTCTTGATTACTAGAAGAGTACTATATATGTGCATAACTTAGCTGTTTTGTGCACTTGCAATTGCAAATTATATTACTATTACCTAACTAGCAAATTAGGGTCTACATAACAAGTTAGATAGTTCTAGAATATTAATGTAGGATATGAATATTCACTTAATAGCTGATAAGGCATAATTTAAATAGAGTCGTATATAGAGTTTAATAATATATATGCATATATGACAATATATCATTAATTTACTATCTACTCTATTACTATAGCCTATAAGTTATAAGCTTGGGTGTTATAATAACATCCTTTTAATTTAAAGTATTTAATTCTAAATGCTTAGTTAAGCTATTTAAACTAAGGACTTAAACTAGTAATATTACTATGTGCACTCTTTATTTAGATGCAAGGATTAAATATTTGTTTAAGCTATCTACTCTTCTATCTAATATAAATCTAAACTAAAATACTGCTACATTTACTAACATAGCTAAATTACCTTTATCCTTAAGCTAGAACTAATATAATTTGATGGCCGCCTCACCCGCCAAAACACCTCGGCATTATGCATGAAAATACCGCCTTTAGACGCCGTAGCCGTAAGAACAGCTCCTTAACTACTTGGCTGGTTCACCGTTTCCTATTTCAGATGTCGCGCCTTAGCCGCTTTGACTCCAACTACAGGGAGCGTTGCAGACGGATATGTTTCCTAAAGCATCTCGCCGTCCAACAGAAGACGCTGAAGGTGCCGTCTACATGGCGACTTATCAAGGGATTTGATATACAGCGAGCTTTTTCCCTTTCCCTTTCCCTTTCCCTTTCCATTCCCCTTTCCCTTTCCCTCGCCTCTGATGTTTTAACTACCCTCGACTTAGATGCGCGTGTTCATCCTGTTTCGGTCATCATTCAGAGTTTCCAGCTCGCCTCATACCCAGCTCCCGCGTCCAAGTGTGCTTTGTTTGCGCCAGCTGATTGAGTACCCACGAGCTGCTCCTTGTGTTGCATGAAAACGGGCATTCACTTCCAATAGCTGACGGCCACCCGAAGATTATGTTTGTGTCCATGCATGGAAGCCACCATGCATGGAACACTGTTTGATAGTCTTCACTTCTTTATTTGAGGCTCTCTATAT